>Ga0307512_10001699_pt1 | contig 30093 bp, 32 predicted proteins | sample 14_EM_MG_FD_200267 | JGI IMG/M metagenome (GOLD analysis project Ga0307512, IMG submission 200267) | Populus trichocarpa ectomycorrhiza microbial communities from riparian zone in the Pacific Northwest, United States - 14_EM | ecosystem: Host-associated > Plants > Roots > Unclassified | place... | reverse complement strand
AAGCATGAGACGCATCACCCTGGTCCTGATGCATATCCTGATACAGCCACCATCTTCATACACGTCTTCATTCTCATACAAGACATCAGACGGTGCTGAGACTCACAATCCAAGTACACATGCAACAGCTCTCGCAACTCCATCATCTCCGTGGGATCTCTAGACTCTTCAAGTATATAACAGGCCGACTAGCGTTTTCCGCGAGAAGCTTTGGGCTACTAGTGACGGAACTGTAATCGCCATCACCACCTGCATAACCATAACCGGCACAAGCGTTGGCCAGCATAAGTACCCTGAATGTACCTGTGTGCGTATACATACGTTAAATTCAACGGGGATTGGACTATAGATTCCGCTGGAAAAACTGAGTCGAAGATCTGCACTCCCCGAGATATATTTGTTCAATTTTACCAAAGGAGAGATGACTGAAGTTTTCAACGCCATGTTTGTGAGCACCATGAGACATCGTGCGATCCATCAAAGAGCTGACATCTCTAGATAAGGTTCACGCCAATGTGCTCAGTGTTCATAACCTAAGCGGCCCTGCCATAAAATCTGAGGCCTGGCCTCCATTTGAAAAGCCTACGCCACAAAGAGCCTGGCCTGGCCGCTTAGGAACACTGAATGTGCTAGACTCAGATCGACTGAAGTCATGATTTCTACCACCCGCCAGATGCCATTCCCTACCCGCCACTCCGCTGCTCTGTGCATCCCGCTCCAAAGTGCACTCGTCTCCAGGTTCCCAGTTGAACTCTTAGCGCCCTCGGGAGAGTTCCCGCTCCAAATACATAAAATTGGCCACCGCTCGAAAACGGCTATACTGATTTACAATCTGAAAGTATGACCTTTTAAAGAGCATTGAGTAAATCATTTGATGTCAGCAAGTGTCTTAATTAGACCACAATTGATGGAGTTGACACTGGGTGGTGGATAGTATACACCGTGGGGATTCCTCAACTTCACCATCCACCCATTCCAACTCCATAAATATCCCCTAATGGAGTGACTTGCTAGATGCCTAATAATATACTCGATTCTCTCTAAATGGTCAATCTTTGAGATCGTGAATCCGCTGAGTTCTCGAGTGGCTGCCAATTTTGTGTTTTTGGAGTGGGGTGGATCTGGGACCATCTAGTCGACTACAGCTGGGAGCATGACGTCAAGTGCGCTTGGATTTGAGTTTACGTAGGAGCTTGGAGTGCACTTGGGAAAATGGAGTCGCACGCGCTTGGGAGCTTGGAATCGAGTTCGCTTAGATACTCACAATGGAGTGCAATTAGAAGCTCAGATTTGGAAGCTTGACGTCGAACACACTTGGATGCTTGGAGTCAAGGTTCCATTGGACGAACTATTGCAACTCTACGGGCATTTCGCTGTTTCCCCGCGTGCCAGTGCTCCGTAGTCACACCGTGCAGACAAATCCAGCCTTCTCGATGTTAGTGGACAAACTTGAAGAATGGAACGGAATTTAGTATCTCTTAGCCAACTGACACCACACCTCGGTATTTCGCGACACAGAGGACACGTTTGGGATAGTTCCAGTTGTAATACCATCTGGAAAATCCATAACTGAATGGGTTTGGAATAAAACAAAACCATTTTTTGGAAGGTTTGGTTGCCGCAATTCCAGAACCTGATGAGAAATTTTCAAAACCAGCGCCTTGGCTGTAGCTATTACACCCACATAGCGCGATAATTCCACGGTATTCTCATTCTAGTACTAAACTAGGTTGATATTCTGCAGAACTGCTACCTGCTTACATTTTGCGTGTTTCGTTCTATTACACTTAGTGAAGATATGGTAGCATTCAAAGTTTAATAAATATTCCAACACTTAGCCTAGATAAGCTAAATTTATGAAATCGCTGTACTTTCACCTCGTTATGCACTATTATTGAAATGTACACTTAATGAGCGCCCTGAAAACTAGGAGAGGGGTTGAAATATCATATGCAGAAATTTTGGGGAACTTAAAAACATATTTAGATAGTCATAATTATTCTTGGGTAGGTATTAAAGACACTGAAATAATTAGGAATGTATCCATGGTATGAAATGAAACTTATTCGTCACTCCCTTCTGAATACTGGAGTAATCAGTACACGTAGTAGTACTGATCCTAAAGGGATCCTGCCAACGAGTCGCAACTCGTTTTGCAATCTCGAGTCAGATTATTATGTATATAATTTATAGCCAACTATATTTCCGTGTAGGCAACCGCCGTATCCAAAAGCCGACAATAGACTAATTAGGTTAATACTGCTAACCATTTTACATGGCGCACTTCCTCGCAACGTTGGAGTCGCACGGCACCCCATATCCATCAGACCTCAGCCGAGGCACAACCTAGCCAGCCTATTCCCAGGCTTTGAGACATGATTGCTACAGACGCTTGATACGCTTCATGATCAGTCGAAGAAACTTAAAACCGGTGAGCATATAGTTTGGAAAATCGAGTGATGCTTGATGCCGCTGCGAGAAACAGCCGCGTCGCGTGGGTGGGTTTTCATATGATAACATTCCCATTGAAAACCAAGCTGTCATTCGCAGTTAAAATTAGACTATGTTCTAGTCCATTCACGGAGGCGGTTACTCCGCGGAGTGACCGGGTTCATTCGCGGAGTGTACACACTTGGTGAATACACTACATGCATATATGCGCACTCAGCTGGCCATATCTAGCTGAATTTAATTAGCGCAACTAAGTACCTTCAGTCCAGCGCAACTATGTACTTCAGTCCAGCGCAACTAAGGATCTTCAGCCTAGCTGAATATATCCGCGATGAAGCAAATAATCTACATACACACCATTTCTGTTCATATATAATAAGTCACTAATTCTGCCATCAGATCTTTCTACATTAATATTTTGTATTAGTATCACATCTTCCAAATTTCGAAACTCTCCTTACATTCGGGAATCTGTAATCAATTCCAACTACCTCCCCATACTATTCTCCATATCAAGAGGTCACGCAAGAGGAGGAAGAGGATAATGTGGAGGAAGCGGGAAATGAGGAAGAGACAGTTTCAAATGATGACATAGAGCACAGTGTAATTGTAGTTGCACGACGACGTTGAGGCATAAAGCTGATTGCAGGGATCACGATGAAGGTGCACAGAGTAAATTTTTTTTTAATTGAGCGTAATTAGCACTTTTGTATATACGCTCCGCGAATGAACTAGAACAAACTATATGGAATAGGCTCGTGAAAAAGTCTGAGGTTTCGCTTGAAAACCACAGCCGAACAATTTGAAGACGAAATCTAGAATGTTTTAGCATCGATACAAACTTCGATGGGAGCAGGGATCAATAACTTTCCGATCCCGCCAGTTTTCGATTTGTCAGGGGCCCTCCCAATGCGTTAGTCGTAATAAGTGTAATAAGGATCTGCGAGTAGGAACCTGACACAGGGTTCCCAACCGTCCGTCTGGACTAGAGTGTTTCGGGGCCCGACATCGTCGTCTCGTTTGGGGAATGAGTATGGAGAGACTGGTCTGTCCTGGGCAGAAATCTCCAGGACCAGGGCTCGGTACAGACGACCGTGGTCTTGACCAGGGTCGGGTATAGTATATCCGGCTCGGGAATGAGAGTTCCGGGACATCGTATCCCGAAACAAATCTTCATCCGAGATGAACTTGTACCGAATTGGGGATTATAAGCTTCATTAAATTAAATATCAATTTCTGTGCGGGGGCCAATTAATGGACTGTAGGACCCGCAGTCCTGTAGTCTTGTTATAGAGTGCCCTGGTCTCTCCAGTCCTACAATCTTGAGCCCCGAAAATTGTAGTCTAATCTCGGGCAAGGCTTTGGATGGATGGGACGGACTTTTGGGAAGCCTATTGAAAATACGGAAGTATCTACATTTCTCTTTACTAATATTGTACCTTCTTAAGTATTCTCCTTACGATAAGATGGTACTTTACGGATAAGAACAATGTGGTGTGTTAATACCTTTTAATACATTTGTTATCTTGGTATCTGTTTATTTTTAGGATGTCTAGAAAGTTCCGGTTAGAACTTGTCTAGAACCTTCTGTTTGGTTCCATTGGAAGAGGCATTTATCTGCCCATATCTGGATAGAATGCACCTAGATTGTTCTGTTATATTCTTTACGGTTCCTATGTATTTTTGTACAGTTGCAGAGTTTTTCTCTTCCTGTTTGAGGTATTGATCCGCGACCGTGGTCACAGACAATCACTCCTTTATTATTGTATATATACATATTGTTTCTCCTGTTAGAGAACAGTTCATTAGACTGGCTCAGACATCGATCGGAATACTACAATATTTCCTCTCAAATCCTCTTCTCAGTATATGTTTGCCTTTCAATCACTCCTAGAAATCGTTTTACTTGTCATACTGCTACTACGTAGACATCATCTGAGATTCTAAAAAATCTCTTCGGATTTTCGCTGATATAATCGAATAGGTTATGAGCCCGGATGAGCGATACTGATTCAAATCTTGAATATCCTCTGTTTGGTCAAAATTTGTTTGACTCTCACTCTGTTCCTGTCGAATATCCAGAAGTAAAGGAACCTTCAACAACACCACTCGATTCATTACCTCCTTTCCCTTGTCCAAAACCACCAGTTAAAATTGCACCTGGTGGCTCCTCCTCCGAAAAGAATCCGATGATCTTCTTCACGGCTCGCATCGACAAGAAAACACCAGTAAATGTTAATCTCGACAGTATCAGGAAACTTACTGGACAGCACAACTATCGGATATGGAGTGCCTTGATGAATACAGTTCTACAGGGCATTAAGGCATATGAGGTAGTAGTGGATGGTGTGTCTCCAGCAGATGATGCTGATCAGACAGAAAAGGATGCCTTTGAGCATCTTAAACATACAGCGTCGACAATATTTATAAAGGTGGTCTCACAAGACATTGTGGAGAAAATTGTCGAACTTGAGGACCCTCACCTGAAGTGGACATGGCTTCGCACTGAATATTATAGATCCTCAGCTATCGCACTTGTCTCCCAGATAATGAATCTGGTCACCCTTCCTACTCAATATTCTGGTACAGACTTACGAGGATGTATATCAAAGTTTGAGTCTCAGTGGCTCCACCTTATGACACTCACAAAAGCCTCCTCTGATTTGTACTGAAAGACCTTCGCTATGTTTCTTAATGAAGATAAGGCCAAGAGACATCATCTGGTGGGTTTTTTGGTTAAACACCATCAGAACGTGATCAATAATCTTACCACAAATGATAGTTTGTCGTATCCTGATCTGAAGTCACGACTTGTGGATATCGACATTTCCGAGATCGAAGACAATTCGGCTGTCTTTGTTCCTAAACCGTAGCATATTAACAGATTGGGGAAGACACCTCCGAAATTGGGCAATACCAATAATTCATCCTCCTCCTTGTCGAAGACTTGCACCTGGTGCAAGAAACATAATGCTAGAAAATCTGAAGGACATACCTAGAACGAATGTTTTCGTCTGCAAAAGATGAACAAGGAAGAGAAGGAGAAAGAAGAGAAGGATAAGGCTGAGGAAGCAAATGTTACTGTTGAGGAACATAAGGTAAGGAACAAATCCTTCTACTTTGACACTGCCTGTACCTCACACATGACCCCGTATGCAGGAAGTCTCCTCAACTACTCAGTATGTGGCAGATTTGTAAAATCCAGTTCACAAGGTACCATGGAGATTGTAGGCAAGGGAGACATAGTGTTGGACTGTGTTCTGAGAGATGGATTGGTTTATTCTTTTTGTGTTCGAGGTATTTTGCATGTTCCTGATTCGGCACATCGTTAGATTCCTTGGAGGAAATTACGGGAAAAAGGATATACAGAGTTTGGAGAGGGGGATTATATTTCAATTAATAAGGGAACAAAAGTTGTTTTTGAAGCTGTTTTTGACGGAAATTTGTTTGAAAGTCCTGAGATATCTCATTTGGCTTATATTACTTATGACTTCTGGCATCAGGCTCTCGGACATTTAGCACCATCAACAATGGATAAATCGCTACAGTTATATTCCAATGCCAACATACCAGCAAGACTGGTAAATTACGTCTGCTTCTCCTGCGTTAAAAGCAAATTGACTCGATTTCCTTGACCAACCACATCGAAGAAGGATAGGAAAGAGCTGGATCTTGTTCATTCCGATTCGAGTGGACCCTTTCCAGTTCTGTCATATGGTAATTGTCTTCACTTCATCGCCCTAATCGATGGTGTTAGTAGGGTTGCGTGGGTTCAATTTATGAAGCAGAAGTCCGAGAAAACTACACTAGTCAAACATTTCGTTCCAGAAATAGAACTTCAAAACCACAAGACTCCTGCGCCATTTCGAACGGATAATGGTGGGGAATATGCTACGAAGGACTTGAAAGGGTTCTTGACTTCAAAGGGAATTGTACATGAGTTTTCTCGTCCATATTCCCCTGAGTCAAACGGAGTTGCAGAATGTCCTAATTGTACAATATGAGAGTCACTTAGAGCTATGCTTGAAAGTCCATCACCTTATGATAAGAAATTATGGGCTGAGGCTGTGTTAACCTGATTATATATAAAAAAATTGACAACCTCATTCGGCATTAAAGGATCTAACTCCTTATGAGGCTTTTAATTACGGGGGTGTTTAGATCCCAATAATCAATACAATATTTATTGAATCTACATACAGCCACCTATCTAATTTCTATCTCTTTCTTTCCTCGTCTTATCCTGAGACTCAACCTCTTGCCCATCTTGCAAGAGCAATCTGTGCCCTCAACACAGTTCCAGCACTGCCTCCTCTAAACGATTCCAGTTGAAGTGGTGCCACTGGCCATTTCAAATATCAACGAAGATCAAGCTTCTCCGTCGTACAACCACTCCTCTGAAAATTCCTCGAAGGGTAAAGCGCCCGTGTTGAGATACCTCAACACCAGGTAGTCGATATTCTCGAGTTGACAGAAATGAAAAACCACAGCATAGGTGTGGGTTCAACGGTGCTCGGCCAATTCGGAAAGCAAGTTGCCGAAACTCTCGACAATGTTCTGCAGTGCGTACTAAGAAGGGGTATAGTGATGTTCAGGTATACAAGGACCAATCTCGTGTATGAATGAGGGAAGTAATGATGAATAGATAGAATTATCAATAATATTTTAAGATCGTCTTCAGTGTTCTCTGAAAGCTAATCTGTTTGCTGATGATCCCCAAATTCCTTCGACTTACATTGGCTCTTGATACCCTTCGTTCTTCCTTAGGAGTGATAGCGTTATCTCGGCCACGCCCTCTTAGCGCCCAGTGATAACTTGCCACAACACCCTCCAGTAATTGTGTCTCTGCAATGTGGTTTGAAAGCGTTACACTCCTGATAACAATCAGGCCATCCAGTGCGCAATATCAGCTTATCCTTTCCTATCTCAGACATCTTTTTGCAATATAATGAGTCGGTAGTTGGAACATATACCAACCAAGTTGATGATGCTTATTGCCTCTTAAATCCCTATGCAGATGAGTTATTTAATTGCGTCATAGATTTAATTGGCGACCAACCGATACTATGCCAACGTAGATTATTGACCCGTAAGCTCATATCCGATACGAGGTTACATTGCGATCCAGACTACTCCAGCCAACGAGTCGTGATTGCTCTAGACACTTTGTCTACGTCATTAATCCCTCAGTTACGTCATGCTCACGTCGAGACTTTTGCTCTAGACCGGAACATGCCTCTCCGAATCCTAGCCCGTTACAAGTAGGGGAGAAGAGTCCTCTTAATCGCATTTGACTATCAACTGCCGTGTGTGATTACCACACATGTCCCGCAGATTATCCGGGTGTAAACGAAGTACCCACACTTCGCGCAACCAACATGAACCCCCACTATAGACCTTGTTGCTGACCACTTGATTTATACATGCATAGGTGTTATGTATATCGCGGATATATATGCATCTTGTAACTATAATCAAGTATCATTATCACTGCTAAAGGACAACACCTAAGACTATTTATGGGACCAAGCCATCGAATCCAGCACCTTCAACCTTTTGGCAGAGAATGTTATATCCATGTACTGTATCAGAAACAAACGGATGGAAAGAAGTTATCTCCAAGGGTAGAAAGGGCTATTTTTACCGGATACACCAATGTCCGCCATCCTTGTAGAGTGTTCTTACCTGATACCAAGAAGACCATAGTATCAGCAGACATTTTCTTCGCACCTCTCAAGATAGAAGGGGCTACGCCAATGATAAACAGTCAAATTGAACAACTTCTTACTCTTCTCCAAAGCTATGCCTCATCCACATCTGTTGAGTAAACCTATTCTAATAAAGGTAAAACGTCGGATAGTATGTGGAGAAATTGAATGGATGAGAATCCTCAAAAAGCTAATGATTTGGTCGACGATGGTCATCCAATTATCGCTCGGATAATGAAAGCAGATTTTGAGGAATGAAAAAGAGAAGGATATTTAGGTGCTCCCTATTGGGTGTACGATGCCAATCATATGGCCTATCAAGAAACATTACCAGAACAACCTAACCAAAGAATATTAATCGAAGAACTCGACATAATTGACGAATTTGATGCATCTATTTGAACGGTTGTTCCTGCAGACCACTTCCTAGAAGAAGAACATCAACAATCCTACCAACAATCTCAACTTCCATTGGGACGTCTTCCTCCTCCTCTTCCATGACCTATGATGCCACCACCAAGTCCATTTGGTCAGGTCGTCACTGGTGCCGGAAGAGTTGTTAATCCGCCTGTACGGTATCGCTGTGAAGGTTATGCCCCTGAAGCTAGTATGTGGGGTACACCTCCTCGACCTCCTACGCTGGAACCTGAACCTCTGGAAGGAATTGAATGAAGTCACTTGGCAACTTTAAGCGTACTGACAGTTGAAGAACCAAAGTCTTACCGACAGGCCAAAGTGTCACCACAATGGTCAGATTGGAAGAAGGCGATGAATGAAGAACTTAAGTCACTTAAGGAAAATGATGTTTGGGATGTTATCCCGAAACCAGCGGGAAGAAAGATTGTGGCTAGCCGATGGGTATATCAGGCTGAAGGAAATGCTCAAGGAGAAGTCGAACGATAGCAAGCATGGTTAGTTGGCAAAGGATTCTCCCAAATCTTAGGCCAGGATTACAATGAAATATTTTCGCACGTGGTTCGTTACTATTCTCTTAGACTTTTGCTGGCTTTATCAGCATACAGAGGATGGCGACATTGACAGCTGGACGTCAAGACCGCATTTCTCTATGGGATATTAAAGGAAGAAGTTGATATGGATCTACCAGAAAGCAGCCATTTAGATGGGATGGTGGCAAGATTAAAGATGGGTATTTATGGCTTGAAGAAATCTCCGAGGGAATGGGACTACCGGTTAGTGGAATACTTGGGACATTTCGGATTTGCTATCACTGCGTGGGACCCCTGTGTTTTGGTTAACAGATCCGGAGATCTCTTTTTGCCTATATATGTGGACGATAATACCCTGCTTGGAGCTACTGGAGAGCTAAAGGAGCAAACCATTAACGTGTTGAACACTGAGTTTAAGGTCAACGACATGGGTGAGCTTAATCGGCTTCTAGGAATCCAAATAACCTTCACCAACGATGGAATCAGTCTGTCACCGACAACATTGATCAATAAAATTCTGAACCATTTTTCGATGCAAGATTGCAAGCCTGTCCCAACACCTATCAACTCAAATCATCAGTTGAAGGCCATTGATGATGAAGACGAGCGTACCAATGCAACGGCATACCAACAAATAATCGGATCTTTGAGGTATTTAGTTACTGGAACCAGACCTGATCTATCGTATACAATCACTCACCTCTCTCAATTCAATTCATCTCCCTCCACGAAGCACCTGACGGCAAACCAACGAGTACTTAGATATCTCAAAGGAACGAATGATAGAAACCTTTTTTTCCCTTGGAATAATCAATTCAAAATGACTGCGTATAGAGATGCATCTTATGGCAATTGTCTTGATACAAGATGAAGCTTCTCGGGATACATTTTTCAAGTTGGAAACGCAACTAGCTCCTGGAGATGTCGGAAACAGCGGTCCATTGCAACTTCTACTTGTGAAGCTGACTATATGGCACTTGCTATGACGACAAAGTATTATCTCTGGTTGAAGCGTGGAATCCAAGAGTTGATGAAAATGGATATACCGAATGCTCTCATTTGCGACAGTGATAGTGCTATACATGTGGCAAGTAATCCAAAGTTAAATGACCGATCAAAACATATTGATGTGGCATATCACTTTACTTGAGAACAGATCCATCTAGGAAATGTGTCTGTAATGTATATACCTTCGGAAGAAAATTTGGCAGATATATGTACAAAGGGAACCACGAGATATGTTAATGACCACTTATGCTCAAAGATATTCGGATCAAAGTGAGAAGGGGTATTGAACATACGCAAGTATCTACATTTCTCTTTACTAATATTGTACCTTCTTAAGTATTCTCATTACGATAAGATGGTACTTTCTGGATAAGAATATTGTGGTGTGTTAATAACTTTTAATACATTTGTTATCTTGTAATGTTTTTATTTTTAGGATGTCTAGAAAGTTCCGGTTAGAACTTGTCTAAAACCTTCTGTTTGGTTCCGTTGGAAGAGGGATTTATCAGTGCTTATCTGGATAGAACGCGCCTAAATTGTTCTGTTATATTCTTTACAGTTCCTATGTATTTTTGTACAGTTGCAGAGTTCTTCTCTTCCTGTTTGAGTTATTGATCCGCGACTGTGGTCACGGACAATCACTCCTTTATTATTGTATATATACATACTGTTTCTCCCATTGGAGAACAGTTCTTTAGACTTGCTCACACATTGATCAGAATACTACAATATCTCCTCTCGAATCCTCTTCTCAGTATATGCTTGCCTTTCAATCACTCCTTGAAATTGTTATACTTGTCATACTTTTACTATGTATACTTCTTCAGAGATTCTAAGAAATCTCTTCGGACTTTTGCTGTTATAATTGAATCAAGCCTGAACTCACATCAAACTTCTATTGCCGTTCCGCCACCATTTGCGGCATTGGAATCACGTAACATTATTGTTCTCCTGTCTATTCGGTCAGAACTCACGATCGAGTATGTGCTTAAAGATCACAGAATGGTCTGGAACGAAACTCAATCATTTCAAAGCAAGCCCAACGTCAAGGAATTCATACGATCGGCTGAAATACTTATTTGTATGAAGGCTTTGACTACTACTATTAAGATCTTAGTTTACATCTTTTTGCCTCCCAATACCCTCCTCGAAGTTTGGCGCTAGACGCGTGGTTTTCCGATTTTGGTTCCAACCCGAGTACAAAGTTGTCTGGTCATGTTATCTATTAGCCAGTACAATACAAGATCAACTTCAAGCATCACCAGTCTGGGCGGTCCCTTCGGGCCTTTCCTACACTATATAGTCCCGTTCGCTCGTTGGTTGGCCCCTAGATTCACTGAGACATACTAAGCAGACGATTCACATCTTCCATCAACAAGCACATGTCCTGAATACTAATGCAGTAATCCTTGTTGCATATAAATATAGACCTGACCCGATACGTGCTGACCATAAGCGGGGCTGATGGCAAGGCACAAGGTACATAACTCCAGTTTTCCTTAGCGGCCCGGCCGACCTGCAGATATTTGACTGCCGGCCTGCATATCTTTAAAGCCAGCATAAATCTTCGAGGCCTGCAAAAGCCTAGGCCTGTCTGCACAACCCTTGCATAGGCCTAAGCCAGGCTGCGTATATCTTTGTGGCTAGCAAAAGACTTGGTGGCCAGCCGGGTCTGGCTGATTAGCAACCCTGCACAATTCTCTCTTGTATATATCTCGAGTCTCTCTCCTTCTCTCTTGTCTGTACATACCTTAAGTCTATACACGCACATGCTTCTCCCCTTCCATATCGCAACAATCCTGGCCAGCTATTCTCTCTAATCTGGTGCGCACATAAAGCCTAAAACTGAGGCAGTTGCAGCAGGAGGCATACACAGATGAAAGAAGATCAATTTCATTCATTCACAGGCTCTGCAATCTGGGTAGCTACTGCGACCTCAAGAGCTATTAAGCCCAGAGGTGGACGCAGTGCTGGTGCCATCTTTACGGGAAAATCCCACACCAGAGTGGACTGATTTCAGACCCTGGGCCGTTTTCCGCAGCTTTCCGAAAGGGCATAGATTTACAACCAGAGAGGGTTGGAGGTAATTTAGAGCTTAAGTTACACGAGATCGGGAATCTTGGAGGCTCGTTTAGTATGTTTTGGAATCGCATCCTCAAAAATGTGAGTCAAAACGGATGAAACATCTTTCAAGACGGACACTTTAGTTACTTTCGACTCACCAAATACCACTAACAGAATTTCAAATCTTCCCAAAATAGAGAATGTGTTTTTCAAGGCCTCTGAATTGTGTGGCCGCAATAGGAAAGCGGTGTGTTGCAATTCAGCGGACGGTAGTTTTAAAGATCCTGATCCTGGCTGAGGCTGTCCAATTGGAGGTCAACGTGGAAGTCTGCATGCTCCGATTACTCAACATATGAAACGTTTTTTTTTGTTTTAATCATACTGTATTCACTCTAATTAGAGTATGACAGGACCTTAATAACCCCCTCCGCCTCCGGGCGATCCGGCTAGATGGCGGAGCTCCCCCCCCGCTACCCTTCGTCCCCGCTAACATATGAAACGTTGGTACTCGGGTCAATCAGACACCCTATATCTAGTAATCAATTTTGCTGAGACACTCTGTGCTAATTGTTCCCCTCTATATCATCATGCTGATCGCGTTTTACCCCACACTGCATGTGGCGTTCTCAAAACTTGCCATTTCTGGGTGGTACCTGCTGAAAAAGGAGCGTCCAATCTTTTACTGCCAGACCCGAGTACGTGTTTCCAACAACTCGATCCAAAGGATAGACGTAGATACGCATTTATTGAAATTCTGGTTGAATTCATTGTTTATGCAATTGTTTAAAAAGGCATATATCACGCAGATTTTGGGGTTCTACGCCAGCGACCATTTAGAGACTATAGAGACCTTGATAATAGCTCTCCTATAAGCGATATATAAGGAGAAAGAAAGAGAACAGAAAACAAGAACAAGAGATGAATTGGTGAAGTCATGACGTCAAAGCCAGAACACAAAGACGCAAACCTCATATCCATAACTGCTTCCTAGAGCCGCACAGAGCCGCACTGCATTTATGAATTAGGTATTAGATGTTTTACCCCACACTAGGCTGCAAATTTAGCTGATTTGAAAATATGAAGCACACATTTTAGATGCTATCAAAATTATGTGCGATCTGCTTCTGCTCTGGGGCGAGACAACGAATATCATCATTTCATCAATATTCTGCATTAGGTATCATCCGCTGCGATCATAAAACCTTTGGTAAATTTTGCGATTCCAGTTCCTCTCACTTGATTCAGTATCATTAATTTTGCGGCGCAATCATCGGGGCTGGAAGCTTAGTGGTCCCAAGGCTACACAATCGACGAGATAGAACGGAGATCACGTAAGTACATACGAGTTATTAGGTTGCATAAATAGATCTCAGCCTTCGTACGGCTTACTGGGCTGGTATTCATACGGGCTGACGGTGTTCAGCCATGTCTATGCATAGATGAGTACGTATGCATTCATACATAGACTACCGAATATCTTTGGGGAAGAAGGGTAGCGGAAGGGAATTTACCTCACCCTCGGATAGCCAACCATCCGGAGGGGTGCGGAAACGGCTCTGCCATATTCTAGATAGAGTGAATGCAGTACTAGACTGGCCGCTGTGGTCCAGACAATACCTGGTGCTGACAGCAATATTGAGGTCGGACAGCTGTTGCTGACAGCTTTTGTGTACTCGGACATAAACTTGGTCCATCGGTTTGCGCTTGATAAGTGTGGGAAATGACTGAAATGCAATAGAAGGGGTGAATGGCAGCCCTGCTAGAAGTGGAGGCTTCAGGACTTGAAATTATTCTATTATCTGGGGTCTTTGTATGTACAATCGTCAGTGCTGACACCTTTTGATTTTCGGACACCCCGACCTGATGCTGACTGACGCAATAAATTGTCCGGACGGACACCCCATGCTGACTGCTGACGTCCGGACCATGGCGGCTAGTACAGTATGATGAAAACAAAAAAAAAAAAACTACTGTATATATAGAAGTCCTTTGTAGCCTCATTGAATAATAAAATCAAGCTTTTCTATCATCACTTTCAACACCTTATTTGGGATTTAATTGTCTTGTTGCTGCTATTAAATGCCCCATTTTTCAACAGTCTGAACCGCAAAGTCCTCATTTCAGGAGTCCACAGCTACCGACAACCGTATCCATTGATACTCCAACGAATATCCTGCTACGTGCGTCCCTTTAGTCATGTAGGATCCTACCTAATGTTTGGCATGCAGGAATCCCCAGTTCACTGATTCCACGATAACCACCAACCGTATCCCATCGTTGCCTTACTGCTACGGTGTATCCTCAATTATCAGGCGGGCTTGAAGGATCCTAATTCATAACACCCAGGGCAATCTTTGGCGGGATCCCATCATCGCTCGATAAATAGTCGGCAACATTCAACATGTCCGAGACACGATCCCAGCATTGCCAGTCATGTTCCCGTAGGTTCGCATCGCGAAACGAACTGTTTGCACATCTCCGACAATTCAACCACTGGGGTAATGAAATTGGGTCAACAGTGACCTGCGATCAAACCAGCCAGACTCCGCCACTAACATCCCCTAAGCCTTCCAAGTATACTTGCCCGAAGTGCCCGAGGAGGGTCTTTGTTTCGCTCGATATGCTCAAGAACCATTTTATGAAGAGTAACCATGGACTTACCGAACATGACGCTATTCCGCTCCAACCAAATCAGTGTCTGACTTGTTCAAAATCGTTCCCATCACGAAACAAGCTGTTTGCGCATCTGCATAAAACCGTCCACCTCCAGGAGGCTCCGCAAGGCTTAGAAAAGCAGCAACCACAGATAGTCGATGACGTCGAGGTCATCGGGAATCCTTTGGCATGTCTTAAATTGGAAAACGGAAATTCACCAGTACCGACTTATACACCTTCAGCGTCAGAAACCGATTATGGAGAGTTGGAGGATTTTGACGATGAGTTTGAAATTGATATTGATCCCCCGGATGAGCTTGCAGCCTGGAACCCCTTTTCTGATATACAGGTGCTGGTACTACCAGAAACTCTAAATAAGCACCGACAAGAGCTTGTGGCTGCGAAGGATTGGGACGCAAAGTGCGACATTGTCATCAATAAACTGCTTAAGCCTTATCTTGACATGCACGAAGACCAATTCTCAGGCTGGCCTCAACAGGAGCTGAGAAAGATTTTCGCCGAAGTAAAGGAATTGCCGAAGCTTCCTGTGGACGAGAAGCGCTACGTCTGCAATGAATACCATCCTCGTGCCGGTCATATAGACGACGATTATTGCATTCACGCTGAGCAGTGCTGGTGTTGGTTTGAAGCCACGCCTGAAGCGGGAATCTCGGACTCTTAGTTGCGGGTCCCAGGATGCGGAAGGATCGAAAGGCATGTATTCAATTCATGCACAACCTGGTAGTCCAATGCTTGTTAATTCTCATGGAACCTTTGTACCATTGTCTGGATGATGACGATGCCAAATGGGACGCATACAGAGCGGTCATGTGGATGAATCCGAATTCGGAAGAAAGAGAAGTCTATCCCTTCGACGACGAGGACGAGGACGAGCGCGAGGCATACCTTAATAACGACTACACTTTCGTTCAGATTGCGAGTCAGGAGTTCAAAATAAGTCAAAGCAACGACACGTCACCGGGACTTATAACGGCGGATATTCAGAAACTGTGTGGGACACTTGGCAGACGTGCAATAACTCTTAGTATATGTCGTTCTGGGGATGGCAGCGTCTTCGCTAGGAAGAATCCGATCAATTATTGGAATATTTCTGAATTTATCAAAGATTCGCAGGCGACTAAAATTGCTTCCAGCTCCGAAAAGGCCACCGAGGATTACCTCAAACAAAACCCCCGGTCTACAGTAGAACGACCCCGCTATCCTACCAGAGTCATCAATACCCACACACTGCATTTTGAGGATGATCAGATTATGTTTCAAAAGGATTACGCCGTTCTCTCACATACCTGGTCCCAAAAAGCAAGGGAGGTTACTTACGAAGATGCAGCCACAGCACTGATGGAGATCAAAGAAAAGTACATTATGACGAAAATCCTGGGACTGCAGAAAAAGATGAAGCCAACCTTGCCGGAAAGGCGCAGGGCTAGAGACCAGTCAAAACCTGACTCTGAAATACGAGAACTGCAGGCTGAGTTGGATGAATTGAAAATGGCCCGTCTCAAACGCGATAATGCAACGAGAAGTCAGGAACAAGGGTCAACAGCTCCAACTGGAGGGTCAGCGGTTGATACGTCGAAGGATCTAGAAATACGTGATCCTGGAAAAGCGAAGTTGGCCAAAGCTCTGTCCGAAGCGAGGAAACTTGGGTTTACATATCTCTGGGTCGACAATGTCTGTATTAATAAGCCAAACAACACCGAGCTTGTCGAAGCTATATCCAGTATGGGAGACTGGTATCAGAACTCGCAAGTTTGCTTGGTATATATCGACGACTTCAGCGGAGAAGACATCTCCGACAAAAATGTTGACATGGCAGCCAAAAACCGATATGCAACTCGTGGATGGACGTTACAAGAAATCGTGATGTGCCCTCGAGCGGTATTTTATAACAAAAGCTGGAAGAAAATCGCTGACACGAAACCTAACGACAAAGATGAAGATGAAGATCATCAAAGACTACTGCAGCTACTGGCCAGAGTTTGTCATGTACCTCCCAATCTACTTTGCGCCCATGGTAAACCCAATGTGGCTGCCTCGCGGATTTTACAACTTGCAAGCAAGAGGAGAACTTTCAAGCCTGAAGACCGCGCGTATTCGCTAATGGGCATGCTGGGTATCCGGATGCGAGCGGACTACGGAGAGGGGCAAGAGAAAGCAGTATCACGCCTTTTTGAAAGCGTGATTCACACTACCGCCGATGTCTCGGTATTCAACTGGACTGGGAAATTTGCAGCTAGCACAGTAGTTGGACGTTCAATGTACCCTTCCGACTTCAATAGCTACGACCTAGTCACCACCCTAGAAAATGAATTCAAAAATACCACAGAAGACGACATCTGCAACTCCGACCAAAGCTCGGAGGTACGCAGGCAATATGACATCTCCGAATGGTTATTGAACGACTCCGAGAAACCGGCACAGGCTCTCGGTTCCATCATGCTGGACTACTTCGGTGTTTATGCCCGCTTTGACATCTGCGAGATGGATATTGTGATCGAAGGAGACAACTCCGAAACGCTGAAGAAACTAAATCAACTTCATGACAAGGTACAAAATTCCGCCACATCTGACCACGTTCCAATCACCGACTGCTCCTGTAAGTGTACCTTCACCTTCCGCAATGGCTTCGTTGCCAACGTCGAGGTTTTCTGCCCCATATCGTCGCTCCGCAGTATTCTCAACTACCTGGTGGAACCAGACGGATCCGACGACCTGAAATCCAGATTCGACGACTCGACATCCATGTGGGTGATGGCCCGCTTTGCCGGTGTCCATAACTCAAGTTGGTTCTTGTGCGAGATAAAGCAAAACATTCAGATTGCAAGCTATGGGCTATTTTCGAATGTGTTGCAAAGTCAAGATGTGAATAGATTTGATGGGTCGGCGTTGTTTGGGATGTATACCAAGAAAAAAAGTGGCACAAAGAGAAACCGGGATGCGAATACGAAGATGCGCATGCCGGGCACCTTGAGTTTCATGGATTACTTGGAAAACTCGGGATTCCCGGCTCAACGCTTGTCAACCACATGTTTGCCGCAGAAGGGCATTCCAAATTCAAAAGAGTTGTTGAAAAACGCATATATGTGGATCGGATAAGATTGAGTCTGAGATTCTTCTCATTGGGATATTTTGTAAGTGCACAGAATCCTTCGGTATTTCGTTTTCTGTTTTTACTAATGATTTAATTTAGTGGCACTTTAGCTTTTTGGTTTTCTTTGCAATGAGAATGCGAATCGAGAATGTTGTTCACTGTGTGCAGCATTCTATATGCAAATATGTAGTACCGGTTATCTAAGCATGAAATGCTAGGCTTGTTGTGGTTCTATACGTCAAAAATGGAGGAGAATTTGTCGATGTGCAATGGAAGCAGTTAGGGGAATTTGATGTTGACTTCTTGAATTGATCGTCGCGTTTGTTTTCTTGGTGTGTTAGTACAGTAAAATGAGTGAGAAGAAGGAGGTGAAGTTTATTCCTAAAATTTGACTTCATTAGATTTGGCGATGCCAAAATCCCCACAACTGGCTATCCAGGATCTATCATCTAATCCTATCAACATCATCTAACCTTCTTCGAATCATCCCAGATGAATTTTACTTCAGACGGTGGTCTGGAGTGACAACTCCATCATAATAGGTTGCTACGGTGTACGGTGGCCAGTCCTTCATATCTCCGTCGTGTGCTGCAACGGGCGAGTTTGAGCAACAGCCACCCACCCACCCAAAAAAAGAGTTCACCTCAATTATAAAAAAGTGCGATAGAACAATTAAGAGGGGAGTTAAATGAAAGATAGTTGTATTTTAAGAACTCTTTAAAAAGAGTGGTTGTAGTAAAGTTGAAGGCAATCAATCTCCCATGGCAGCACCATTACCTAGTCATCAGCAGAGAAAACTTGTCCGATTTCAAGTCCCTGGACAACTTATTATAAGTTGGTACATCATATTACAATGACTACACATAAAAGTTGATTGACAATACACCAAAGTTAAGTGATTACAAAATCTATATATGACCTGGTTATGTACATCTATTACTCTTGCTCTTCAGGGTTCTTAAGAAGATGCAAGTGAGACTTAGCTAATTGGTCAATATACCGTATTTGACTAGTAAATTTACTTGTTCTAGTGTGGCGAAAACTCGACTGGTAGGTCTCAGGCATGGTTCATGTATCGTGATAAATATAGCAGCAGTCGCTCTCTTGGTGGCAGCATCTCACCATATGCAAATTACATCACTACAGCCAGCCCTACCACAACACACTCTCTTTAAAGATTACTTAAAATACGGCTATCTTTTATTTAACTACCCCCCTAATCACTTGATTAAAAAAATTTACAGCTTAGGTGAACTTTTTTGGGTGGGTGTAGCCTAAACTATGACTGAGTCGATATCGCTGTACATTTTGCACTCGAGATATATTGTCGCTCTAGGCCACTGTACAGCGTAGGTTGCAACATGTTGAGGTTAAGCGAAGCCGTTTGAGCAACACATGAAGAGTTCCAATAAGAAAGTTCGCCTTAACTTTACAAAAAATTTGACGGGGTAAGTCGAGATGGTAGTTAAATAAATGGAGAGCACAGTTTGAGGGTTCTCTACAGGTGGGGTGGGTGTGGAGGAGCGGGTGTCATCGTGTCCAATGGTTAACCTATAGATACATTCTGGACCGCGACATACATAAAAAGTGCTAATTACACTCAACCAAAAATAAGAATTACTTTGTACACTATGCTCCATATCCTGACTTGAAACCAGCTCGTCTTCCTCGTTGCCCTCTTCCTCTACATTGCTCTTCCTCCTCTTCCTCCTCGTCCTCGTCCACATCCTTGTACTCCTCGAGACCCTCTCCTTCCTCAATATCCAGTTCTTTCAAATTAGTTTCGTCGTTTTCCTCTGCGCCATCGCAAACCGTACGAGTCGCTTTCAGGCTCTTTCAGGCTTTCACCGGCGCGAAAGCAAATCCAGAAGGTGTCAGACGGGAGCCAACTTTGAAAGTATGGCAAACTTTCTGTCTTTCCGCTGGCTTTTGCTGCGTATTTCCTTTCGCGCAGATATACTTTCATGCTTTCTTGTAGATGAGGCTGCAGCTGTATACTCAAGGTTATCCGGCACGGTAAACTCAAGGTTCGGCCGCCAGTAAAGAGGTCAGAAGCTCTGGTGTGCGAGCGAAGCTCAAGTTCTGGCCCGCATCCAAAGCTCAAGCTTTGGCCAGCGGTGCAGCTCTGGCCAATATGGAAGCTCTAGCCAGTGTAGAAAGCTCTGGCCAGCAGACTAGCCAGCCTCCTAGCATGCGGACTTAACTCAACATTTCAGCTCAACTTAGAGTCTTAGTGCGGTGGTATTACTGACTATTGTAGGGCAATCAGTGTCACCACCATGTTCATGAAGATCTAGTAGACTGTCGATTATCACTATATGCTCATGTTCGCACTCAACACTCGCACTCACGTTCACACTCACACCGGGCCAATTACCCTGAACATCAAGCTCCGGAGTGCGCTGACAAATCTGATTCGGAGATCTGCTCTCCCCATGAGTCCAAGTATTGCTAATAACCCAGTACCATCGACTTAAATCCTCAACACCATGGCCATTGGACATCGTGAGATTCTCAGACTGAGACTGCAGGTGTGGGTGCCAGAGTTGGTCGCGGAGTTAGTCGCGGGAATAAACTTCGCCTAAAAGTGGAATAAACTTCGTCTAAAAGTCTATCGACATTATGATTTGTGAATAAGAACTGTAAATCCACTAAGTTAGTTGATTCTCAAGAACTCTCTTTTTCTGCCATGTAACCTTATACTGCTCGGTTAAAGATGCCTTTCATTCGTGGCCTAGGGAATCCTCTCGATACTCCCAAAGAGTGGTGGAGGTCGCTGCTAGAGGGTGCAAAAGACTAGCTGCATCACTACAAAGGACCGCTTCAAAAGACCAGCTGCGTCTCTTCGATAGGCCAACGGAATCTAGTGTGAAAGAGGTTCTGCAGCGGAAGAGGTTTTGCAGCGAAAGAGCCACTGCAGCGAAAGGGCCACCGCAGCGAAAGGGCCGCCGCAGCGAAAGACGCAAAAAGAAGTGAAAATCTCCAAACCTGAAAGGGCGCGAAAGTGTGTGGAAAGCAGCCGAAAGCCTGAAAGCACGTGGTACTTTCAGAAACTTTCAAACTACAGTCGAGTTTCGCGATGTGGGCTGAATGCACGTAGTTGCTCTGGGCTGATTGCAATTGCATTGATTAAATTCAGCTGTATATAGCCAGCTGAGTGCGCATACATGTGTGGGCATATATGCGTGCAGAGCATTCACGGAGGTGGGGGTGCAGGGGAGGGGTACACTCCACGAATGAACCAGTCCAGTCACTGAGGGTGGGACTCCGTGAATGGACCGGTCTCTCCGCGGAGGGACATCCTCCGTGACTGGACTAGAACATCTTAGATGAACGCTTGGATGTTTTCCGGTTTGCACATCCCTCAGTGGAGGAATGATTGGAGACCAGGATCACGAAAGTCGAATGTCATGCGCACATTACGGAAACCTTTCTTTCACTTTTGTGCTCTTCGAGTTATCGCGATAAATATGACCAAACATTTCGGGGGGTTCAGAAGAATAAACACCTCTTGTTATACTCCGCAATTTTCTGGCCATGGCATTTCTCTCATTGCGACGCCGTACATGACTTCAAAATCTTGAGTACCCTTTGGAGTGTATTTATGACAGATTCTTGCTATAGGAGATGGCATTCCTATCACCGCACTGCGCTCGAAATGATGCCCGTCACTCCACCCGAAGAGGCATCCATCGGCCATGTCTTTATTGAAGTTATGAAAAAATATGGGGGCGGCAATCTCTTTTGGTGTCAATCCGCTGCCATTGCGAAGCAGAAATCCGACCACCCTCTTTATGCGGCCTACATTCAACGTACTTATTTTGTTCAGCAGGGGTCCACCAACATACATACAATCACCTCTCACTGGCCAAAACCCCCCACTATACTGTGGTTAGGAAAACGTAAACAAAAATTGAAGTACGAGACATTCTCTCTAAGTAATAGACAATCCGTTTGTTTCTTTGTTTTAATCATTCTGCATTCACTCTAACTAGAGTATAGCAATACCCGCTTTCCCTTCCGCCATCGGATGACCGGCTAGGCGGGAGCGCTCCTCTCCTTCGACCCTTCTTCCCCTGTAACAAATAATGAAACTAGAAGGAACGATTGAGCACAAATGAAACGTAAGAGAAGACAAACGCCGTTTCACCTCCGCTCAGCAGCGAGGGAACTTCCCGACCTCTGTGGGCGCCAGGAAGTCCATCACCGCCTGATCACACTTCTGCATTGAAAACAGTTCGGATACTTGCACGTGCCTGCATCTTCCCGCTGTCCAGCTGGTTTCCTGCACGGCTGCTTTCTACAGTTCCTGCTGCTCATTCTTCCACTTCTTGCAGTGGCGGAGGAGGTTCTCCGGCGTCTGGGCCGCCTTCCCGCACCACTAGCACTGATCATCATCTCGCTACCCAAAACGCTTAAGGTACGTCGCAGTAGGTGCATACCCACACTTCAACTGGTAATATCGTGAGGCGAGAGACTTCTTACTATTCATCGGAATTGTCCTTCGGCTCTCAGCCTCCCGTTTCGGTACCCGTAATACCTGCTGCATCTTTTCTCTTCCCATTCAGTTTTAGCTGCGGCACTCTATTCAGTGATCCTTCTTGCTGCTAAGATGAATGCTTGCTCTCGGACTGTGCTTCCGCAGGACAATCCTGTTTTCCACCATGTCTCGGGTACTCCTGCCGCATAATAGGCCAAGATTCCCGTGCTGTCTGGGGTTTCACATCCCAATACGAAAACATCATCAGCCCTACGACGTGGCTAAACGAGGTTCAACTACGCGACCATATAACAAGTCTGACTTTCAGGTGTTAAAGATGTCTGTTGAAAATACTTATTACTAGAAGCTTGTATTCTAAACTACAGGAGTTCGTGTGATCTTATATATGTTCCGACTGAACTGGGAAGTAATCTGCTTCGCGAATAAGTCGACTGCTTCGCGAATAAGTTAAATTCCTGACCCAGTTGACTGGGCCAAGTTCTTGCCAGTCAAATGGGAGTAGAAGCACATTACTTTGTAATACAGTCAACTGGCCTATAAACCTCGGGTATACTAAAGCAGTGCAGAAGGAAATATTGCATGTATACTTAAATCTTCCATAGGTCTTGCTGATATGGGCATATGGTAACTATTCAGCTGCCACGCTGAAGGTATACAGTTGCGCTGATGGGATCCACTGGCTAGTAACAACCAGCCGAGGATGCATACATGTGTGTCAGTGCGGATGCATACACAGAGCTCTTTTACATATATGAGTATATGTACCCTCGATAGAAATACAATCAATCAATATATGCTTAAGAGAACCCTGCTTGAGAGAGCTAGGCTTCAGAGAGCCGTAGAGTGGCATTCTCCACCGGAAGCTTTGGGCCGACGGAAAACTCTGAATTTGTAGAAGCTTTGGCCGATAGGGAGCTCGAAGTCTGTGGAAGCTTTGACTCTGACGTAGCCAACCTACTTGTCTAAGTGCTTCCACCTCTGGCCGGTACCGTGCCTATCACCACCACCGCCACCATCACTGCCACCATCACCGCCACCATCACCATCGCCATCGCCATCGCCATCATCATCACTATCACCATCGTGCAGCATGGGCAGCCCCAGGTACATATGTATACATCTAAAATAGGTGGGAATCGGGCTGCAGATTCCGTTGGAAAAATTAGGTCGGAGATCTACTCTCCCCAAGATCTAATTGTACACCGTTCTTGAAGAAGAGGTAGCTAAAATTGTCAACACCATAGCTAGGAAGCGTCGTGAGATCTTATCACAATGCGGTGCTGAGCGCGTCTAACAAGATAAGATTTACTCTGTGAAATTGCCCGATGTCATGATTTTGGCCGCCGACAATACCCCACACGCCACACCCCGCCCGGCGAGTCTCTGTATCCAACCGCGCTTAATAATTGATAACCTGCACTCAAGATCAATTCTTGGGAGTATACTTGGGGGTGTGCAGTCGAGCGGGGTAGGGAGTACAATACAATTGTGTACACCCGGGATCGTACTTGGGAGCGTACGGTCTAAGGGATTGTTAACTGCAAATTGGTGCAGTACAGCGACTGCACCACAGTACAGTTGACTGGGTGATAAAGCTCTCTACTTTAACATACAGTCGACTGCTCTCAGGACCAGTCGGTTGGTGGGGCAATGCTTCTGGCTTCAGCTGGCTGGTACATAAAGTTGACTCATTCAGGAAGCAGCCGGCTTATTCGCGAAGCAGTCAACTTATTCGCGAAGTGTATCTCTTCGCGGTTCAGTCGGAACATATACAGCGTTCAGAGTATGCCTTGTACGCATGTATGCGCACTCTGCTGGCATCTCCAGCTGAGTTTGGAACGACCATCATCATCATGAGATCATGATCTCCATCAGCCCAGCTGAAGCCCATAAGCCGTACCTACGGGAGGCGATCTATATATGCAACAACGTCTGTTACTTTGGATGGTTCGATGACTTCTTGATTGACTTCTCTATCTCGAGGGCCTAAGGCCCGTATATGTATAATCTCCCATATGCGTACGCGTATGCTCCACTGACCTGAGACGCATCACCCTGGTCCTGATGCATATCCTCATACAACCACCATCTTCATACAAGTCTTCATTCTCATGCAAGACATCAGACGGTGCTGAGACTCACGATCCAAGTACACATGCAACAACGTCCACAGTTGTGCATCCGAGTGAGAATGAATGAAGCGACTAGCAACTACTGACTGCATGTTTGCCGTCTATATACGTCGGCCGGGGTCTTTTACTCCTACTCACATGCAAGCTCGCGGGTAGTTGAATTTCACTCTGTCAGGCTGAGCGTGAGGAAACTTGACTCAGTTTTCTGTACCAGATGCGGAATATTAATCGAGTAGAGATCCTCACAACGACGGTTTTTGGGTCGTTCCTCGATTCAGAAGCTTCATTTGCCCGGCTTTTCAAATCCTGAAATTACGGTTCAAGGGTGTTTGGGTAGTCAGTTTTGCTCTCGTTACAGACAGGCGGGGATACTAGCCTGCTAACTAGTCTACATGTAGATGTGGAAGATTCTGTACCTTTACTACCCTAACCATAACTAGACCTAGCAACCAAGCATACAGGAGTGAGGAGCTTCAGCAAACAACTCGGAACGGCGTTTCAAAATTACATCCAAAAACGCCGGCGTTTGAACTCATAATTACACTACAGAATTCATCGGCTCATATTGGGATCCGCAGGAACACACCAGTCGTTGTTAGTTCAGATCTTATCGAAAGTTCTGGTACTCTTTTTGCTTTGATGTTACTTAGTAGGGTTATTGGCATCGGCGTTACTTGTAGGCATCGGCGTTACTTGTAAGCAAGGCCGGTACAATAAAACCCTGGGCGGTAAATACAGGACAACTTAGTTGAAGCTATCTTATAGATACATCTATTTCCAATGTGTAATAGTTAAAGCCCAAGTGAAAGATTAAATGATTGCAATCTGTTTCCGTACGAAATCCAACCGCTGCAGAAACCATCTCCGGTAGATTAACTCTGCTTCAAAGCTCACTAGATGTACAAGCGGAGTCAATGAAGACCAGGGTCGCAATAGTCCGTCCGCCCGCCAGCCTTTCGGATTCCCACGTCATTGCTTGGTCACGGGCAACACATTGCAAGATCTAGGCAACGGAGGGTTACGCCTAAAGCTGGGTTTACTTATTTACCTATAGTTTTGTAGTTATTTCAATTGAGACATAGCAACGTGGGCTCTCTAATTTGCTGATAATTAGCTGGGTAGGTTATGGTGTGGATTATGTACCATAGACGCGGTTGGAGGCATATTAGATGCCATCACTCGGTCATGACTATATCACTCGCATCATGGTTCCATCACTCGGAAAACCGCGAACACCTCTGTTGCATGAACCTGACCGAGCTGAGCTTCAGCTGAACTGATGTCAAGGCATACAGCCGGTAGGGCATAAGGCACCCAACTACCTTGTATATATCTCGAGTCTTTCTCCTGCTCTCCAGTTCTGTATCTTAAGTCTATTCACACGGTTCTCCCCTTCAATATTTCAACAACCTACTGTTGCTATAGTACTTAGGGGAGAACCGTATGTATATTCTATGATATGGTGAAGAGAAGGAGAGGAAAAAGAGTCGATTTATATACAGAGAATTATAAGGGAAAACTTTGATGCTTTGCCACTCTTGAGTCACTCGCCACTCTGAGTCACTTGCCACTGAATATGTAACACCTACTGTAGGATGCGTACCTGCATCGTGAGTCTCAGCTCCGTTTGCAAGATTATGAGAAGTTAGTATTTCGTATGAGAATATGCATAGTCTGTATCAAGATCAGGGAGAGCGGCTCATCAAGATAGTGCAGACGCATATGCAAACGGATATGGCAGACTGTTCTTATACGGGCCTTATGCCCTCGAGAGATCCGACAGAGCCAAGTCAATCAAAAAGTCATTCACGAATCCAAAGCAACACCTACAGTCCCGCAGCCTAAAAACTCAGGACGGCAAATCTTAGTCTGGGACAACGCAATGTCTTGCCCGGGCGGGACGGACTTTGCGACCCCTATTGAAGACCATGATTTCCACTCCGGTGTTCGCAACCGGTCAGTCTAATCAGATATGAGCTTCGACCGAGCCGGTCTATTCCAAGAACGGCTTTAAAATTCATGATCTGACCGGTTTATGAATCAACACACCCTTATCAGCCGGTCTAAAGATCTATATAAATCTGCAGATTTCTAGATAGATGGAGTAAATACAGAGAGGTTATTACAAAGAAAATTAACGCTTCCTGAACCTGAGACCTGCTTCTGATTCACCAGCCTCTGCAATGCACGCAGTAGAGTAGTGCAGCGAGGGCATTTTATAGCAGATATCGATGATAGTATCTTCAGATATCTTAAATTTTCCTTGGATATCTTCGATTATCTTCGGTTATCATCACATATCCTTGGGTATCTACGGTTTTCGCCACGCTCTATAGATACCGCTAGATATCTACAGATAACTATGCCGACAGATATCTTCAAATATCTCCCGGCTCTGCAGATTTGCATCAAGAAGCTGCCACTGGTCTATGCTAAGGGCGGTGTCAAAATTGTTATTGGCTAAAGGATTTAACTCGAAGGCTATCGGAACTAAGTTGGGAACTCCTTTAGGTTGCAGGCTATCGGGCCTAAGGCATGCCCTAGATTTAGCGAGCTTGGTACGGTGCCTATTTCCACGAGAGCCTCGGGGTTAGTGCGGTACCTATCTCCCCGCCTGAGTAGTGCTTCGCTCTTCATATGATTTCTTTTCATATTTATGTCTATCTTATTCTCTCTTGGTACGATATACAGTTCAATCATCTTCATCTTTCTCTTCTCCTTTGATTTGTCTCAACAGTTGTTATCTTATCAGATCGTTCAACGTATCTGCAGATAAACAGCCGGTCGATCTGACTATTTGATAACACCGTTCCACTCAGAATAGCTCCGTCAATTCTTACAGGTACCTCTTACGCATAAATCCTACCATATGGTGTGTATTAGCCATTGCAATTATATACGACATATCCATTAAAAATACTGGTGCCCGTTTTCGTGAGGTTGCATAGTGGTGTTTTTTCTCAACCGTACGTACTCATCTAATAGTTATACACATGATTGTCACTTCGAAGCATTCTCATTGGTTTTTGTTTGTTTTGTTTTAATCATACTGTATTCACTCTATTTAGAGTATGACAGGCATTCTCATTGGTTGACAGGTTGTACGTACTTACACTGATCTGTAGTACATGCTTATCATCAAACTAAGCTTATATCCAAATCCGGAATCGCCTGTCTAATCAAATTTATAATTTGTATGTCCTTCATAGAACACTTTGTGATTAGACGAAAGCTTATGGACTTGATTTAATTTGAATTAATTGAGGTAGCTAAGCGCAGTGTTCCTAAGCGGCCAGGCCGGCCTTAGTGACCTTTAAAAGAGGGCCAGGCCGGGCCGGGCCTGCAGGCTTTCCGGACGGCCAGCAGGCTTAGCCGAGCGGCCTGCACGCTTTATTTGCCTGCTTGTAGTTTTAATAGAATAGAGAATAAGCAACATAGTTTACTTGAAAGACACCGTTTGCTGCCTATACTAAGAAAGCCTCCAAAGTACGAAACAAGGACCATAATAAACTCTATCATCGTAGCTCCGCCATTGCCGCATCCCATTAACCAGACAGCTTTCAACTATACGCAGGCCGGGCCGCCACTAACACGGGCTTTCAGAATGGAGGCAGGGCCACTTGGACACACTGGCTAAGCGGAAGGCTATTGCTCAGCGGCTAATAGATTTGCTCAGCAGCAGTGATGGTACAGATAGACTAACCGTAAATTGGAGAGATACACTCACTCGGAACTGGCTACTATAGATTGAGATGGGCATACCGGAAGCTGGTTGGAGGTGGTAATTTGGATGGGCCTAGCAATATCCGGTTATCTAGATCACTCCAAAATGCAGCGAAGTCCCCACTATATCTTGCTCACTACTGCTGCCAGGAAGAGCAATTGAGAGCCATGGAAATAGCGATTTAGATCCATACTTGAGAAGTGCACATGAGAAACATGTTTAGGAAGGACACTTGGCGTGCTCTTGAGAAGCTCACTTGAAATTGATGGGAAGCACACTCATGAATGATGGAAAGTTCTCTCTTGCCCAGATCTTGCAAGCTCACTTGGCCGCAAAATTTAATTTCACAATCTGGGTATGAGATCAAATGGAAAGCATGACGGAAAGGAAACTAGAAGAACACGAAGCAGATGCAGGGATTAGGGAGACTGGGGAAGGGAGATATCTAAAGTGTCGCATTTTCAGACTATGAATTTCAATTTAGAATTTTTGGAGTGGGTTGAAGTCAAGTACACCTGAAAGCATAGGTATGAGCCGGCTGGGAGCTGGCTGGATATGGTAGAGATGCACATACCGGGAGCGGGCTGGAGGTGGTGTCACTGACCTGGCCGCGATCTATCCAGGGCACCCCAAAAGGCAGCGAAGCTGACACCGTACCTTGTATCAAACACCAGTATGTGAACTGCAAAAGAGGATTTCTTCCCAGCAGGGAATCAAACCCTGGTCTCCCGCGTTGCTATAGTGACAGGCGAAAATACTAGCCATTATACTACTGAGCACAACATGTTTTCCGCAGCGCAATTTAAATATAAAATCAAAAACGACTATGGTCTGTCGACAGCGTGACGAGATTATAGCAGGAATTGTAGAGACGGCCTTCATTAAAAAGAACAAAGCTGGTCAAAGTTGACTAGTGTGAGTCGGCTTTGCAAATCGACAATTTCGTGACCCTGCAGTGTTTCTATATTCTTTTACAAATCATGAATCGGAATTATCGATCTATATACCACGCAAAACTAGATGTTCCGGCGTGAATAATAAGTTTGTATACTGGTATTACTCAGCATACTACACTGGAATAGATTAAATTAGTACACATAGAGGAAAAGAGAGCAAGTAGCTCGCAAGCTTCTCTATAGTCTGTCCCGTCCGGACAACGCTCTACCGGGACTGGACTATAATATTTGGGGCATAGAATTCTTGACCGCTTCAGACCAAGGCAATTGGTACTTGGACTATATACCTACAGGGCCCCGTAGTCTCTATGGAATCATGACAGACAGAGGTTAAATATAGAAAGCGGTGGAAATTGTGTTACTATTGACACACGCGTGTCGCGCTGGGCGTGGAAACTCGCTAATCGTCTAAGTTCTAAAGAGAAGAGAAAGGGAGAAAGCTAAAAGATACAATGTCTAAAATACTATGTTAGAAATGGCAACCCACGTAACATCCAAGCAATTATGTGATGCCCATCGACGATCTTGGGTAAAAGCCTAACATTTTCATCAATAGTTATTTTATACTATTATTCATATAAGCACACGACATGTGTCTTTTTCGATTCTGATTGGTCGTAACTCTGTGGCTGAGTGGCTGATTGTGGCAAGTACCTACCACTTAAACTCAGATCCCAAATGACCTGCCCTTTTAATTCCAATGAGTATTTGGCTCTGATTACAAAGTGTCCTACACACAAAATGTGGATAAGTATGTCCTCTTTCACCTCCCAGTCTTAGATTTATGATATCTCTTATATTGAGTCAGAAATTGTGAATCAACAGCATTTTGGAG
>Ga0307512_10001698_pt1 | contig 30139 bp, 26 predicted proteins | sample 14_EM_MG_FD_200267 | JGI IMG/M metagenome (GOLD analysis project Ga0307512, IMG submission 200267) | Populus trichocarpa ectomycorrhiza microbial communities from riparian zone in the Pacific Northwest, United States - 14_EM | ecosystem: Host-associated > Plants > Roots > Unclassified | place... | reverse complement strand
GGCGGAGACGTTGGAAGACGCGGAGGAAGCGGCGAGATGGTGGCGGTATAATTTAGTATAGATAAAGAAGTGAGCTGAGGTGTTGCGACGTCAGGAGAGGTGGCGTGGTTGTTACGATAAGGAATAATGGAGTGGTGTGTAAGATCATGGGATGAGATTCGGATGGTACATCGGAGCATGAAGAATGGTTCGAGGGTGGCAGATGAATTGTATATAAAGAGAGTGTTGATAGTGTTGGAGGATTTCCTTTTCTTCTCTCTTTACTCGTTCTCTTGTATAGCAAGCAATAGTCCGACTTTGAAACATATTCTGATTCTTGCCCCTCGATACGCACTTCGAGTTCAGTCCTGCAACATCCACATCACCTGCGTCCGACCCCGCCCGTTACACGCGCTCTGAGCGACCAACATGAACTCCCGCTAAAGAGCATGTTGCTGACAACTTGGTTTCCGCACGCATAGGTGTTATGCATATCCACGATGCGCACATCGTAGATATGTATGCTCAGCCAAAGACAAGTATCATTATCGCTGTTAGGGACGACCCCTAACACATATCCTCCGCAGGATGTGGGAGGATCTCATCCACAGGATGATAGCCGCAGCTACCACGCATAAGCAGCTAGGCAGAAGATGTGCCATCGGCTTGTTGGCCAAGATAAACAACGCAATAACACGTTGGGTTGTATAATTTCATTGCTGACAGTACCTATCACGCAGCAGTATTTTTATTGAAGATTAGGGTAACATTACGGGTATGCAGACCACCATCTCTACGAGGAGCTTTCCGGCAGCCACGAATCTCTCTGATTTACAAGCTGCAGTCTGGCAGACCAGTGATTGCGGCATTCCCAAAGTGAAAAAATAGTCATATTGACAGTTGATGTAACTATCGGAAGTGGAGATACATCATCCCGAGGCCAGTGCCATGAGCACCGCTCAGTATCGTTTTCACCCACCCGCTTCCCAACAATGTTGGGATCCACATAAGTGATGGTATTGCTGAATGGCTGCACAAGAAAATTGGTCAAGGCACTGAAACGCAGCTTTATCAGTGAAGACCTGCAACCCAAGGTTTCTTCCTCGTCACGTTCTGTATCCACACATCCTCAGGAACTGTCAATGAAGCATTGGGGCGATGCAGTACATACTAACGTGGTCGAAGTTCCTCATCTTAGTCAGGTTCTCATTGATCCTATTGCGTGTTGGTGAAGGACAAACTCCGTGGACTTGTCCCATGCTGCCTGGAGTTTCTGTCCATGGAGGATAGTCTTCTCTGCCATGTACCAATTTCAAGGCAGCCTTTTTAATGCCAGATCACTGATTTGAGTAATGCAATGATCGATTAGAAGATCCCATTGCTCTGAGTCAGCGCCTGGTTCCTTGCTGATGCTCATGGACTGGGCAATCTCCAAGATGTGCTCCCTCACTTTATTATCTTTCCATTATGTTGTCAAGCTACCCATCTCCCACTGAATCCGCATGGTATCTAATGCCCTTTGGCTGGCTCCATCTCTGGAGTTCTCAGCGCGGCTGCAGACTTGTTGAGTCGGCGTCTGGATTGTATTAGCATCCGCAATGACCGATTTTGGCAACCAGAAGGCATCACAATACACTTGAGGTTCTCAATGGTGGTCAATGATTGAGTGGTTGATATCAAATCCGCTATACTGTGAACAAATGTCAGCAGTGTTGAACACATCATCAAGGGTTACGCGATGTGGTAGCAGAGGTGAGGAGGGTGTCTCGAATGATCTGGAGATTTCAAGTAAGGTGGGCAGGTGAGGTGAATATAGATGAGGGCTTGGTGGGGTTATCTTGATCCGGCGACATCATCTTGGCTGCTATTCAGCTAGGAATCAATTTGCTTAGCATCATCTCAGCGCTCTGATTTGTCAACTGAACGCTTAAATTTGTCATCAAGACATATAACAGCATGCTCTGAAGCAATATCTCACTAGTTGGTCCAACCTCTGGTTCTGGTACCCCGAGATGACGTCACTGGGTCGGTACCTACAGAGAATGCACGGTTCGTGTATAGTTAGCTCTTAACACAAAATGACAACCATAAAATCACGCAATGGGCAGAGGAGGGGGTAGTATGGGCGCAAAGCAATTGCTGCGACATGCCGAATGCTGATGCAGTATGATTATTGAGATGTAAGTGATGTTACGAATCAGGGAGCAATCAAACACTCTGCAAACATGTGAACGAGGATGAGACAAATCCTAAACGAGTGGTAGGATTCCATTTTGGAACAAGTAGTAAATAGAGGTGTGGCTTCTTGTGAGGACCAGCCGGCTTACGGAGGTGTAAGTAGTGCAAAAGCTGTCAAGATGGTTCGGAATGTCGTTGCAACATTTCATTTTCGTAACGAATCATCGATATTCGTCAACAGTGTCTTTACTACTTGAGGCTTTCCTCCAAAATCAGCGCTTACCTCACTCACCTCCTTTGCAATCGCCAGGATAGGATGGCATGGATTTCAGCCAAATAGCTGCAAGATGATGGTTCTGCGATCTAGCACGATAGAGTTCTACTTCTATTCTTCGATGAACCGCATCCCAACGTATACCCTCACCCTTCCGACGATGATTCCAGTGATGTAGAAACCGACACAGACCATTTGTGTATCGATCCAGAGCAACCTCCGGTTTGGACAAGTATTTATCGTACTCCACCCTTCGACAACCATCTAGCTGGCAAGCCTATTAGTAACAAATATTTGTATATCTGCAATGATGAAATTGATCCATGGTTAGTGTTTGCTCTTGAGGAGGAGTATCGATTAGAGAGCAGGCTCGTCAAGCACAACATGAGACGAGCTGCTATCGACAATATTTCCAAGAACCCTACAATGGCAACTGTCACCAACTACACTTTGTCCCACAATGTATGCAAAAGGTTGGACGAAACGTCCAACATGACGGGCATGAACTCTTGGACATCAGGGAAAGTGCATCAGCAAAAACTAAATCTCCTGCATTAAATGTATTTAGTTTATTGTACCCACAAACTCAAAAAAATGAAATCAAGGTTTCCCGGAAATATGGCTAGTGTTAGCATCGGTTCCATTTGGGGACCGTTTCTGCTATAGTGGGTCGAAGAAAACCCGGAACCGGCCCGTTTGGTTCTGGTTTTTGCCAAATAGTTCCCTCGATTAAGTCCACCAATATTGATCAGAGCATTCAGAGCTTGGTATGTGAATTATGCAGCTTTGCATGGCACATCTTCTGGTGGTCTCCGATTTTCAATATCTTCAAATCTCAGCAAGCGGCTTCCAAAATACTGTGATTTTGCGCCCAAAAACCATGCTTTTGCACCATTGCTTGCCGAGTTTTGAAGATATTGAATATCGGAGACCACCAAAAGATGCGCCATGCAAAGCTGCATAATTCACTTACAAAGCTCTAAATTCTCTAATCAATATTGGTGGACTTAATTGGGCATTTCGCTTAAAAAATCGTCGATTGTTGATGTGGTAAGGCCGTTGCCACGCAGACCTATAAACCCAGCCGGTTCCAAATATGGAACCGTTGTTAACACAAAATATGGCATTGCTTTACTGTTCGAGAGTGTTCTTTGAGTCCTCACAATGCTGTTTTCAAGCGTCACGACCAGTGTATGCAAGCTTGCAAATGTGACCACGAGCACTTGACGAAAGGTTCAAACTGCCTTTGCCATTATCACAAATCATCTCTTGGTATACTCCTAGGTCGCCCAATTCGATTAGTCCTCGCGATGATGATGGTACTAGCTCGATACGTTCAAAGAAGTGTGTAGTTCTTGTTTTTAAAGACCCTCATGGCTTAATTTGACCAATGACAGTTACGATGCAGAAGTGGTTCATGATATTCAATTTGTTGATACGAGATCGTCAGTATCTTGTAGTTCGTCGCGGGACGCTTATGCATCGTCGCAATTATGATTTCACACGTTTGGGATCAGACTTCAGTAAACCATCAGTTCTATTATATATACTACTATTATGATATATCGACGAAACCTAGAATAAAATAGCACACCAAGGAAATCCTGAATCCGATCACTGACACCATTCCCAACCTCCAAGCCAGATCGCACCCTCTACAATCGTACTTCCATCGACTCATCCCGTATTCTCAACGCTGGTCATGTTGGTGATGTCGTTGCTGTTGCTGTTGCTGTTGCTGTAGGGGACAGGCTGGCTGCTGCTGGCGATGGCAGGCAGAACAGCTGAGATTCGCATACGAGCTTCGGTAGCGGCAACAAAGCTGCTGAGACAATTGAAAGAATTGTCGGGCTGCTCTATCAGCTCCTCCGGGACATAATCAAGGAAGCCCTCATCAAAGCTGCCCTGATTGTTGTGAGGTTAGACCATTGCTGGGTCTGTACCAGTTGAGTGGATATTTCGGCGGATCATGCTCAGGATATTGTGTATCTTTTTGGCTTGAACCTCTGGCAAGGAAGAACAAAAATCTGCATCGAGACGACGAAATACATCTGTGCATGCATTTTTAACCGCGTGACTAATGTTTGTTGTAACGCAATTACATGGTGCTCCACCTCCTGGACCGAACTCTGGTGGGACCCTAAACTCGCCTGTTGTCCAGACCGACAGACAATGGTGGATGGCCGTTTAGGGTGAGGGAAATGAATGTCGGGTTGATTTGATCAATCAATGATCTATCTTTCATTCCCATTTGTTGTATGACATAGAAGTAAGTCTGGTGAATAAGATCCACAATTTCAGTCACTGCAAATCGGAACTTGCACACCCAAATTGATCTTCAAGACAACGATTAAACAAGAAGGGAACTTTGAACATACCTCACCAATGTTTGTGGGGCATGTAAACCTGTCCTTGGCCAAGAGCCAGGCTAGCGGTTTCCGGATCTCTGTAGGCAACTGTGTTCGAAATCCATGAATAGAGTCCACTGACGTTTTGCAGCGGTATACCATTGCTGCACAGGAGCAAGTAATCTTTGCGAGAGCCTGATGCACGATGTCAGTGATGAAAACAATCGTTGAGATAATTCATTTAACACTGACATGTAGGCACATGGAGGGTCTGAGTTTCTCTGGGCTGGATCAATCCTGGCAATGTCCTCATAGCAACAACTATGACTCTGGGCTGTTTTCACTGCATTCGTGGCAAAGGGATTCACAAACATTGCATAATTGATAGGTATAGGATTCACATGTGCCATGTCCATCACCAGAACGCCTGAAAGGGTTTTCTGGGCGTTGTGTTCTGCGCCGACGATGAGGCCTGTCACGTGCTCAACAAAGGGCCCATATCACCACAGATTTCCAGCTTTCCATGCAACCCATTGCTCACCGGCTTCGTTTGAATCCTTCCTCTAGTAAGTATATACACTAGCAGGTGGATTCAATCATTCAAACGCTTAATTGGATACCTTCTTGGATGCCAGCGGCGCAGGCTCCCGTTCATCCACCTCCTCCGAGACAATATAGACCTCCCGACGCTGAGACAGTAGGGATTTCGCCGACAAAGCAGTAGATGGAGCTGCTGCGACTCGTGTTCCAAGTGTTGAAGCGAAGGAATCTCTTCCTGGTGGCTCGCCCATTGCTTTCCTAGATGGTTGCGAAATATACTTGTCGTTGGATTCTGAAATGTCATTTGGACGATCATTGAAATTGTGGGGAATCGTGCCGAGATCGCCATCGAGATCCTCATCGTGGATAGATTGTCTGCTTCTCCTGGTGCTGGAAGAAGGAGGAGGAGGAGAAGTGCGGCGCTTTCTTGTAATGATTTAAAAAGGCGGCGAGTGATAAGTACAAAAAATTAAAGGAGTGACTATAGGAAATGTGAATGAATGTAGAGTAAATGAATTAAAGTGTTGTGTGAAGGAAAGAAAGCGTTGATATGATTAAAAGCATTGTCGTGATGTGTCTTTTTATCCAGTCGACAATTCAAGGATCTTGGCTTCTCCCGCCACCCACACTTCCATCTCCTTGGATGGACGGGAACTCGGAACTAAGAATGGCAGGTGACAAGCATGCCACAGGGTCATTGATTGGTTTCCTTTGACGAAAATTGTTATCGAAACAAGCTAAGAAGCGTTCGCATTTCACCAATCATTCAGGCTAACCTCTGCTGGGTAAAGATTCTGAACTACCAATTACATGATAGCTATACACGGAGTCCTATCGCTGCCACTATGCCATTCCCAAAAATAATTGTCTCAACGATCAATCCCAACATCGTGAACTCTCAACACAGCCCTTCATGCATGAATATGAATGATGTAATAATACAATAAACAAAACACCAAAAAGAGACCCAAAACCTCACCAAAAAACTCCAAATTATCACCCATCCGTCCACCCTCCAAAGTGCCAAAAAAATACCCACCCACATCGCGAATCCTTGAACAACTGTCCAGCCTGTGCATTCCATCCTCACAACGACTAATTTGCGGCTGGGTGGCTGCTTGTATGGTCCATATTGGCCAAAGAGCCAGCACCGGGAGGATTCACAATGTCATTGTGCTCACGTAGCCAAGCCACATCCTCATCAGCAACATCGCTTTGCTTGTAAACAGTAAAGAGACCAAGAGCACGGTTTCGGATGACTTCAAGGTCTCCCTGCTGTCTGATAATCCTCTTTTGAAGCTTCTGTTCAAACTTTTGGAAGCCTGTTTTCGATGTCGGGAAGCTTCTTGGGGTTGGGCGCTGCGTCTCACCATTATCATCCGATTCCTCCCCGGTATCGTCGATCATATTCTCAGCTGGCGGTGGGAGGATGTCATCCAGAGGAAGGTAGCTGCGGTCACCACGCATAGGCGTCTGGGCACCATCTGTGCCGTCGGCTGGTTGGCCACCATAAACGACGCAACAAAGCCTTGGGTTGCTTACTTTCATTGCCGCCATTACCCATCCAGCAGCAGTATTGTTATCGAAGCTTGGGGCAATATCACGGGCGTACGGTTCACCATCTCCATTAGGTTCCTCCAGACTGCCGCAAAGGTCTTGGCGTTACCAGCTGGGGTCTGGCAAGACCGGCGATTGCAGCAGTGACGATTGATAATATGGTTGTATCAACGATTGATGTAACTATCGGAAGTATCGATTGATCATCCCTAGGCCAGTGCCATGAGAAGAGCGGAGTATTGTTTCCACCCACCCTCTTCCCAGCAATGTCGGGATCCACATATGCAATGGTAAAGCTAAATGGCTTGACAAGGAAATCGTTCGATGGGTCGCAACGCACCTTTATCTGGGAAGACCTGTCACCCGATGTTGCTTTCTTGTCCTCTCCAGTATCTACAGATCATCAGGAAGAGCAAAAGAAGCATCGGGGCGATGAAATACATACCAACGTGCATGAGTTTCCTCTTCTTAGTTGGGGTTTCTTCGAGCTGATTGTTCCTTCGGCGAAGGCCAACCTGCACCAACTCGTCCAGTGCTGCCTTGAGTTTCCGACCATCAGGGTTAGTCTTGTCTGCCATGTACCATTTCCAAAGCGGCCTTTTAGACTCCAGTTCACTGTTTCGAGTAACGCAACAATCGGTTAGGAGATCCCATTGCTCGGGGCTGGCGCCTTGCTTGTTGATGATGCTCATGGACTGGGCAATCTCCCAGATGCGCTCCCTCACTTTATTATCGATCCGTTGTGTTGTCAAGCCACCCTCATCCTGCCAAATCCCCATCATTTCTGCTGCCCATTGGCTGACTCCAACACTGGCGTTCTCGGCCCAGACACGGACTTGAAGAGACGGCAACTGAAGTGTAGTAGCATCTGCAATGTCTGATTTCGACAACCAGAAGGCTTCACATTACATTTTATGTTCTCAATGGTGGTCAATGAGTGAGTGGTGGATATCGAATGGTTGTCACTCTAAACAAGCGTTGGCAGTGTTGAATATATCGTCAAGGGTGATGCGATGCTGTAGCAGAGGTGAGGAGGGTGTGTCGAAGGTTCTGGAGATTGTAAGTATGGTGGGCAGGCAAGGCGAATATATATATGGGCTTGGAGGGTTTCCTTGATCTGACGACATCATCTTGGCTGCAATTCCACTAGGAGGCAATGTGCTTAGCATCATCTAAGCGCCCTGATTCGTCGACTGAACGCTGAAGTTCATCATAAAGACAAATACAAGCATGCTCTGCAGTCATATCTCACTCGTTTGTCCTTACTCTTGTTCTTGTACCCCGCGATGACATCGCTGAGTTGGTATCTACGGAGAATGCATGGTTCATGTAAGGTTCAAACTTAACAAAAAGTGACAACCATAAATCTGGCAATAGGTGTATGAGGGTATTGTGAGGCTGCAAAACGATCACTGTGACGAGCTGAATGCAGGTGTGGTATGCTTTTCGAGATCCATAGGATGTTGAAATTGAGAGAGTGAGCAAACACTTTGCAAACGGGTAAAGGAGGATGAGAGAAATCCTACGTGAGTGGTAGGACCCCATTTTGGAAAAGGTACACTGCATTGCGGCTTGTTCCTGGCACAGCCGGATTGTGATGTTGTGAGTAGGTAAAAGACCATCGAGACGCTTCTTGACATTGTTGCGACAGTTCCTTTTGCTCACGAAACATGGATCCTGGTCAACAGTCACTTTACTGAATGAAGACGTACACCTACATCCGCACTTACATCACTCACCTCCGTTGCAACCACAAAGACAGGATAGCGTATGTATCAGCTGACCAACTCCCAGATGATGGTGTTGCGATCGAGCACGATAGTATTCTACTTCCATTCATTCATGAACTGCATCACGACCCGTTTCCGCACGCTTCTGACAATGTTTCCAGAGATACAAGCTGACCGCGAGATTGCGTGTATTGATCCAGAGCAACCTCCAGTTTGGACACGTATTTGTGGTACACCACACTTGGACGTCCGTCTGGCCGGCAAGCCTATTAGTAACGAGTGTTTCGATATCTTCAACAATGAAATTGATCTATGGTCACGGTATTCTTGCGAGGAGGAGTATCGATCAGCGCACTGGTGCGTCAAGCACAACTTAAGCAGATCTGCTGTTAACGAGCTTTTCAGGAACCCTACAATGAGAACAGTCAGCAACTTCACTTCGTCCCACACTTTATTCAAAAGGTGGAACGAAATGTCCTACGCAATGGGCATCGACTGTTGGAAATCCGGCAAAGTGTGTTAGAATCGTTTGGCCGATTCAAACAACCTTCACGACAATGATTACACACGTTTCCTTTACTCCAATCCTGTTGAATGCATTGAGTTCCTCATGCAACAGGCTTATTTCAGTGATTATATGTCGTATGCTCCAGCAAAGGAATTCAATGATGCTGAGGAATGTATCTACTCAGAGGTGAAATCAAGCGACTGGTGGTGGAATGACCAGGTATGTTACTTGAATTTCGTCATAGCTACAATGATTTTGACTGCGTCATTAGCTACGGCGGCCGCTTGGAGCTATGAATGTCCCCAGATTCGGCAGTTCAGACCAGACACATCTTACAAACTATTCTGGTGACAAGAAGGAATGGCCAGTAAATTTGAGTCTCGGAAACATCAACTCGACGATTAGATCAAAGCCTTCAAATCTTGCAAGCATCCTTGTTGCCCGTCTTCCCGTTCCTCCGAAATATCACTGTAATGGACATGGGAAAACAACTGCCATGTAGGAACAACAAATCCACAATCTAGAGGTTTTATGCAAGGTCTTCGAGCTTGTTTTTTGTCCTCTCGACGCGCTTTTCAACACTGGAAAGCTTATGCTGTGTACGGACGGTTGGATGCGGCAATGTTGTCCTGTCATTTGTGCATGGATGGCTGACTACTTCGAAAACATTCACTTGCATTCAGTCAAGCAGCCCCATTGCCCTGTATGTGAAGAACCGAAATTGTCATTTGGAGAAGGGAATTCATCATCGTGGCAATTGCGAGACTATCGGCTATACTTCAAAATCATGATACTCGCGACTCAGGGAGATGAGACGGAGAGCTAGGTAGCATGGCAATATCTGCAAGATGGAGCAGTAGGGACCTCAGAATGCGTCTTCTGGAACATGGAATGCATCTCTCCGAGGACTATTATCGTACCTAATATTCTTCATACCATCTATCCCGGTATGCTTAAACATTTGATGGACTGGGTAACGTCTTTCCTTGAACAACATTCCAGGATCAACAACATCAACAAGCTCTGGGAGATGATGCCTCCTTATCCTAGCTTCGCTCGATTCAACAAGCCATATAGCCAGGTGACGCAATGGGGTAGTAAGGAGATGAAAGCACTTGGGCCTGTGATTGTTCCAGTTTTCGCAGCGACTCTTTTGAACCCTTCAATCAGCCAAAGGATTCCCTTCACAGACTCCCTGTTGCACGTCAAGAACTTAGTGTATTTTCAACTTATGGCACAGTACCGGTACCATACTGAGGCCACGATCGAGTACATGGGGAATTATCTGGAGGAGTTTCATCATCACAAAGATGTTTTCAGTCGATTCCGTGCCAGTAAATCTACAAAGATGGTCCCAGAAGCCATCAAAACGCAGCTTACATTGGACAAACAGGAGGAACGGGAGAGTGACCACGCTTGGAAATATCTTTCTGCAGCTGGAACGCGTCGTCGCGTTGATCAAGATATAATGCAGATCGAGTCAGAAATTGCACAACATCTTGTCGATGAATCGGATTTCAACTTTGTGAAGATGCATCTCCTGGACCGCTTCCCTGACCATATTCTCCAGCGTGGCAAGCTCTCGAATGTAAGCTCTGAACTCCCAGAAAAAGCGATGATGAATCTTAAACAAAGGTACCAACAATCGAATCGTCAGCAGGCCGCCTACCAGATTTTGCGAATGAAAGCCCGAAAGGAGGTGTTTCAGTATCGAGAGCTGAATGCAAATGTGGCAAAACAACGTTGCGACGATGATACGCCTCTAACCAAAGTGCCTATCAAGGGAATGATGAAAAACCCGCAACCAGAAATCAAGACACTTGATGACTTGGCCAAGTGGTGTGCAATGCCAAAAGGGGAGCTACAGAATCACATTGCCTGGTGTTCCAAGGGATGTGCCGACTTCACAGACTACGTTGATCACGATCAGTATTTCAGTCGTCTCAACCATGCAAAATTCATTTGGCACAATGCAGTAGCAATTCCGGTGACGTCTTTTCAATGCGATGAGCAAGCAGTTCATATGGTTCGTTGCACTGGGTCCACAAGGTGGAGACAGCATAAGCCACCAAGGAATGATACAGTGCTTCTCTGGATGGGAACGAGTCCGGATAGCCACTTTAAGTTGACTACAGGAGGAATTCCCACACGTTTGAAGTGACTTTTCGTCGTCGAGGATGCTGAACCGAGCATTACGGGGCTTCTTCGCTTGGTTCGGACATTTGCAACAGGGCCGATACGTCGGGCGGCTGGTATGGTGATTGTCTAGGAGAGGCATCAACCTCCGATGCAACTCTTGCACGATGGAAGCTACCGTCGTAAGCCTCTTGTTGGAGTCGGTACCACATATATCATACCTATAAGCGTGACCCAAGGAGCTGTACACCTTCTTCTGCTGACGCCTCAGCCAGATAGCTTGTGGTGGTACTTGAGCAACACGATTGACTTGAATGCTTTCAATGTGTCTTACATGTAGATTATTCGACTCAATGCTTGAAGTAATGTTGCAGCGATATATTGAAATCTGATGTGTTTCCTCTGGGTGTCTTAATTTTTGTAATGGGAGTTGTGCAAGCTTGTGTATAATCGATGTCTCGAGGGATTAAATAGTCAAGAATATTCTTGAAATTCATGGAACAGTTCAGAAAACCGTCGAAACGATTAAAATCTAGAAGACCAATGTGAGAAAAACATGTGCGATAAATTATCTCATCTGACTAAACACGGTTTGAGATGTCACGATGACGCGATCACATCATTGAACGCTTTGAAGCATGGTGGAAGGTTGCAAATAAGTTGCTCGGATTATTTGTGGAGAATGTGGAGAAGGATAGGTTGGTGGGGTCCATTTTCAGAAACCAATTTCACTTTTTGCTGATGTGTGTTGAAATTGTTTAGCTGAGTGACACATCCTTCACGACGATGATTACACACATTTCATCTACCACAATGCTGTTGAATGCAGTGAGTTCCTCATGTAACAGCCTGCGTTCAGGGAACATATGTTGTATGCTCAAGCAAGGGAATTCCATGAATTTGAGGAATGTCTCTACTGAGAGGTGAAATCAAACAGCTGGTGGTGAAATGACAATGTACATTATTTGAATTTCATCATAGCTACAATGATGTTGACCACATCGATAGCTACAGCGGCCGCTTGGAGCTACAATTGTCCCTTTATTAGGCAGTTCAAACCAGACTCATCTTAAAGACCATTTGGGCAATAAACAGGAATGGCCTGTATGTTGTTTTCTCGGAAACACCGACTCGACGATGAGATCAAAGCCTTCGAATGTTGCAACGATCCTTTTTGCCCTTCTTCACATTCCTCTGAAGTGTCACTGTACAGGATATGTACACGCAACTGGCGTAAAGCAACAACAAATCCACAATCGAGAGGTTTTAAGAACTGCCTTCGAGCTGATAGATTTTCCTCTTGATGTGGTTTTCAAAACTCAATAGCGTATGCTTTGTGCGGATGGTCGGATGTGGCAATGTTATCCTGTCATCTTTGCATGGATGGGTGATTACTTCAAAAACATTCTGCTGCACTTGATCAAGTAGCCCCATCGCCGAGTGTATGAAGCACCGAAATTAACTTTTACATAAGGGAACTCATTGTCGTGGCAATTGACAGACTATTGGCTATGCTTCCAAAAGTTGATACTCACGACTCACGGAGATGAGAAGGAGAGTCTGGAAGCAAGATAATATCTGGAAGATTGAGCGTTTGCAACCTCAGAAGGCGTCTTCTGGAATATATACTGCATCTCCCCCACGACGCTTATTGTACCTGGCATTGTTCACACTGAATATCTGGGTCTGCTAATGCATTTGATAGACTGGTTAGGGTCTGTTCTTGAGCATCATTGCAGGTATGACAAGTTCAACGGGCTCTGCGAGATGAAGTCTCCATATCCTAGCTTTGCTCGATTCAACAAGCCATATAGCCAGGTGACGCAATGGAGTGATAAAGAGATGGAAGCACTTGGGCACGTGATTGTTCCAGTTTTTGGGGTGACTATTTTGAAACCTTTTGCGAGCCAAAGGATTCCCTTCACAGAAGCCCTGTTGTGTGCCAAGAAGCTAGAACATTTTCATCTTATGGCACAGTACCAGTACCATACTGAAACGACGATTGAGTACATGGAGAATTATCTGGAGAAACTTCTTTGTCACAGGGAAGTTTTCAGTTGATGCCGCGCCAGTAAATCTACATCGAAGGTCTTGGAACCCTTCAAAAGCAGCTTACTTTGGACAACCAGGAGGAATGGGGGAGTGATCCCCCTTGGAACAACCTTTCGCTGCCTGCAAAGCATTGTTGCATTGAGAAAGATAAGATGCTGTTTGAGTCAGAAATCGCTGAACATCCTGTGGATGAATCGGATTTCCACTCTGTGAAGCTGGATCTCCTGAACCACCACTCTGACCATATCTGCCAGCTTGGCCACCTCGTAAATGCAGGCACTGATCTCCCACAATGAGCAATGAAGGATGTTGAACAAGCATACCAACAATCGAATTGTCTTCAGGCCGCCTTCCTGATTGTGCAAAAGAATGCCGCAAAGGGATTGTTTCAGTATGGGAAGCAGATTGACGACGCTGCGAAGCAACGTCACCACAATGAAATGCCTCTAAACATAGCACCTAACAAGCGAAAGATGAACAATCCGCGACCAGAAATCAGGACACTTGATGACTCGGCCAATTGGTGTGCAATGCCAACAGGGGACCTACAGAATCACATTGCTTGGTGTTTCGAGAGATTTGCCGACTTCACAGACTATGTCCATTATGAAGAGTATTTCAGCTGTCTCAACAATGCAAAATACATTCGGTTCAATGCAGTAGCAATTCTGGTGACTTCTTTCTAACGCAACTAGCAGGCAGTGCTTATGGTCCATTGCACTGGGTCCACAAGGTGGAGAAAGCAAAAGCCACCAAGAAATGATACAGTGCGTCTCTGGATGGGGACGAGTCTGGATTGCCACTTTAAGTTGACTGCTCCATGCATTACCCCATGTTTGGAGTCTCTTTTCGTGGCTGAGGATGCTGAATCGAGTGTTAAAGGGCTTCTTACCCTGGTTCTGACACCTGCAACAGGGCCGATATGTCATACTGCTGGTATGGTGATTGCTGATGACAGACATCAACCTCCGATGCAAACCTTGGAAGGAGCAAGCTACTGTCAGAAGCCTGTTTTCGGTATCGGAACCACCTATGTCGTCCCAATAAGTGCTATCCAAGGGGCTGTACACCTCCTTCCGCTGACGTCACAGCCAGATAGCTTGCAGTGGTACTTGAGCCATATGATCGACTTGAATGCTCACAATTTGTTTTACATGTATATTATTCGGTTTGATGCTTCAAGTAATTGTTGTAGTGATATATACAAATCTGATGAGTGTATACTCTGGGTGTCTTAATTTTTGGTATGGGAGTTGTGCAAGCTTGTGTATAACTGATGTCTCAAGGGATTAAATAGTTAGGAAAATTCTTGAAATCAATGGAACAGTTCAAAACACTGTTGAAACAATGAAAATCTAGAGGGCCAACATGAATGCTGCAAGTGCAGTGAATTAACCTAAAAGCCGAAACAAGTGTTTAGAATATCGCGATGATACAACCACGTCATCGAAAGCTTCAATGAATGGTGGAAGATTGCAAATAGGTCGCTTGGATCATTTGAGGAGAATGTGGAGAAGGATCAGTGCACGGGGTCCATTTTTGGAAACCAGTTTCGCTTTTAGCTGATGTCTCTTGCCAGTCTGTGAGTATTATCTTGCACTGGGAGAAAAGTCTTTGAACCCCAGCAGAGATTAGTGATATGAATCGCATACCAAGTGCCATTGATGACAGCTTTGGATACAGCTCACACTGGCACTGCCATAATATGATTAGGCTGCGGATGGATAGCTCAGTGCATCAGCGAAATGTAATTATGTCTCTGGGAGTGTCTCGGAGTTGTGAGACCAGAATTCCAGGGTGGTTGAATCCCAGAGTTGCCTGGACCGATGCAGTGGCCTTCAGGTGCACCTGGGAGCGCCTGGGAGCGCCTAGGAGCGCCGGTGACATGTCTGGGTGCGCCGACAACAAGCCTGGGAGCACCTGGGAGCGGCTGCCACAAGCCTTGGAGCGCCAGCCACAAGCCTTGGAGCGCCGGCCACAAGCCTTGGAGCGCCGGCCACAAGCCTGAGAGCATGTCGAATCACAGCAGAGCAGTCTGGGAACACAACATCTTCTTTGGGAACACTGCTGGTGCGCCAGGAAATCATTGCTGCTACTTATTGACGAACGATTTTTACAACTCGTGTATTCGGTTTGTATTCTCATCTATGTATCTATGTATCTATATAGCTACCCATCTACACACGGCAAATCTGGACTGGCTGCAGGGAGTGCTTGAGAGCAATTCGAGGCGCGCCTGAAAATGACGATCGAGTAAACTCAGAGATACACTCCGAGGCCGTGATCGAGTGACTTTGGAGATGCACTTGAAGGCAGTAATCGACAGTAGTTTCAGAGACACTTGGAGGCCATGATCGAGTGAACTGATAGATGCAGTTCGGGAGTGTGATAGAGCGAGTTTGAACATACACGTGGAGGCCATAATCATGCAAACTTGGAGGCCGTAACCAAGCTAGTTGGGAGATACACTTGGAGTTCGTGATCGAGTGAACTTAGAGATGCACTCCAAGGCCGTGATCAAGCAAGTTTGGAGATGTACTTGGTGTCTATGATCGAGCGAGTTTGGAGACCTTGGAGGTGGTGGATGGGAGGCACGCCGGGTGCTAATGAGACTCTATTCTTCAGTTAGTTGACTCATAACCACGGGAATGTGATGAGGTGACCATACCTTTGGGCTCTCATGGAGAGCTGGCTGGTGGCAGTTGATCTTGAAGGGAGGCACGCCGGAAGCAGCAGCTACATTCAGGGGTCCAATCGTAATTGCGAGAATGAAGGGAAGACAGACAAACTTGTGTGGATGCTGTACTCGGTGTATGCTGAGCTCGATGTACACTGTACTCGGTGATAACTAATGATCTTGGCATGGAGATAGCGGGAGATGACTTGACTTTGTGTTCTGCAATGATGGTAGAGTTGTGGACGAGAAAGAGAGATGGGGGATGAACATGGGAACAATACAGAGGATTCAAGTGGATATGAACAATCAAGGGTATGACTCGCCATATTGGGTTTAGAAGACCTCGTATCAGGGTTATTACCGGCTGGATCGGGAGTTGTACCTGCTGTTTTGGGAATAGTAAATTGACTCGCACAAGAAATTCTCTTAAGTCCCAGTTTCTCATCATGATTTCCGATCTCATCTCCTGTCTCGTTCTCATCCTCAACTCTACCATCACCTCGGAACACAAAGTTAAGTCATCCCTCTCTATCTCTGGATGCCATGATCGTGAGTTGACACCGAGTACAGCATACACTGAGTACTGCATACACCGAGTACTGCACACACTGAGTACTGCATACACCAAGTACTGCATCATCTCGAGATCCACTGTCTTGCCGCTCCCAGCCACTCTCTCATCTCTCGGCAGACCTTGTTGTACTCAATTCTCTACAATCCCACAATTACGAGTCAACAAATGAATAGATTCTCAGCTCGCGTCGCACCTTCCTCCACATCTGCCGCCTCCGGATCGACCGCCTCCGGATATACCGCCTCCAAGTACCCTCCGATCTCGATCGATCATGGCCTCCAAGTGCATTTTCAAATCCGCTTGATCTCAGCATCGAATGGCATCTCCAAAACAGCTCGATCACAGCCTCGGAGTGCATCTCTGAGTTCACTCGATCATGGCGCCCATGTGCATGTCCAAATTGACCCAATCACGGCCTCTGAGTTCATCTCTAAGTTCACTTGATCATGGCCTCCAAGTGTAGATCCAAACTCGTTCGATTCAGGCCTTCAAGTTCCCGCGATCATGGCCTCCTAGTGCATTTGCAATGTCGCTCGATTACGGTGTGGTGAAACGGCAGAGCTCTCTTGGCATACGAATGGAATTGGTGAGGAAGAGACATTCTGACTCGAGCTGCGTAGGAAGAGAGTGAGAGTATATGAAGGGGTACCCGACCAGGAGGAACCTCACAAATTGCTTGGATCTATCAATGCTCAGCAAAAGTGCCTGGGCCCAAGAGCTGGGAATGATAGACTGCGTATTTCGTATAATGAGATGATATCTATTTATTTCCCATTGCTCAGTCCATATCCGTTATCCCTGTATCTCCATACGCCGCCAACCCCCACGTCGCTCAGTCCGTCTCCATTGTCACTGTATCTCTGTATGCCCCCCGCCGGCTTCCCTCTGCCAAATTGATTGGCGGTGGTGAGAAACGCATTTTCTCGCCACAATGATCTCCAAGTGCATCTCTATGTTCCCTCAATCGGCGTCTCCAAGTGCTCCTCCGACTACGCTCGAGTACCCACATTGAAAGTATAATTATATACAGCGAGACTTCGATATAAAATATATGCCATATTATGATGGAGCGAATCTTGTGACAGTAACAATGACGAATACGATAGAAGAAGTGCCTTGTGGTTGAGGAACCCTAAGAAGCAAAGCCGTGAGAATACGGCACTAAGTCTCTGGCAGAGCTGTCCAGTGGTCCCAGCTGCTCCGAAATTTGATTATCCTAGAAGTCAAATATCAGAGCATCCTGAATGCACCTCCATATCTTCAGGTGCTTTCAGGAGCACCTGAGAATTCTCTTGCGGAGTCTGAGAGCACTTTGCTTAGCTCCAGGGGGGCCTGGGAGCATCTGGACATACTTAGAAGCAGTGGTGAGGTCGACCTGAGTGTCTGGAAGGTTTGCGTGTGGCTTCCGGACTGATTTACATTTTGCTGATGTGGGAGTGGAAAGATATCGATCATATTCATCTACTACAAATCTATCAGAATTGATCACCTGCCAATTGACTCATTGTTAGAGGTTGGCGCTTAACAGTGACGAATGACACTTGGTATGAGCGTAAGTGCTTAAACCACACCAGTAATACCAAGTCAGGGTCACATGGTGTACCCTTTAGCGGTGGTTTGCACTAAGTTGCAAAGAGAGTTGCAGAAGTTGTTAAGCATTCTCTTGTCACCTCTAGATACTATGCGGGACATGCGTGGGTATATACGCACGGCAGTTGATAGTCAATAGGCGAGTAAGTGGACTCCAGCGCACCTACCTCCTTTAGTCAGGAAGCGGGGCATGTTCCGGCATTGTGGCCTAAGCATGACTTAACTGAGGGATCTCTGACGTTGGTGAAAGCCTGGAGCGAACACTGCTTCTTTGTTTTGAGCGGCATGGGTCGCAAAGCACCCAACAGTCTACGTTGGCATAGCATCGGCTAGTTACCTAGCAAATAAATGATGGGAGAATTGATAACTGGGAGAAGGTATTAATTGCTATAAGGCATGATCAATATCGGGTTATTGATTGAATGTTCCAACCACCGAAATCATACGATTGCAAGATGTCAAAGTTGAAGCTGTGGTCTGAATTTGAATCGACGACATGATATCATGCATGAACACGATAAGGATTCGTGGCCGCCTCTACCAGTCGCATTCTTTGAATGTACGATGCACAGATATGTGGCTATCATGAGGGATTAAAGAATAGTTACTTGAGGGAGAAAAACTATAAAGAGATCACATTGTTCCGGCAATGAGAAGAACAAGCTCTAGCAGTGGAACAACATCAATACCTACCAGCAGAAGAATATCCTCATTTATTATTGCGTTTTTATGATACCTAGTATATTTATACCTAGAATCTATTAGCTTTCTGTAGCGGCAACCCCGCACCTTGTTTATTATCCTATGAATGACTATTACCTTCGATAACGATAACGACGTTATTGTATATATTCTCAAGAAGATTATCTCTTACGCCGAAGATACTCAATATATCTTCCTGGCTCAACGCGTTTGGTGGATATCCTCCATGATAGGTTTACAACAAGGATTGATCGTCCACATCGATAACTAGCGAATAAAATCGGATATTCGTTCCCAAGGAGGAGGCATATCTTTGGCTCGTGAAGCACCACCTCAACCTCGGGAAAGGAGTCACTCTGTTGATACGAAGGTTCACCGAACAGCAGTGTCGGTAACGCTCCGAGATATTCAGGAGCATCCTAGATCTTTCATCCTGTCAGACAATATTCATCCAGATAGAATATTCCAAGTGAATACCACCCCCAACACTAGCGACCTAGAGGATATTGAGTCAGAGCCAGAACGATTACCCCAAATAGTTGAAAGTGGTGAACCATTCATTTGGATGTCCCAAAAGGGAAGGAAAGCATTCACTAAGCAGAAGAGGATTGACACCTTGTCACGCACAAGGTCAGGCAAGGTTATAGTGAAACCTTTATCTAAGAAACAGAGGAATTACCTACAGTCAATTTCTAAGATTACAATCTCTGCATACTTAGCAGATAGGAAACAGTATCTACGGCTGTACACCAAGTAAGTACTTGCGGCGGCAAGTATAGTTACTGAGGGTATGGTACCCCCGTAACACTGACTGTTTCCCTCTTTCCTTCCACGTTTCCTGCTTTTTCCCATTGTATAATCCTTCCACTTTCCCTGCAAGCGCTCTCTTTCTATCAACCAACTCCTTCTCTTTTCCTTTTCTACTATTTGACCCCTTCTCATTCCCATCTTTCCTCCCGGAACTCTCCAACCTCTTTCCTTCATAGTGGCAGGCCCTATTCTTGCTAGTCGCCCCTACTTCAACTATGTGTATAAGTTTCCCAAGCTGATGGTGAATCTATCCCTCTTGGCTCCCAGACAGGTAACAACAAACGTCGCTTGCTCTGACCCATCAACAGCCAAGATCGTGATCTCCCAACTGCCATCATCCAGGTTCCTCTTACAATTTCAAGTGTAGGTTTCCCAGAGGCAGCCCATGGTAACCTGTTCGGATCCAGATATTCCTGAAATGATTGGAATGAGATTGATGATACCATGGATGTTGATGGGCACGGACTCTGCCACCTTCATCAATTCAGACCGATTGCCATCGCCAGTGATTATCTTCCAATTGGCACTATTACACCTTATGTTCAACCCTCTGGCAACCTCTTCACACATCACTCAGATCTCTGATCGACCAGCAATGAGCATGGGAAGCTTGTGCCCATGTATCTTTCCGAGGACAGTTGCACAGGCCCTGGTGTACTACAGTTCGGTATATCCCAGATGGTCTTTCAGGCTGGAGAAGGCAGAAATGTGCGCAATTCCGATTTCCTATGGTGTTTGCTGAGGTCATGGCAGTAACTCATTTGTCTTTGGGAACTGAAACCATTTTGGTGTTTGGTAGGAGTCAAAATGTCAATCTGCCGGTTGCTCCCTCCTGATGGGCAAGGATTGTGTAATCGAGTATCTAGGGCTGTTGCATTCTCTCGTGACACTTTAGGAGCCATTGGGGTCTTTGAAGTCGTGCTTTCGATGTTTGGCCAGTTGGTTGCTGAATGCTACCATTTCCCTGATAGTTCGCTTTGCTTGGTTACTAGCACTCATTGACAGCTCCCGAATCTCTTCCTCAATATGTGCCTGCTCATCATCACCACTGGTATACTTGTCCATCCTCTTCCTTTTCTCATCCACGAAGGCATATCCTGCCTGCATGCGCACATCTGCCGACCTTTTTTTTCTCTCTTTCTCGTTTAAACACGTGTCTCTCTCCTCCTCCATTTCACTTCCCTCCTCTTCTTCCATACTGCTTTCACCTTACCCTTCTTCTTGCTTTTCATTCTTGTCAGTCAATTCCTCAATACGGTCTCCTGTGGGCAAATTGCCTCTCCGTACATATGGAAGTGAATGTTATTTATGATTGAGCTGACCTCTTCCCAGAACTAACTACTATGCGAGCCTCCTGCAGAGCCGCACAAATGCAGCAGTGCCACACCTCAACATGACCAGAGCCATCCTCCTACATCACATCCTTCTCCAATCATCTTTGAGAAACCTCTTGAAGAAACTAAACACCCCGATCACAGATGAAACATGCCTCTGCGATGTTGCTCAGCCATCCAAAGAAAAGAAACGTGACTCTCACTCCTTCTTCGGTGTCATTTTTTTCCTTGCGCTTGTGCACCTGCCTATTCCCTTCCAATACAGCTACACCATCTCTTTTGCTTTTACAATATTCTGGTCCGGCTCCCATGTGCTATCCTTGTCGTCCCACCTTCCCCACTCCACCTCGCATTCCCAACCAGTTTTCTAAGAGTTTTGCGGGAGATTTGTAATGGATTGGACGACATGACTGGTGCCTGTGACGCACATTAGTACCGGTGGAGGCGCCAGCTGCCAGGCAATCCTCGAATCGTCTGTGCTATCATCATTCAGCCTGCTGACATTGCTGGGTTGTGGATCGTCATGTTGCGTGGACGGTCTAGTTCGACGGCGTTCCCGTATTTTCGGAGGATCTTGAATGCGGCAGTCTAACGATGTACGAGTTTGCGTCGCATAGGGCTGAAATTGGCATATCTGATTGGCAGATCTTCACTGTCTAGAAATACACTTGCACCAGCGGTGATGGCGGGGTTGATTGGACCATGTGACATATTAGCCTCAGCTTTCGGATTATCCTGAGCATCACGCAGCCCATCCCTGGCTACTCCCAAAATGTGCTGCCATCTTTTGGGGAATTCGTGGCCTTGTAAGGGTTTTGCTGATTCATTGGCCTGTGGCAGCTGGAGGTCTGTAATTAAGTCTAGCCGCAAAGGCGGCTGATAACCAAAATCGAGTTCAAAAGGCATCTGCTTCGTTGAACAGTGTAATGATCAATTGTAAACATACTCCACTAATGGGAGGTACTCGTCCAAATCGGCTTGATCATGAGTGGCAAAGCCATGCAAATAGCGTACAACCATCGTGTTGAAGTTCTCAGAGAGGCCATCCGTTTCTGGATGGAATGCTGTAGCCATCAGCAGCTTCATCTGCAAAATGCTCACATCTTCTCTGCAATAGTGTGCTGTGAAGTGTACATTGCGGTCGAATACATCCTCCTAAGGCATTGCCTTTAGGCAGACGATGTCATCGATGAATATGCGTGCAAAGGCCGCAGCATCGATTGCATTCATCCAGGCTCAACAATGTGGTCTCATCGTCATGTTGTCGACAAATGTTACAATGCAGTCTTGGCCATTTCCCAAGACCGGCAGGTCGGTGATGAAGGCAATGCCGAGTCTTTACCAGCAGCATTTGGCTGTGGCAAGTGACTGTAGGAGACCCATGGGTGTCCCGCTCCGGTGGTTAGTTCTTTGGCATAAGTCACTGCCCGCTATGTATCGCTGGGTGTTGCGTCACATTTTCCTGAGGAAATAGTAGTCTTTCATGTGTAAGATCATTTGGTCTGCACCCATGTGTCCCCCTGCTGGAGTGTCACGGGCCTCATGGAGGATTTGCGACTGCATCATCTTTGGAATACACAACCACCCTCTCTTTTCTGCCTTTCCTTCATCCTCCTTCTCTGCCTTTCCTTCTGCCTCCTTGTCTGCCTTTTCTTCTTCCTCCTTCACTTTTACCCTTACATTCTTCTCTACCTGTTTCTTTTCCAAATCTCCATGTAACCACAGTAGGCCATTCTCTTGCAAATAGAACCGTTGCGCAGACAGCATTCATTTCGGTTCTTTTCCAGATGCAGTCGATGGCGCGGGGCGGGGAATTTGGTTGGCCAAGAAACACTTAATAGGCACGAACCATTTGTCATCAATTATGCCCTGCTTGATGTCTTCAACCGATTCTCTGGCCACAGTGACTTCTAATGAGATCGAATTGCATTGCTCCCATCAGAAATCTGCACAGTGAGATGACCAGTCCACAACCTGATTCTTGACACCTGGAATGTTCTTGACCTCCCAGCTGAAATTTTGGAGCACCGTCAGGATATCCATCTGATGTATGGTGAGGTGTGATTGTGTGAGGATCCAACACAAGGTCGCATGGTGCATGTGTACCAATAATGGTTACTTCGCTCTGTGTAGGTTGAATTTCCTGTATAATCTTGCATCTTAGATGCACAATAGTTCTGTGTCATATGCAGGGTATTACAGCTCAGCATCAAGTAATTGACTGCTGAAACTGTTTTGACGATACAATACATGATGGTGTTTTTATGCAAGGTACAGCTGCCGCAACTCACCACAATTCTGTTTTCCCGCCTCAGAGTCCAAGTCAGAGAGACTCTCCAACTTGCTCTCCGCCTCACTGTCAATCTCCTGTTTAGCCTCCTTCTCCTTGGCTAGCCATCCTGTATCTTTTCAACCAGTTCTCGCACCTTCATTTTTTTTGTCCTTGCATGGGCGTCCAGGCTTGGCGTTTAGGGTAGCTTTGCCAACCAAAGCTTGTTCAAGTAGCTTCTTCATCAAATCATGGTAGGGGCAATTGCAACACATATGACCAGCCTGGCCACAAGCACAGTGTTAGCGGTTCTCTCCTAATAGTGGTAATGATGCATGAATGGACTGCAGCTGGTACATATGATAAGCTAACGTGATTCATATGCAAAACACCTACCGGTGGAACATCATTGTTGTTAGTCAAGTTATCTTTAGCAGGATTACACTTGAGCGGCATGTTGATCAATTAGTAACAAGGAACTCGTACTAGCGGATTCACTCATGATGAAACAATTATGTCACCGTTACCGGGAAGTGAAAAACCTTCAGCAGTGCGCATAATCATTGACCACACCTGCTATAACTTAATAGTGGGACAACACACAGTTAAGTTGCGCTTATACAGAATTACGTGTGCAGCAGATAATACCGCAATATGCAAGCAAGAGGGATCTGCAAACTGACTCAGTAAGTGGTGGGACAAATTGCGGCACTCCCCAGTCATCGGAAGGTTGAGACCTAATCATGTGGTGTCTGAGGGATTAATGACATAGGCTGACAATAAGAGGCCTGAAGCAACTCTGCTCATTGAGTTGAGTCGAAATACATTGCAAAATCATACTCGTTACAAATACAAGGCTGACGTGTCATAATCCACGTTGGCAGCGTATTGCTTGGTTGCTGATTAAATCTCTGACACATTGCGGAATGGCCAAATTAAAAGGCGAGGCATTTAATAACCTGGGTTATCAAAACACAATGCGATCAGCACTGATAAGACTAAGAGTCATCAGATGTTCCAACTACTGAACAAATGGGAAGCAAGATGTCCACGTTGAAGTTATGAGTTGTCATATCATTGGGTTTGATATCCTGTCACGGGGATGGCCCGTAGTGGGGGCATACTGCCTTGAAACAACTCATGCATGAACACGATAACCATGAGGTAATTCGTGGCACAATCAATGAGTCACGTAAGTTGATCTCGGCGATAAGCTATCACACACACCATGTGTCATGGCCGTGATCTGATGGTATGCTTGACGTGATGATGCAACTATATAAAGACTCACATTGTCCCGGACAATGAAAAGAACAAAGCTCTAGCAGCGAAGAACACTCAGACATCACCAGCGAAGAACACCTCAAAATATTATTAAAAATTCTATCTACAAAACTTCACGATTACTTCCTTCTTTCACTTATGTGACTATTGTTCACATGTGTTCTTTCAAATTGACACAATGGCAGTACGCACCCCAGAAGGTCGTCGAAACTATCAGAGATGAAATCCAATATTCCAAAGAGTGCCATTTAACCGACATCTCCCGTGTTTGTTTACACTACACGATTTCAATCATTGTCAGGTACGAGGTACATCGATACATGTCTATAGGGTTGTTACCCTTCGAAGAATTCTGCAAAGAGGGACCTTTGACTTACAAGGTAGAGTCGTGAGCTCTTACTAGGAAAGTGGGAGGTCGAGTCTTGGGAAAGACGAGGAAGGGAAAGGTTTGGATAGGCGGCTGTACTTGAATTAATAAATGTTGTACTGATTATTGGAATGTGAAAACCCCCGTAACATATAGCAGGTTATACCGTCATCACTGGCTGTGCCACCGGCGTCTGCTGTGACACCTGTCTTGGAGTCAATTTTCCTAGCAGAAACTTTTGTGGTTGTGATAACGCTGGAGCCACTTCCAGGTTCGGATTTGTTAAAGGATGTGTCCAACACAATGAGGTATTCCTTGCACTACTCGAGGGTTGGAGTCCTATCGCGTATTCCAATATAGTGGACCAAGGCTATATAAACTCCCAGGTTGCCCTTTTCGATGTCATACCCCTAAGCGTCGGCTAACATTCATCAGCAAAAGCCAAATTTTCTTCATTAAATGTATATAGTATATTCTACCCACAAACTCAAAAAAATGAAATTGAAGTTTCCCTGAAATATGGCATTCCTTGAACGTTCCTGAGTATTCTTTAAGTTGTCGCGATGCTGTTCTTAAGCATCACAACCAGTGTACCCACTGTTGCAAATGTGACTACAAGCACTTGACGAATGGTTCACACTTCATTTGGCAATATCACCAATGATCTCTTGGTATACTCCTACATTGACCAATTCAGTTTGCCCTCACAATGATCATAGTACTCGCTCCGTACATCCAATAAAGTGTGTATCTCTTGATTTGAATGATCCCTCATGGCTGAATTTGACCAATGATAGTTACCATGCAGAAGTGGTTCACGATATGTAATGTGTTGATTCAACATCGTTCAGTACCGTACTTTCGTTCAACTGTCTCAGGAGGGTTATGCATCATCGCAATTATGATTCCATGGGTTTGGGATCAGATTTCGGTAAACCATCAGTTCTATTATATTCACAACTATTATGATATATCAACAAAACATCGAATAAAATAGCACACAAAGGAAATCCCTCATCCAATCACCGACACCATTCTTAACCTCCAAGTCACATCGCTCAGTCTACAATCATACTTCCATTAACTAAATCCATATTCACAATGCTGCTGATGTTGGTGTTGTTGGTGATGTCATTGCTATTGCAGTCACCGCAGGGGATGGGCTGGTTGCGGCTGGTGATAGCAGACCTGCCCACAGGCAGAACAGCTGACAATGGCATGCTAGCTTCATTAGCAGCAACAAAGCCGCTGTGATGATCGAAAGAATTGTGCGGCTGCTTGATCAGCTCCTCCGGGATGTAGTCCAGGATGTCCTCATCAAAGCTGCCCTGATCTTTCTGAGGTTGTGCCATCGCAAGATCAGTACCAGTTGAGTGGATCCTTCGGCGAATAATGCTGCAATTATCCTCTATCTTTCGGGCTTCAACCTCTAGCAAGGAAGCACAAAAATCCCCATTGAGATGATGACATCCAACTGTGCATGCATTATTAACCATGTGATTAATGAGTGTTGTATTGCACTTATGTTGTGCTCCACCTCCTGGAACGAACTCTGGCGGGACCCTAAACTAGCCTGTTTTCCAAGCCAACAGACAATGATGGATAGCCATCATGCTCAGGCAATTAATATTGGGCTGATTGTATCAATCAATGATCAATCTTTCATACCCATTTATCGTATCCATAGAAGTATGTCCGATGAAAACGATCAAAAATTTCCGTCACTGCAAATCAAAACTTGCACTCCTAAACCGATCATCAAGACAACAATGAAACAACAACTGAACTTTGAACTTATCTTACAAATGTTGGTGTGGCATGTAAACCTGTCCTTGGCCAATAGCCAGGCTATCATTTTCTGGATCTCAGTAGGCAACTTGGTTCGAAATCAGTAAATAGAGTCTATTGAAGTCTTGCAGCGGTATACCATTGCTGCCCGGGACCAAGTAATCTTTCCGAGAGCCTTATGCACAACATCAGCAATGAAAACGATGGATGAGATCATTTATTTATCACGGAAATGTAGGCATGTGGAGGGTATGAGTTTCTCTGGGCTGGATCAATCCTGGCGATTGCCTCATACAACCAACTATGAATCTGGGTGCTCTTCACTGCATTCATAGCAAAGGGATTCCCAAACATTACATAATTGATGGCTATAGGCTTTACACGTGCCATGACAATCGCCAGAATGGCTGACAGAGTTATCTGGCCGCTGTATTGGACACCAACGATGAGGCCTGTCACATCATGAACAAATGGCTCATATTGCAAAATGTTTCCGGCTTTCCATGAGACCAATTGCACACTGGCTTCATCTCAATCCTTCCTCTGGTAAATATATATGATAGCGGCTGGATTTTATTGTTTAAATGCTCAATCTAATACCTGCTTGGATGCCAGAGGTGCAGGCTTGCATTGATTCTCCTCCTCAGACACAATATAGACCTCCCAATACTCAGGATGAAGGGGTTGCGCTGACGTTGGAGTCAACTGAGATGCTGCAACTTGTTTTCCAAGTGTTGATGTGAAGGAATCTCTCGATGGCTGCTTCCCCATCGCATTGGGGGATGGTTGCCAAAAAGGCTTGTCATTGGAGTCTGAATTGTCATCTTGATGATCATTGTAATTGTCGGATATCATGCTCAGATGGTCATCGAGATCCTTGTCGCGGATTGTTCGTCCCCATCTCCTGGTGCTGGATAGAAGAGGAGGAGGAGGAGAAGTGTTATGCCTTGTTGTCATGATTTAGAAAGGAGGCGAGTGATAAGTAGAAAACAATTAAAGGAGTTACTAAATGAAATGTGAATGAATGTATAGTGAATGAATTAAAGTGTTGTGTAAATGTTATGGGGGTGTTTAGATCCCAATAATCAATACAATATTGATTGCATCTAAGTAAAGCCACCTATCAAAGTATCTCTTTCTTTCCTCGTCTTATCCTAAGTCTCAACCTCTTGGCCCTAACCATCCAAGAGCAACCAAATCCAATTGCTCCCAGCGATTGATTCCCAATTCTGATCCGAAGATTACATTTCTCCCTCGCGGAACAACTCTTCGGAAAACTCTTCGAAACGTTGTAACCCAGTAGACAAGTACCGATGTACCAGGTAGCCGATACCGTTGCAGTGCACGAAACGTGCTACCACTGCGGAAATTTGGGGTAATCGTTGATCGTCAAACTGCCGAATGACATTGCCGAAGAGTTTGACGTTCTTCTGGATTGCGTATCCAGATTATGTCAACCTGTGACCAGACATACAGTGCTTGATCACAAAGGTGGATCAGAGAAGTAATAATGTATACATTTTATAGATAGAATTCCTATTCATATTTTAAGATCGTCCACGGTGCATCTGCGTTCACTGTGGATTGCTGCTTGAGCTTGTTCTTCTCATGGCCGCAGCAATGCTGGCTCTTCATAGCCAATATCCCAGGTCTTGTGTTACCACACCTAGTTGCTATGACTACGTTGCTCAGGATAGCGTTATTGCGGACACGCCCTGTATCGCGCCCAGTGATAACATGCCATGCATCCAATAGGTTATCAAGTTCATACAATGTGGTTTCAAAGCATAACACTCCTGATACGAATCAGGCCATCCATCGTATGATATCATGTCAGACAACGCATCAGACAAACTTGAACTTAGACATCTTTGCATACATGTGAGTTGGTAGTTGGAACATCTACCAATCAAATGATTGATAATGCTTATCGCAATTAATACCTCACTGTAAGGTAATTGATCAATGCGTCATAGATTTAATCGGCGATCAACCGATACTATGCCAACGTAGAACATAGACGGGTTAGCTCATATCAAATATGAGACAACATTGCGATCCATACTACTCAAGCCAATGAGGAGTGTTCGCATTAGGCATGTGCCAACATCATTATTCCCTCAGTTATGACATGCTTAGGTCCTCAGACCGGAACCTGCCCCAGTTGAACCCTTTCCCATTACAGGTGGGAGTGACAAGTTCTCGTAATCGCATATAGACTATCAACTGCCGTGCATGATCAACCATGCATGTCTTGTTAGTTCCGGAAAGTGAATGAAAACAGAAACTACTAGCACTGCTAATGATCGCTGATTCCAGTAAGGCGTGGTAGTTGCGACGTGTCGCCAAAGCCTCAGCTTTGTCTAGTAATCAGCCGACTAGTATGAACCCCTGCTAAAGGGCATACTACTGGCCACTCGTGGAATATTGAATAGGTGTTATGCATATGTAAAATATGTATTCATCCGATTAACCACATCAGTACCATTTTCAATAGTTAAGGGAGAACCCCCAACAGTAAAGGATAATAATTGGTGATATGATTGAAAGCACTGTTGGGATGTGTCTTTTTATCCTGTCGACAATTCTAGGATCATGGCTTGTCCCGCCACCCACACTTCCTACCCATTGGATTGATAGGAATCTCAAATTAAGAATGGCAGGTAATCAGCATGCTGCAGGGTTGTTGATGAGCTTCATTTGACAAGAAGTATTTGCGCAACAAGCTAAAAATCAATCGCATTTCACTAATCATCCAGGCCAACTTCCGTCATCAGCGAAATGTATTTCAGTCACTGGAAGACTCCAGGAGTGTCAGAGAGGATGTGGAGTGTAAACTTAGATGCGTCAATTTCAGCAGAGTCTCAGACCCTGGGAGGGCATTCAGGCTGGAATTCAGAGTAGCTGGGATCTCTGATGACTGGTACAGGAGTACCATGGGAGTGATTGTGTGTTACGGGGGTTCTTAGTCCCAATAATCAATACAACACTTTATTGAACTAGGTACGGCCGCCTATCTAAATATCTCTGTCTCTCCTCGTCTTATCCTAAGACTCAACTTCTCGTTCCTGAACAACAAGAACTCCCGTTGTAAACCTGTACCACAGACCCTCTCCTCTGTTGACAAAAATCAAGTCTCCTCGTCGTACGACCCGTCCTCGGAAAACTCCTCGAATTGCAACAATCCGGTGATCAGATATCGCAACGCCAGGTAATCGATATTCTCGAGTTCCGCGAAACGAAAAACCACTCGGTAGGTGTGGATTAAATTGTGTTCGTGTAAAGTGAACAGAAGATTGCCGAACGTCTCGACAGCTTGTTGCAGTGCGTATTCGGCTGGTGTGTACCTGTGTCCAGGCATACAAAGGATGATCGCGTAGGTTGATTAGGGAAGATATAGTGTCGAGTGTATCTTTGTAGATAAATAGATAGAATTCTTAAT
>Ga0307512_10001697_pt1 | contig 30139 bp, 38 predicted proteins | sample 14_EM_MG_FD_200267 | JGI IMG/M metagenome (GOLD analysis project Ga0307512, IMG submission 200267) | Populus trichocarpa ectomycorrhiza microbial communities from riparian zone in the Pacific Northwest, United States - 14_EM | ecosystem: Host-associated > Plants > Roots > Unclassified | place... | reverse complement strand
CCGTCTCAACTGCTGCGGCATCCTCGATGTCATCGCCTGCGAGCCCTCCCGCAGCCTGCAAGAGCACCAATCCGACGACTTCATAAAACTTGGCCGGATGATGCTCGCCATCGCCTGCAACTCTCCAGTCGCAGCACAGAACTATCCCAAATCAATGGAATACATCGGAAAACAATACTCTTCCAACCTCCGCGACCAGATCTTCCTCCTCGCCTCAGGCCAAATCAAGTCCATCGACGACCTCGCAAAAAATATCGCCTCGCACACACTCCAGAACTTCAACGCCTCCCTCCACTGCGAAGACGCACTCGAGTCCGAACTCTCCCGTGAGCTCGAGAACGGGAGGATCGTACGACTGCTATGTAAATTCGGTTTCATCAATGAGCGGCCTGAATTCGATCATGATTCTCGGTGGAGCGAGACGGGGGATCGGTACTATATCAAGCTGTTTCGGGATTATGTCTTCCATTCCGTCGATGAGAATGGGGCTCCCGTGGTCGATGTGGCTCATGTACTCACGTGTTTGAATAAACTCGACGCCGGCGTGGATGAGAAGATTATGCTAGTCTCGAGGGATAATCTTAATTGTTTTGTGCTGAGCTATAAAGACGTGAGTTTTCCCCGACTTGTGGGAGAAGCAGGGCTAATGCAGCAAGAATAGTTGAAACGGAATATTGAGAGCACCTTCCTGGAGCTCACGAAGAGTGGTGGACGACGGTAGGATGGTTTATGTATGGGATTGGGACTACCACGACTACGACTACTATTACTGGTTGTGTATGTGTACTCTAATGGATTGTTTACATCTGGCCTTGTATATCGTACCATATTACATATACATACGGGGCAGATTTAAGACAGGGGAGGGGGAGTTTTTTTGGGGGTTTGGGGGTTTGGGAAGGGAGGAAGGGGAATGTACGCTGTATGTGTAGGGGTGATATCTCTTGTAGACAATCGAGTAACGCTAGTTTCATGACTGAAATCTAAACGAAATCTAATAATATTGCCTCCCACAAGAATGAAATCTATTTAGTCCCCTCCACTACACCCCGCACTCCAAGCCGCCTGTATAGCCTCCAACATCTCTTCTCCCTTCGGCGCGGTAGTAAGGTTCTCGTTCCCCTTCCCCTCCGCAAGCACGAGTATATCATCCTCAATCCTAACCCCGCCCACATTCCAATACCGCTCCAGCACGTCTGCGTCAATAAACTGCGAGTGCACTGGGTGCTCAAGATACGGCTTTATAATAAACCGGGAGAAGTATCTACTAACATCAGCAACTGTATCCACAAAGGGGAAAGGGGGGGGCATACATCCCTGGCTCCACCGTAACAACCATATCCTTCTCCAACACCCTCGGCGCCACCGTCTTCCCATGCAACGAGTACTCAATAGCATCATACACGCCCTCCTCCCCCATCATCCCCCACCCAGGTAGCTCAACATCATGCACATCCAACCCCAACATATGACCCAACCCATGTGGGAAAAATGCACGCGTCGTACCAGCAACCCACACCTCCTCCTCCCCGCCCCGGAGTATCCCCAGCCGCAACAACCCCTGCAAACAAACCCGGTGAGCGTGCCAATGCACGTCTCGAAAATCCGCGCCCGCGATGGTACGCGAGATGCACGCATCCTGCATTTCTTGGACTAGCTGGTACACCTCCTTTTGCTCCCGCAAGAACTGTCCGGAAACGGGGAAGGTCCGGGTTACATCGGAAGTGTACCCCTCCCACTCACACCCGGCGTCGACGAGCACCAATCCCTCCCTCTTCAGCGGCACATTGTTACGCACGTAGTGCAGAGTTGCGGCATTCGTCCCCCCGCCGATGATGGGGTCGTAGGCTTGCGCCTTTGCAAAGAGGCGGATGCAGACGGAGGTGTATGCGGCTTCGAGGTGGGATTCGTTGCGGGCGAAGGGGAGGGATCTGAGGACGGCGGCGTGGGCGGAAGCGGTGATGGCGTTTGCGCGGCGGATTAGGGAGATTTCGTGGGGGGATTTGTACACACGGCATGTATCGAGGGCGGGTTTGAGGGCAGTTGTGTTGTAGGCCTTAGGGGGGTGCGGGGAGGACGCGGGTGGAGGGAGGATGTAGATTTTGGCGTCTGGGCGGAGACGGTGGTAGTGTTCCAGTGCTGGGAGGAGGTGCGGTGTGGTCGTCACCGCGTCCACGTCGTATCTATACCCCTTAGCACACCCCGCGCGGAGGACGGGGGGACATACTTCTCGAGACACTCCTTTACGCCCAGCGGTATACCGGACCATAGCACTGCGCTCGGGTCCAGCGGGGGGATGTATAACGTCAATTCGTCAGTTTCGAGACAGTACAGCAGCTCGCAGTCAGGGATGTCGGTGACGCCGCTGAGGTATTGGAAGTAGCGTCGCTGCCGGAAGGGGGCGGGCATGTCTGAGTCTTCGAGGAGCTGTGAGGGTGTACCCACGAGGTAGATGAGGCCGCACACCGAGGGCAGACGCGAGGATACGTTGCGCGCATTTTGTTTGGCTGGGAGTGTTAGCGGGGGTGGGGAGAGGGGGGATAATTGTAATACCCGGGTATTTTTGCGACGGAGAGGGGAGGGTGAGGGTTATATGAAGAGAATCGCTGGTGGGTTCGTTGAGAACTGCCATGTTATGATGTAGCTTAGCTAGCTGTGAAGTTGTGACATCGTCTATTTATTTAACTACGCGGCTAACAACCACTACCACACTCTATCCCAACCCCACCCTCCACCCCACCACATCAACCTCACCTTAACACAATGGACCGACCCCGCGGCTCCTCCCGCGGAAACCCCAGTTCCTCCCGCGGCTCTCGCGGCGATTCCTCCTCTCGCGGCGGCCGAGGCGGCGGCGGTGCCCAACAAGAGCGCAAGCCGCGGGAAGCAATCCTCGACCTTTCGAAATTCAAGGACAAAGCCATCACCGTGAAATTCAACGGGGGGCGTGAAGGTACGTTCCACCATCTCCCTCCCCCCCTCTCTCGCGGATGCTGACTGGGGGAAATAGTGGAGGGAATCTTGAAGGGATACGATCAACTTATGAATCTTGTCTTGGACGATGTGAAGGAGACGCTGCGAGGTGAGTTCGTTCCTTTGCCGGGGGAGAGATAGGCTGATGATAACGGGGGGGTAGATGATGAAGGGAATGAACACACGCGTGAGCTTGGGCTTGTGGTTGCGAGAGGGCCGATGTTGACGCTGATATCGCCTGTGGACGGGAGCGAGAGGATCGAGAACCCGTTTATGGCCGTGGAGGGATAGGGAGGGAGCTTGGGAACATTCTAATTACTCGGCGTTAGTTTCATGGGAAAGGAAAAATCATTTCGGGTATAGAAATTATGGATGGGAGATTGTTCTTGATATACAGACCAACATACCAAGGAGCTCCAGAAGTTCTACATCCTTTTTCCTTGACTTTTTTTAAAAGTACAATTTTCGGTCCAAACAAACGCAGGAAGAACCAGAAATCACAAACCATATTTACATCAGTACAAAACCCCACTGCCCCACCGCCAGCCAGCCAGCACTAGCAAACCCACAACCCAACATAAGGAAAACTGCAGTCAGTATAGTAGTAGTTGTAATAGGTAGTAATAGTTCCCGTCCGGCCCCAGCACCACGAAAGAAAATCCCCAAAGGAAAAAAAAAGGAGGAAAGAACTTTATATACTGGTAAGGTAGAGTAGCTATGTAAAAAGGGAGAAAGAAAAAACGACGCAACTGTCTGATCTGATCCAAATCACACCATTCTCCCCTGTAAAAGCACCCAATTCATCCAAAGAAAATTCGTGACCTGACATCCACCCTCCTTACCCACCAGCAAAAGAGAAAAAAACAACCCATGCCGTTCCGTCCAAACCAAAGCCCGTCTCCACCTCCCAAACTGTAAGAAACAATCACACACACAGATACTCCACATGTATTACCGCCCATCATCATCGTCGCTCTCGCTGTTGCTGCTGCCCTCCGCTAGATCCCCGAGCCCGATCGCTGCTTCCTCGTCGTTGTCAAGCAGCCTCTGTCCGACACTACTTCTCCGACCACCCGTCATGCTCGCTCTCACGAACGTGTCGCTGCGGCGCATCTGCATGCTCCTCCTACTTGTTATCCCTGATAGGCCGTCCGTCGGAATTCCGTTGTCGTCGATTGCACGGTTCGTACCGTGCGGATCTGTACGTGAGAGGTTGAGGAGGTAGACGCCGGTGAAGATGATGAGGAAGCCGCAGAGCAGCGAGATGGTGTTTACGGGGTCGCTCGTATTGAAGCCGCGGAAGAGCACAAAACTTGCGATCAGTGTTGCAGTGGTAAACATTACGTAGTATATTGGATTCACGCTGTCCCCCGGTCAATCATGGGACGGAAAGGTGGGGGAAGGAACGTACATGGAACTCGAGTACTGGCTCAGCGCTTTGTTGAAGTAGTTCATCTGCGTCAGGATACACACCACCACGACAATGAGAAAGACATAAGTGCTGGGGTAGATAAACTGGTTCATGCCCGCAAATGTCAATTTCAATGCTATGCCGAATGCTTTACAGCTGAGCACCGTCAACGATCCAACCGTGCTGCAAATCGAAATATAGACGAGCGGGTTCTTTTTGCCGTATACCGGCGAAACCTTGTAGATCATGATGAGTGAGAATACAATAACGCAGAAGACGTAGAATAGGAAGCCTATAGCACGCCAATGTCAGCAGCTATTACAGCTCGGGCGCGGAATTGACAGACCAGGCTGCACAGCGAAATTCAGCATTTCATCAATCCTGTCGATCTGTTCATCCGCCGGCGCATGCAACACGATGATCACACTGCCGATCAAGCAGATTGCACATCCCAACTTCCCCAACGTCCCCAATTGTTCATTAAGAAAATAAGTCCCCAACACCGCGCTGTTGGCCTTTTCGTCAGTTGTTTCTGTCCGACGTACTTGCGCTCCATGGATGCTCATACCCAACCAACACACTCAAAGCTCCTAACGGCGTCACCAGGATCGCCGGTGCAAATGCATATGCCGCAAAATTTGAAATCTCTCCCAAACCCACTATTCCGCTGTAATTAGTCTCTAGGCTCGCCCAAGTAACTGCGGCTGGTAGCATGGGTGTAACGTACTCGTCACCATCCCCGCCCACCAAATTGGAGTCTTGAGATACGAATACCCATCTCCCTCGAAGCCTGTTCGATTTGCCGTATCTATAAGCCCCTACAAAGTCATCCGCCGCACCAATTAGTCTTTCCTTGGATGTTTCGTGGCGCATTGTGCAGTGGGTAGAGGGAGGGCGCATACCCGCTTAGTCAAGACAAAACTTGTTCCTTTTACACCTGGATCAGCAAATGTGGTCTGGCGCGGCGGGAGGGCCTGAGCGTGAGGGGTGTGGGGGGAGGGGGGAGGGGGAACAAACCTATTGCCATGCTGGATGTTATGGCTAACGCCAATCCTATATATCTTCACGCCGCGCGCACAAAAGTATCAGCACCCACCCTCTCCCCTCTGTCGATGACGATGGAACGCACTTGTCCTCCACCATGATGCCGCGGTATCTACTATTACTAGTACCCTACTACTCTACTTCTCCTCTGTAGGCGGCAGTGCTAATTGGCTGCGCGTGGAGATTTCCCCTCTTTCCGCCGCGCGGGTTGGAACCCGTTTCTATCGGTAGCCGTTGTGGGACGCCGTTGTTTCTCTTTTCGTGGGTTGGTTGGTTGGTGGTTGGATGAATGGGTAGCGCCGGGTTGTGGTGGGTGGTGTTCGTCGGACTCGTGACAATTGTTCGTTAAATCGTCGTGCGTAGTGCAAGGGAAGGAGATTCTGCGGCTGCTGCTGCTACTGCTGCTACTGTCAAAAACGAGCGTGTGTGGTACGATCGATGGGGGAGGGAATGCCGAGGTGAGAAGGATGAAGGAAGTGAGTGCGGATATGTTGGGAAAGGAATCGGGGAAAAGCAAAGTATAAGCTTCTGGCTGTGGTTTGAAACACCCGACGACGACGATGGTGGAGGAGAGCTGAAAAAGAGGCGCAAGGAGAAAGTAGAAAGAGAAACGTAAGTACTATTTAGGTACTTAGTACTCACATTCAGCACGGCAAGGCAAGGCAAGGGCAATCTGAACAGAGACAAGACGCAGAAAGAAGTAACAGTCTGGCTGACATACAGCCAAGGCCACGCGGCTTGGGAGAGGCTTTCGTTCGGTCGGCAGCAGCAGAGGGCAGAGTCTATAGATGCACGTCTACCTCTTGCTCCTCTACTCTACCCAAGGCAGCTGAAGAGCTGTTTGGGGAATGCCATCGGGTCTACAAAGGTGGGCGGGGATCCACGATGGGGATCTACATCATACAATCCAACGCTTATTCCTAAGGCATCGTCGTCTCCTCCTATCAACATCATGCTGTGCAGACGCATAATAGCAAACGGTATGCGTCGGTAGTGGCTGACACTGTTTACCAGATAAGTACAAGACAAAATGGAGATGTGTTCTCAACTTGACTTTCACCCAACTGGTCCTCACCACCCCCACAGTCTGCGCTGCCTTCCATGCCGTCGCATTTATTTTTGGCAGCAGCCTCGCCAACCCCCGCCGCTCGCCACCGCTGAGAACTCCCGGCATCGCCGCCGACGCCGCTGTTAAGACCACACCGACTACCGACGGCTCTCAGCAGAACCACACATTAGCAATTGCCAAGCACCAGGCGAGCGCGCTGTCCCGTGACAAAAGTGCCTCCAGGTCAACACAGAAATCCAGCAGTCCCGCAAACCTGAACAGCATCCCAGAGTTACTACAGACTTACTGCCACACACAGACAATCTGCTCAGATTAGCGAGAAGACGATGTCGTGTAGCTTCCGCCCCACCGGCATGAAATAATATATCCGGACGAGAACCCTAAGGATAAACCTGGACTCTGCATGCAGGTACATAATACACTTGCCATACACCCACCTCTACTCGACCGACGGGTCCATCACATTCCAGAGTGCCGAGGTTACATAGGAAGGGTAAAGCCCCCTTCACCAGCCATTCATTGTGAGGCAAGATCAGCCCGTGAGGACAAGATAACCAGAGGTGCATTGATACCATCCAACGTCACTCAACACACTTGTCACTCAACCAACCAAAACAGCCCCTCATTTTAAATTCCTAAACTAAACTATCCTATCCTACCTCCGCTAACAAGATACCTAAGTATATACCTTTCTCCTCCAACACAGTAGCAACAGCAGTAACATGCTTCCCTCTCGTCCGATCCAGGGATGAGAATCAAACATCTGCGCTCATTCACTCAATCTCCCCGCTAGGAAAGTAAACATAACCACCAAATATCCCAGCAAACACGCACAAGCAAGCAACAGCGGTGCATGAGTATACAGAGATGGGGAAGGGGAAGGGGAAGGAAGTACGCGGCAGGGAAAAAAAAGCAAAAGAAACAGTGCAAGACCAGGGGAGGAAACAAAAAAACGCAAAAAAAAAAACACAAATCCAACCGGTAAATACGTGGCAAATCCACAGATCGCAATCTCAGAGTTGCCCGAAGTAACCCTGGATTGACTGTACTGGGAGAGAAAAAACAAGGGAAAGGACGGGAATGGGGAGGGAAAATTAGTAAATGTTAGTTGGTAACTTACGTAGGGTCTCAAATCTCCAGAGAACCGCAGAACCGTATAAGTCAACGCCGCCAGACACCGAATACGCCCACCTACACAAATCTTATATCCCCACAGACCGTAGAATCCCAACGATGATGGATCGCAAGACGTTCCCACCCAAGAGAAACCAAAACACCGAAAACGCCAGGGATAATATATCACCAAGGACACCTAGATCGAAAGCTGAATGAACGATGTGCCACGCCTAACGTCTAGGTGTGCATCATCAAAGCCGCAGCAATTATTGGAAGAATGAGAACACAGAATAGTAACATGGTGAGAAGATCGAAAGAGGAACCGATAACTACTCTGCGCGAGCGCGTTTCGAAGCTGGAAGAACAAGGTTACCACTTAGCATCCAACCACCACGGGAACGCCATGACCAACCTTGGATCTCATCGAGCTCACCATCATCATCTTGATCGTTGGAGTCTTCCCGAAATCGCTTGAGTGAGGTAGGAGACATATTACTCGTGGTCCTCAGCAATTTTGCTGGCGGTTGATCGTCTTCATCGTCTTCATAGTCGATAAGCTCCTCTTCATGCGTACTGAGCACAGGCGAACGCGTTGTAATGTCGATAGCATCCGTGGTAGAGGGGTCGTTCACAACTTCAACTTCATCTGGGGAATCAACCTCTGCATTCTCGAAGTGCGAGTCGTTATATTCCTCAAATTCGTACTCTTCAAGCTCGGCATCTCCCTGGATAAGTTGCGTTTCTTCATGTTCAGTATAGTCACCTTGAACCTCCTCGTAATAATCACCAGATTCGTCATACTCATCGAGATCTGGGTGGTTTCTATCGACGTACTGGTTCTCCTCAGTAGCAAAGCCATCGCCCTGAAAAGATTCTTCCGCATAGCTTTCGACATCTCCTGTACCATCGTCCTGTTCATCGTTGAAATTCCGTTCAATATTGTCATAGCCGTTCTCAGCGTCCCGTTCGGGTCGTTCCTGATACAGGTCACGCTGTCCCCCTTGCTCGTATCCGTATGCTTCGGGATTGTGTTGCTGATTATCATACTCTACTTCATTATCATCTCCTCCGAAAACTGGAATCGGCGATGGTTTGTTACTACTGTCGTCATCTAGGTTAGATGGCGATCCGTCCCAATTACTACCATTAGCGGTAGGGACCGCAGGGTGGGAGCGTTCATCTGCATCATCGTGTTCCTCACCGGAATGTTGACTAGGTGAAACGACATTGTCGGAAAATGACTGGCCTTCTGTTCGAACTGTGTAAGCATTTTCTAAATCACACAGGAGCTTGATCGAATACGCACCACCTTCGGCATCGATCGCAGAATCCCCCCTGGTTAATGATTCGCCCATATTATTGTGATATGTAGGCTGTTCTGCAGGGTTTTGCGCACTGTCATTTTCATCGTCTTCATATTCCAACAGTTCCTCTTCCTCCCCTGATGGACCGCTTTCCGCAGCTGAAGAAACATGACCTAATCCCGGATTTTCGGATATTTTGGTGGTGGGGGAATCGCTTGCAACAAATGCCTTATCCTCAGGCTCTTCCGAGCCTTCACGAATAGTACGCTGACCATCCACATTACTGATATTCGTCTCTTGGTTAATGTTACTATCGCCCGATTGCACGTCAAACTGAGCACTCCCAGACGGGTAGTGTTCCGGGCTTCCATGTTCATCTGCAGAAGCTTGCTCGGATTCATGCCGGATGGCAGGGGGATGCTCAACTTTTTGTGATTCGTTCGTGTCAGTAACATCAGCCGCATGACCTGCAATATCTTCATCGTTTGAATATTCGTCCACAAGAGGAAGCTTCAAAAGACTCAAACATTCCTGGAGGCCCTTTCTCTCTTGTACTGTAGCAGAAATCTCTTCCAAACGACAGTAAAATCTCGGGACAGTATATAAAGCCATATTGACAGGCAATGCAATATCGTAGCCGTCATTTTCGTAAAGCTGATTATGCAAATCAAGGATACGTCGCAAACTGACAGACTTACAAGCCGTGTTATCCTATATTGAGTTAGCTCGAGACACAACATCAGAATTAAGAGCTAGACTTACCTCCCCTATCTTCAGCCCCAGCAATTCAATATCCACAACTAACTCAGACTCCAGTCCAACAGCAGGACCCAAAACATCTCTAAGATGCATAAAGAGCTCGCCTAAGGGTTTGTCACAGACACCAACATCTGGCAATAGATAATCTGATGGAATGTCGCTGTATACTTCGGCCAATGCGAGGTCTTCAGACCAATCAGCCATAGAGGGGAACAGAGTAAGTTGGATCTGCTCGTATTGAACGATTATGGGATATTGATATGAAGAATCATATGAATCCTCGCCCCGAGAAGAGTCAAGATCAACCGGTCGAGGATACTCGTTCTTGGTTTGAAGTTCATGCCCTATTGCGTGTTCATGGTCGTTTACAGGAAAACGCTCATCGTTTCCAGGTGCTTCATGGGTAAGTGTGGCAGTTGAACTCTGACTGCCATCGTTTTCTTCCTGTTCAATCGTAGAATTAGGTTGAATAGCCGGTTCAACAAGAGACGGTGGCGATTGCTGGGGTTGTTCAAGACTAACGGCTGCATGGCCATCATCGACGGTGTGCTCGAGCTGAAGCTCCGATGCAGTTGGCGCCTCGACCGAATTAGATTTGGTCACTTCCGATTCCGAAGAATCTCCTGGTACAACTTCTGGCCCCGCTCCTGGACGATCATTGCCCGTTTCTTGCGACACTCGTGGCTGCTCAAGAGCCGAAGTCGCTTCACTGGAAATAGGAGGTTGTGTGGAATCACTATTTTCGGGTTGTGCTGCGTCTTCGGCTATTGCTTCCTTAGTGCTATGAGATGCATCGGATATCTCGTGGATGTATTCTACTGGTTCATCGTCTAGCATAATATCGTCATTATCGATTTCTGGATCAACGTGGCCGTACTCGACTGAATCGTCTTCCATAGTCATGTTGACTTCCAAGTCCCCACCAGATACAGAGTAAACTTCCGCATCTAAATCAATATCGAAATCTTCATCTCTTCGTTGATCGCTGTCAGAATCTAGCATTTCGTCATCCGTAGACATGAGCATAGACGCGTCCAGAATATGAGCGGTGAGATGGTGTGCAATTTCAGGTTGCATTGTAGTTTTCAAAGGAACCTGATCTTGGAAAGAATATGTTGTCCCAGGCGTGTCGGGATTATCGTACAAGTCCACAGATTCTGTCAGAGGACGTACGAGAGACGCACGCGATGGGGGCGCAGCCAAGGTCATGAATGAACTATCCCTCTGCAGGAGTGGGTATCACAGTCTTAGCTGACCGAAGCTCGAGGGAAATGGTGTTAATATTTGCGTCAGTAGATAGCTGTTGGTTAGTATAGTTGGGTCGAGAGGGCGAGGTAGGTCGGTTGGGAAGAGGAGGTGTAGAGGGGTAGCGTAACGTGATCGAAAAGGCGACAAACGTAGTTTAGATGGAGAGGGAGAGGGTGAAAGGGCGAGAGGGCGAGAGGGCAAGAGGATAAAGAGACGTTAGGGAAGACAGATATTATTGCACATAGAATAGGTAAGAGTAACTATCTGACTTATGCGATGACGATGCAGGTAGAGTGGAGTGGAGTGAAGTAGAGTAGGAAGGAGTTGTGGGAGGGGGCGAAGGCCGCGTCTCGCGGTCGCTCAGTGAGGGCTTTTTTGCACACCAGCACAACACAGCGTCTCACTCGCTTTTGCAGCTTACATAGGTTCCCTCTCAAGCGACCATCCTGCTGTACTCTTCGCAGCTGAGGATAAATTCATGACCTAAGTGATAGTTTCCATGAAGTGAAATACTAGTCATGCAACGGTAGAGACCTCAAAGAGTCACAGAAAAAACGTTAGACACTAGCATAGCTAGCCCTTGTTTATACAGTTAATTTCTATTTGATTTGCTAGCCAGTTTAACTACTGGATCCAACTCTACCGTCATTTATGCGGCTCATGAACCCAAAGTTACACAAGGCCTTTGGCAACGTCATCACTGTCATTCTTCTTTAGCTGTCAATTTAGTCAACCTAACACTACAATGTCAGATGCCGAGTCTGAAAAGAAGGTGGAGGTGATTCACTACCGCCCGAAACTTACGGGTGAGCCTGGCTGACCAAAACACAGGCACCGAAACGGGTGATTCCAAAATTTGCGAGCTTCAAGTCTCCCACAGCTGCAGCCCCAGCGATACCCCTCATCGCAGCTCCAAGGTCTAAAGACGAAAAGCATTCTAGAGGAAACGATAAAGAAAAACAGCATAGTCATCGAAGAAGACACCATCGGTCAAAGTCACGAAGCCGCGAACGGAGACACAGGAGGGATCGAAATCAACCCAAGGACGAGGAGAAACACCGACAGCGACAACACCGAGATAATCCTCCTAAACAATCGCATCGTCGTCGGGATACACGGGAGGCAGATGGTGCACATCAACTTCAAAAGGCTAAACTTTTGCTACCTGAAGCCAGCTCATTAATTCCCCGGCCGTCCACACCACGATCACCCTCCCCAGAGTTGGAGTCTTGGGACGCGCCGCAGAAACAATACTTTATGGATACAAGGGGGGACGAAAATAATTTGGTATACGGGACGATACATCGATATTCTATCCCCGAATACCGCCGAAGTGGCGCAGGCCGCATCGTTGGACTCCCTACAAACATGAGAATTGATAGAGACAAGGGCGACGGAAAGGTTCTGGTACTCAGATCTGGAGGTAACGCTAGGGAGGACTCATCTGTGAGGAGCATGCGTCAGGCTTTCGCAAAATTGGAGAGCAAGGATCTAAAAAGATTGCGAGTTAGGAATGACGAATCGGGCCTGGAAGAAGCATTCTCAAGAGGTTTGGATTTTGTTCCACTTTCCATCAAAACCAAAAAACGGAAAACTCGTGATGGAGAGGGATCAGATGGATCGGACGACGATTACCGGGATCATTATCGGAGCATCGAAGGTCTGAAGAAGAGTTCTGACATACCAGATGACCCCGACCTGGACTACGCGTCGGAATCTCAATCGGAAGGTGATTATATTTCCAGCGAGGTATGGGGTGATCGGAAGCGGATGGTTGAGTTGATCCGTAAGGTTGACACTGAGCCGAAAAATATTGAAGCCTGGATGACATATGTCAATCACCACGATACGCTGGTCAGCGGAACAGGAAGACGCAAGACGGCTGCAGAGAAAAGAAGCACGGCTGAAATCAAGCTGGACATTCTACAGAAAGCGTTGGAAAAGAATCCTGGCAACGAAAAGCTGCTACTGAAATACATGGACGTCACGGTAGAAATTTGGGATTCCCATAAGCTGCTCTCAAATTGGACACGCGTCCTCGAAGAGAATCCAACAATTATCAGTCTGTGGACAAAGTACATCAACTTCCGACAGACAGACTTCTTATCCTTTACTTACCCAGAGTGTTTGAAGTGTTTCTCCGAATGCCTTAGCGTTTTGAGACCAGCAGCTTTTAAGACAGATGTGCAGAGTCCAACCCGCGAAGCGCTGGATGAGGTCATTTTCTACGTATTCGTTCGCGCGATACTGCTCATGGACGAATCTGGATACAAGGAGAACGCTGTAGCCGCCGTCCAAGCGATGTTAGAGCTCAATCTATTTCCTCCACATGACATCATTCATCCATCATCACAACGAGAGTTTGACTCCTTACTGGAGCAACTTGAAAGATTTTGGGATAGCGAAGTCCCCAGAATTGGGGAAGAGAAAGCACTGGGCTGGGTTTCATTTGTTGCATCGGGAGAAGATGGCGATTCACCAGATCCAACCCAGTATGATCTTCAACTTCCACCGCTAGACACTAAAGATCCTTTTGGATCATGGACGGATGCAGAAGTTGAATGGTCGCAAAAAATTGGCATGCCCGCAAGAACGATCGACGAGGTTGAGGAAGATGACCCTTATAGGGTAATCCTATTCTCGGACCTGAAGGCTTTTATGTTTTATTTTTCTAGCGAGAGTGCTCGTAAGAAAATGGTCGATGCTTTTCTCGTGTTTAAGAATATGCCATTGCTCAATTCGCAGAGTTCAAACGGTGCCGTAATAGAGGACATTTTCCTACGGAGTGGACTATCGGGGCTGAAGCTTGATTCTCCGGACCCTTGGTTCTGGCCAAAAAAACGGAGTAGATGGGGTGCGTCAGCGATTACCTGGGAGGGGATGGAACCAGAAAAAAGAGCCGGAATGGGCGATAGTCCTTTCGAATACAAACTTCGGAACTTTCCTCTTGGTCGGGAAAGCATCTTTAGCCAGTCGACCGCGTGGTTCGGCGGGATAGAAAATGTCCAATCAGGAAATCTCGAAGATGTGAAGTTCATTCGAAACACATTGAAAATGCTCGTGGATAACGGTGATGATGAGTCTCTGGCCTTGTACTATCTTGCATGGGAGTGGGGGAATACACCTAACGGGTACATCACTACTTGGAAACAGAAAAGAGCAATACTAACCATAGATAGAATCAAGAAAGTTGCAAAGTCCTTGTTGAAACGCTTCAAAACATGTCTTCCATTATGGAGTGCATACGCCCAAATTGAGTGGCACGATGCAGGAGTCGATGTTGGAAGGAAAGTGTTTTCTATGGCGCTTGGAATAAGTAAAGAATGTTCTGCGAGTTCACGGCGTGATTCAGTTCTACTCTGGCACGCCTGGATATGGCAGGAACTTTTGCAGGAAAATGTTTCATATGCTCTGCACCTTGTACTCTCCATCGAGCACGGAGGACCTCCCAAGGATACCAATGGTGGTACACCACCTGGCCATGTTTCAAAATCATTACTCCTGAAAGCAAGAAGGGTGGGTATGTCAGTCCACATGCTGGAAATTGCTGACGATATACTATGAACTTAGTACTTGGAAGATCAACAATACGGTATGCTGTCAATACGTTGTATGGAGCATGCAGGGGTGTTCAACGATATACGCGCACTACTCGAATATCTAGCTGAAGGCGTAAACTTAGACGCCGCACTTGCAGTGTATGATAAGTTTATCCTAGAGCTAGAAAAACGTTCAATGGCTGGACCTTATTCGCAAATTCACGAGCTCTGCCTCCTCCGAAAGGCACGCCTGGTTTATCGCCATTCAACCACAGTAAAACCATTCAAACCGGCAACATTGAGATCAAATCTGGAAACTTCTTTGGAAACCTTCCCACAGAATTCCGCATTCTTGAGTCTCTATGCATGGAATGAGAGTAAAACGAAAATTGAAAACCGATTGCGAATGATTGTTAGGGATCGAGTGCTTCTCGAAGGAAAAGAAACTGTGATGGGCTGGCTCTTTGCCATTTGGACGGAAATGAGGGCGGGGGAGCACTACAATGTTCATGCTGTTAGGAGTTTATTTGAGCAAGGAGTAAATTCTGACCGGACACGCTCCAGTGTACAGCTCTGGATAATGTTTATGGAATTTGAACTTCAGCAAAAGGATGTTAGTAGAGCAAAAGAGATCTTATTCCGGGGGATTAGGCATTGCCCGTGGTCCAAAGGTTGTTCCTAAAGTACCTACTTACCTGGTGATGTAACTAACTAGATAACGATAGGTCTAATAATGATGGCCTTCACGAAACTCCGAAGTGTGTTGGAGCTTGAGGACCTCCGCAAGTTGCTGTCGATCATGACTTCCGAGAAGGAGCTAAGGGTTCACGATGTGACGGAGCTGGAAGATATGGTGGAGGAAATGTATAACGGCAAAGGCGTTACACACGAACACTCAGGCGATTTCATTGCTCTCCCGGATGATGACTCTACTGATGAAGAGATGGATGAGTGATGGCTTATGATAAGCGCGTCAGGTGGTTGGGAAAGCCACCCAAGGAGGGTAGGGCAGTGGAACGCAGATACTTTTGTATGCATACTTTAGGAAATATTCTTGTCTACTCATTTTATTTCACCATATACCGAACCCAGGGCACGCGCATTCCCTATTTGATTTTCGCCGTTCTCAGGACACAAAGTTCTTAGGGTTTAAACTTGCGATTGTACCTGCCCAACCCATTCCTATAAATTACAATCTTCCACCCCGACTTCTCTCTCCCTTCAGTCTTCAAGTTGCTCTTTAACATCCCATCACTCTCCCTCCCGGCTCTTCTTTACATTGCCCATCTCTTCGATCGTACAGTTCCCATACCATACCGTCTATCATGATCACCATTTCAACAGTCTGCACTCACGACAACTTCAAAATTGGCGACTCCTGCTTTCAGTGTCGAGCGCCCGAGCAGATTCTCACGGTTAATATTGAACTCCTCGAGCCTCGTGTCAAGACAAAGGTGCCCGGATGCTCATGAAGGAAGATATCTCATAGTATGTAAACACATGTGCCTACCAGACATACAGCTTTTTGACCATTTTCTTACTATCACATAGTCTCGGAGATGCAAGTGGCACTCTTTTCTACGTCCTTAATGATGCCCAATCCATCAGACTCTTTGGTCGTTCTATCGAAGATATCATAAAAGGCCGAGAACTTCTATTGGCCGCTTTCATAATGAGTCACCATGCTCTCAACCATTCCGAGGTAAGTACATAGAAGGGGAAAGAGATTAATCGCTCAAGTTTACCAGGTTTACTAACTTCTTTTCAGCTATAGGAGCTATCGGGATTTTGGGAGAAACCTTTGTTGACAGTGTCAAATGCGTTCCATACGAAGGTCATCTCTATTCCCACAAGGAATCTTCTGGTAAACCTTGCAAGCTCTATGTCCTTGATCCAGTTCATCTTGACTATGAGTCGAAGCTTCAAGCTGCTGTTGGCATTGACCCATGGTGGTTTCCGAAGCTTGTCTTCTCTCCTTACTTCCAAAGTATCTGCTTGGAAGGTATCGACCGTATTCACAAATATGTGGTCGATTCTGATGTAGCTATTGATCGCATTAAACACGAGGTATGTAAAGATTTTCAATATGTAGAACTACTGATAAACACATGCTAATACAATAACACTATAGATTTATTTTGGAAAATCTTTGTGGTACGACCGAGATCCAAGCGAGCCCACTCATGCACTCGAGAATCGAGCCATGGACAAGGAGAACTTTTCTCGTATCCTCAATTTCAATAAGCAAGTTCATACCACCTTCCGTGAGGAATGGGACCTGCATTCAATCAACCAGTTCATCGCTGGAATCGAGAGCTGCGGCTACAAAAAGGTCGGCGGTGTTCAACGCATTATCCGAATCACTTCTATCTGCGAAGGTGGTGCCATGGAAATGATTTGGACTTGTGATGGAAGTATGTTCCAACAATCCAGTTATCATTCTGAACCTAAAATTTATTTTAGGAATGGAAGTGACAAAGTTCCGTACCCGCGAGGCGAATCTCTTTGACGCCACAATGCTCAACGAAAGTACGGCCATGGACTCGAAAGTTATTACCCGTGGGATCAAGAAGTACGAAACTTCTCCTGACATTGTTAACTTGGTCGCTAAAAGCTTCGCTTACACCGAGCTTGGCATTACGGAGCTTCCAGAAAGGCCCAAATACTTCAACAATTACAAAGCGGAAAAGGTCGAGGTGAAAGCATGCGTACTTGGTGACAGAAAGGTCTCAATTGAACGTTTCCTTTCTTCTGGCAACAAGAAAGAATACTTCACTATCAAGCTTTCGAGTATCACTCTAAAGCAGCTCACTCGTGCCGTTGATGGTCCTGGGACTATCGATCGAATACAGGATGTGATGCTCGATCTCAACCGGGCGGCTAAACATCTCCACGAGATGTTTATTCTCAAGGCCGAGGGCCTCGTTCTGAGACCAAAGGTAAGCCCCAAGCTTGATGGGGCGGCGAGCCACAAAGAGTGGCTCGCCAACATGCTCCGCAGTCCAGTCTTCGTCACGAGGAGGAAGACTGAGGTCGTTGGACTACGAAATATGTAGCCGCTCGGTTGCGGCACAAATGGGCTTCTTCGAACACTTGATAGTGGAGTATTCTTTCTTGTTGCCCTCTTTTATATATTAATTTTTAGTTTTTTTGAATTAGATGAGAATCATTGCTATGACATCATTACTTCTTTCATTTTTGCTGGCCGTGCTTCTCGCTTGTGCTCGGCTACGATTCTCCGGCATTTCGTTGATTGTGAACATGAGATCGCTATGTAAGGAACTACTCGCAAAGTAAAGAAAGCACCGAAGCGACTATTTCTCCACTATTGACAACATTACCGACCACCATAAGGTCTTTCTCATGACATCCACAGCCAAAACCACCTGAAAGCGCTGGAAACATGTTACATGTAGTTGTGGGCACCATGTCAAGATACAAGCCGCTGCAGCAAAGTATTGATTTAAACAAGTGTGTAAGATGAAGTTTTGAAGGAGTGGCTTTGGAAAGTTTATATGGCCTTTGTTGCCATAAAGTGGCAGCTGTCAATGTTTCACACCATTATTTAGTTCCAAGCCTCTTTGTTATGGGTTTTATGTCCTTATTAACTGTCTCGTATCTTCAATGCATACTCCTTCGTCTCCGGATAACAATCATCATGAGAGTTGATGTAGCTTGAACGCAGTGCATTTTGGGATCTGTATCTAGCTATCAATCCAAACTTCTACGTTCAACAAGAGACCTATAAATCTGTGTTTATAATGACATTGATGATCCAGAACGTCAACATGCGATTCACAAGTTTAGAAGCAAAGCAATGATTTCATATAAATATCCACTGGCGGACCCCACCTTGCCCCAAGTATCACAACTCAAACGCTTCATCAGCCCTCGACTTGTGCGCCTGAAGTTGATTTTCGGCGTTCACTTTCTTCTAACTTCCATTCACCCCTTTTTTATTCCACTTGCATCTTTTATTTGTACATCTGTTCTTTCTTCTCCCATTTATTCTACTCCTCCTTTGTGGCCTCTGGAAGAGCTGCAACTTGAACTATGTCCACCTTTGAAGATAGCAGAAATATCAGCAACAGCGATGACGATTGGGATATGGACAACTTTTTTGACCAGATTTCCGTTTCGACACAAACAGAAACCGCTTCAGGGGTCCGTATGCCTCAAAGCAACTATCCTGGCGTGGAGGACTTGATATATTCTGGAGCCCTAGATGCTCAGCAAACATACGACGATTCTTTACAAGGGAATGATGGGCCTAAACTAGGCGCAGACCTAGAATCTGATACGGAATGTGCACAGGACAGGAGGCCCAAGAGCAGGGTTAGACAGAAGGGTACAACGCCGTTATTTACCACGCCATCTGGACACAAGAGGGGTCCTCTCAATGGAGGACGTTTCTTTTCCAACAAACGCCCTCTTCCAGACTTGATCCCCGAATTTCGTCCTAAGCCATACATAGGTCCCGTGGCCAGTGTGAAAGGCCAACAGTCTGCAATTAATACCCAGGGCAAAAAAGTCGCATATAACATCTATACCACAATCGCGGACACCCATCCAAACTTTGTCCGTGGCCTCGGGTACGACTTTGCATACGACTCCAGAGGTCGACTAGCGGAACATGTCCTCTTCGACCGAGAGAGTTTTGCAGCATTCATCACGTACCACCCTCTTGGAAAGAACCTCTGTTTTCGCCTGGAGAAGTTCCCAGCAAACTGCAAGGGGTTTGGAGTCTTCTCTGGAGACCACTCCACCTACAATAAATGCCGCGCTAAAGAATGCCCGAGCAAGGAGAAGGGGGGACACGGTTTTCACGACGGCACAATCCGGGTCGCTATCGAAGAGGTCCTGGGCCGCCTTCCGCGTGGCCAACGTTTCGACAATAACCCTTACTTTTGTGCGGGATACCTCCATATTGACTGCCTCGAGAACCTGATGGATATCGGGCAACTCATCCGCGCTGGGATGTTGAGGCCAAAACCTAGAGAGTTCCATCCCAAAGAACCACACACAAGCAAGACGGAACCTCAAATTCTGTGTCCGCCGGCAAAGCTGGTCACCTGCTTCGAAGAGTTTTGTAAAAGGGTATTGCAGTTGCAGTGGGATGGTTACCTCCACAACCTTGCGGATCGCTTACAGACCTATGTGTGGTTGAGTGTGCAAAAGAAGGGGAAATGGTCGACTCACGATGCGCCATCAGACATGAGGAAAGAGGACGCAAAGGAGCTACTGAAGCGACGACCGGTTGACCCGAACTGGGGAGGTGGGCGCCGCCCTGGCCTGGCCATGAAGATCGTTAAGAAAGCCGAAGCAGCTGGAAAGAGGCATCAACTGGTTGGCCCCGGCACTGGGAGGAATTCGGAAAAGGCTGTAGAAACTGCACAGAAGATTATTGAGGAGATTGAAGTTGTGATACCCGAGGACGCATTTGAGACTGGAGAAGCATGGCTAAGGGACTGCTATATCCCATTAACGAATCCGGAATTATATCTGCAGGATGATTCATCTACAACCCCCGAAGCAGCGCCAGCTCAGAGGCAAACAATGAACTTAACACCCAGCAGAACAAGGTGCTCGCTACTATCCAGAAATCAAGCGCGGAGCAGGAGTTCACCGAGAGGCTCGCCGCAAGGAAAAGCCAGTAAGAAGCGGACGAGAGCAGATATAGAAACCCCTTCCGTGGCCGAATATATCATAGAGGGATCAACTTCACCGGGTATTAATGTTGGGGAGGGTACGGTAAAGAGGCAGAAGCAAATGCATATGGACACTGACGATGTTACCTTTTTCGATTCCACCATCCTGGACCTCACTAACAGCCAAGCTGAATTATCGAACAGCTTAAGTTCCCAGAATGCATTATTTAGCACATACCCTCCCAGGTTCTCTCCCGCACTCCAACCACAATTTTCTGAATTCTCGCCTTCCCAGTCCCACCCACAGTTCTTGCTCTCTCCCAACTCTCAGCAATTATTCTTTCCCCCAATTCAAAGCCCAACTTCTTTGAATTCCGAAAAGCATGTAACGCAGAGGCTACAGACTCCTTCCACCCAGAGTTTTGGATTTGATTTCAGCGCTCTGGAAGCGCAAAGCTGTAGTTTTGATGCTATCCAGAACTGGAAGGGAGAACTCCCGAGTCCTTCCATCGATCCTTTCCTCTTGAGTCTTCTTCCCTTCAATGATGCGTCGCAGGTGTTTTCACCAGCGAGTTTGCTGGAGCCTGTGGGAGAAGGTCGGGAAGAGGAAGATGAGGGAGGTTCTACGTTGAATATCTAAGATGTTAGCTTTATTACGGTTAGCGTTGGACATCTACAGTGGGGGATCTATCACAGGTAGGCGCCTGCTACTACTACTGAACAAGTTCCTGCCAGCTAATATGGATAGTATAGGTTGCGTTGGGGAAGGAAAATTTATTCAAGAACCTACGTAGTTTCATGCCATATGGAAGGACTATTTATTGGGTCGACATTATCCGCAAATTCCCACGCTTTTGTCCTCGTTTTCGAGTTATCATGTAGTTCGATTTTCAACGCCTATAGTTGTATATTATAGATAAACATACAGAATTCATGAGATAGATACCATGAATATTACCACTGCGAAGCAATCTTTTGAGAGCTAGAGTTTGAGATGCCACCAATGTCAAATTTCCTATAATCATGCCCTTCGTGGGCATCAGCTGCTCTCGTTGGCCAGATTTTTCAGCTTGCTCGGGTTCGGGGCGAAAACGAACGTCTGGTTTGCGCAAGTAGGCATCAACGTTAATTGGTCATCGGTCAAATTATAGATAGATTTCAAGAACAAAGCCGGCCGGGGTGGATGTGACGGACGTGTTCCGTATCAAAATCGCAACAGAAGCAACGTTCGCCCAAAACCTAACCCTTGGCCCGTAGGTCAAATTAAAATGACTTAGACCACAGTTGGCGTAGCGCCAGTAAGCAATCTAAGACTAATAACTTCTTTAGCGGGGGTTCTCCGTTTCAGGTGAGGCTCATGCGAGACCGGTAGACGTCTATTAGCCTCACATGAGGGTGACTGAAATATCATGTTGATGTGAGGATATTTGTTGGTTCATGGTAACCTTTCAAACTTATGACTATCCTGCCACTGTCACTCACACAAATCATTCAGGCAGATTTGACACCATTGCAGAGGACTGCAATGGTAGCAGTTGAGACACACTATCCTCAGTTGATATTCTCATGTCACAGTAACTAGTCAGGTAGGAGGTTTTAAGTATTCTCACAATCAGCATTTTGGAGATTCTTGTACAATGCTGCAAAAACTAAAAACACTTTCCATTCACAGCCATATAAAACATTACATAGCAGGTATTCTGTGATGGGGTTGTCACTTCTCGGTGTTACTTTTAGCTCTACAATTATTTCCTACTGCACCCGTGATTTTGGATGTGCAGGTGTGCAGGTGTGCATGGGGTGGTGGCAGTGGCAGCACTGGCAGAATGCTGGTGATGATGGTGGCGATAGTGCACGTGGTGATGGGGATGGTGATGGTGATGGTGATGGTGATGATGGTTGTCATGAACCTATGGGCCACAGTGAAGGTGTGTGCTGCTGCTGTGTACCTACTCATTCCCCACCTGGCGCTTGAAGCACGGCTGTGAGGGCGGCTACCAAAATCCTGTCAGGTTCTGATGTGAGCCTGGCAGGCAAGACAGACCACCAGGAGAGCCATGTTTGCAGCTGGCTGCAACCGCTGCAAATATATCTGGTATCAACTGTGCCAGTACTGTCATAAGTATGCAAAATCAAATCAAGGTGATTGCAAGATCAACCTCATATGCGCCTCATATGAGCCTTATATGAAACGGAGGACCTCCGCTAAAGTTGGTACAGCAGTTAATTAGTCCGATCTCTTGGACAGGTGGCTTCATTACTATGGAATCAGAACCGCCTTTGGAAATATCTCAAAGCCACAACACTTTTGGAAACAATGGAGCCAACAGAAGCACAGTTTTCCTTCAGCTACAGCCTCACCTACTTTCGCGGGACAGAGGACGGCTAGGCAGAGTAATGCATCTCATAAATGATTGATCAACTAGTTCGCTTCCTATTTCCTGTGTTGTTGCTCGCATATCTCCAACATACCACAAACGTGGCCCCGATTCAAGACCCTTTCCGACGGGTTTCACCAACTTGCACGTCTCGGCACTGTAGCTTCGTGGATATCATAATTTACCGTCGCCGGTCCAGCATCTATTATTAGCCCAATTCGGTTTCCTCAGGCGCCAAGGTATTAGTGGTACAGAGACCAACTACTAAAGCAGGCCAAGTGTACTCTGTATGGGTGTTTGGAGTAACAATGCAGGCGCAACCGGCCACGTATCTTTTGGTAGTTATTTTCAGTACGGCTTGCCTTAAGTATACGAGCATGATCCGGCGGGCGAAAGACCTCTATTATCTAGTCCAGCTCGTCGTTTTTGTAGCTCATGTAGCATGCATAGGTACACCACATCGGCAGTAATTCTTGTTCGTCGTGAAGTATTGAAGCCATATGTTCCATGGGCTCTAGAAAATTGTGGCTGTTAGATTGCGAGAATAGTTTTTTTGCAAACACCCCACCGCAATTGTCCGTGGCTCTTGTGATTTACTTTTGAGTGCTCTCCAGTGAGAGGTTTAGTGTGCAAGCTGCACGCATTCCTATAGCCTCTTGATCGCAGGCTTGTGAGGAGAGGGAGGTAAGTGCATCTGCAAGTGAGCAGCCAAGAGAATAAGAAGAGAATATATGCTAAATCTCATTGTTCCTTTATTGCCAGAACTTTAGACACCCGCCAAGTCTGCAAGTTAATATGAAATGGCATCTTCGATAAAGAGTGTCGAAAAGTTTCATCGGTATTCACCAACATGCACTGTCTAGCAAGCTAGCAAGTAAGCGCCATATTAGAGAAGAGCAAAGGTCTCCATGGCTCTGAATCTCCCATATACCCTCCGAGTATGCGTGCTGATGTGGTGCTGGGGAGGGGGAGGGGCTGTATGAACCTCAGAGGAAAAGCAATTCTTAAAGTTTACCCCACCTCAATTTGCAAGAGTTCTTTCGAAAAAAAAGTTGCGCCAAGAGAACATCCATCTCACCATTTCAAGGTTTATAGAAGACCGTTATCCTACTAGAGAAGCCACTCTAGTAATCATTTATTACTCCTCTAGCAAGTATGACGCGAAATGAATCTTTCATAGTCTGTCAGACGGCTTGAATATTACGGGAGCTAGACGCGAGCGGGAAAATAACAGCCCGTGAGACTGAATCCTTCGTTTTTTACACGCGGGGTTGAACGTATTGCTGTACATAGTGGTGGTACACTAGTAGTAGTAGAAACTACATGTGTACCATATCCGCGAGTAAGGCTGAAAGGTCACATATGTGTGCATCTTCCACGCATTACAAAATCGACAAGTTGGACCAGATAATGCAAAACTTGTCTCAAGACCTGACCTGTTTAGATTTTTAGTGAGGGAACCCTAACCACATCCTCCACAAACCACCCAGATTAGAATAGGTAATTTGAGACTTCATACTAAATAGCCGTCTGGGCACGAGACAAGAAAACTTACATAATTTTCTTTCCGTGCAGCATTGAGAGCCCGCAAAACCAATATGGGCCTTGTGCCCTAGAACGCACGCGCAGGTTCCATTCGTTTTTGGGCACGGGCTGATAATACATGCTGATCTCTCCTCGGACCCCTCCCCATCAACAACTCGCAATATTTCGACCTCTTTCATTCTTCCTGCGTACATATCAATAGCCGCCCCGTTATTCTGCCAAATACAGTAGCAACGCTCCAGAAAACTTTTCGCGCTCGTATACGCTTCATTTCTCGTTCTACGCACTAGATCCATAAAACATCCATTCACAACTACCGAGTACACAAAGTGTATCAACATTTTCGAGGGAAGAGACCGCTGCATAAAATGGGAACGGGACAAGGTACGTAATCTTGCTTCCGACTGAAAATCTCAATTCTTACTGAATTCGAAAGATCTTCGAGTTACCTCGGGCCCGCAGCCACAGAATATTTTTAAACGGTTTATAGATCATTTCGGCTATACACATACTCTGCTTCTTCCGGTTGGAACTGTAGGCATTATTCTTGTAATGCTGGGGTTAGCCAGCTTCTGGGAACGGGGAAACAGAAGCACTATTGAATCCCGCATTGGCGTGTGGTTGGAACTCGTCCTTTACGGATCCACTCCCGACTCAGTTCTCAAAACGCCACGATCAACACAAATGATCACTATTTTCACCGCGTTCCTCAGAGTCTACATTGCTACCCAAGCATTGTGCTGCTGCTGCATGCTAGCTTCATTGGCACTCAAATACGGACATGTTATCGAGATATAACGTTTATATTCCAACACGCCAACTCGGGACCCTTTAACTTGCTGCTTCCTACTTTGGGTGGATTTGCAGTCAATCGACGTTCGATCGGGCTACTCGCCATGGTGCTGCTTATGGTGTTTCTGGTCGTGGTTTCCCAGATGTTCTCAACCATTTTGCTCTCGGATTTGTATATTACGGATCTACGCGGCGGGGGCACCACAAAAGAGGTGCTTTATAACCTGAGCAATTACAACTATTCCAACTATGTAGACAATGGGCCTAAAAAGCTTAGGGCAATTCCTTTGGGATACCCCATTTTTGCAGAAATATCAGACGATCGCTTCTTGATATAAGGAAATCACTCATCCCCCGGCTTTGGAGATTCGGGGGCTATTTCCCGAGCCTTCCTGCCCTTTGCATCATCGCTGGAACGGAAGTCCATTGCATCATACCGTGGTCCCGCGGGTATGATCCAGACACATGTTGCTTGCTTTCCACTAGGACTTGATAAAATTACTGTGCAAAATACACCAGGGTTGGAAATAGATGGCAGGCTCTCCGGTCCGTCGCCCCAAACTACCAATACCTGAGCCAGTTGGAGGCCCGACAAGATCATGGCTGGTCTATGGGACTGTACAACATCACTGAGTCACAATGGACTGAAGGTAAATTCACTTGTGTTGTGCCGAACGGGGTGATTGTGTTGTGTCAACCTACACCAGATTGCCCAAGTCTAGATCAAATACAATGGGGACTATTTGTCAAGAATTCCAATACTAACGAGGACCCCTCCGTCGAGACAAGCAATAACATGTTCGAGGGAGAATGGCTGATTAGCAGACCCTCTAATACAACGGCTGGTCCTGGACTCCCTTTACTGTATAGCCTCTGTGTAGGACGGACGGTTGAGATCATCGCTGTGGATGTCTTAATAGAGAGCTAGCCGAACTACACCGAACCAATTCTTGAAAGTGGGGTGGAAGCCGACACGGTGGCTACAAACGCCATACAATATCAACTGGGAATAGAAAGACATGCCTCGAGATGTATGGAATATAACCTTTATGAACACAACCGAAACTGAGACATTCGTACGCCAACACCCACCACGTCAAATTTTGTCCGATCTTTACGGGTATGCATGGGACATCTCTGACCACGCGACTCGAAAGGCTTGGGAGTATGTCAACGTTACCGGTGAGCGAAGGACCCTTGCTCCAGTATCAGATGCTCAAGAGTCATTGTTCAACAATGTTTTGAGGGGCACGGGGAGCCTGGTGCTGGCAATCGAGGCATTTTCGACCGTGAGTTTTGCCTCTAATTACTTCAGAGACCTCAAGAACTTCGACGTGAAAGGTCCAGCTACCGTCCAGATATTCTTCCGTGAACGGATTCTGGGGGATGGACAAGCTTCTCGATCGTTACAGGCTTTGTAACTATCTATATTCTACTTGTGGTCTCAGTTGTGTAGATATACGAGCGCAGTGAATATTTTTGCAATTTCTGGAGTTCCTCGAACTTACCACCAAGTGTCGATGCTGCCGGCAGCGAAGATTCCACCGGAAAAGAAATGATAGGCAAGTGCGTACAACCTAAAATCCTTTATTTTGCATGCAAGGAATACTTACTAATGACTTTAGGGCTATGGATAGCACTAGTAATCCGCCGCCGCTGTTTGGAAATCGTCGAGGAATGGATGCCTTGAATGGGTAATTGAGATCTTGGACAAATTGTTTATGGTGTGTTCCTATCTACATCCACCATCTTCCGTCGTCTAAAGTCCCACCAGGCCAGAATATTAATACTGCCTATATTTTATATACTGTTGTATTTTTTACGTCGACATTCACCTGGCCTTGGACTTCTGTTCTTTGTTTGGCTTTAATCGATATGTCACTAACACCTCCGTTTTTTGTCTATGGAAGAAGTTGACATCACATATGTTGTGGGATTGGGCGATAGGAATATGGCGAAGCAATTCTGGTGCGTACCTTCCTTATTTTGTTTTTGGGTAAATCAAAGAATGGAATGGGATATCTGTCTTTCATATCTGGGTACGTGGGGATCTGGGTGAATGGATTATGGCGGCATGTATTCACGGTTTGTCTAGGGAGGATGTTGAAGTTTGGAATTTGAAATTGTGGCGTTGATTTACACAATGTTTAGGAGTCGAAGGTTTAACATGTAGTAAAATTGGAAAGTGGTTTAGACGTGAATTTGATATCTCCTTTGAATTGCTTAATGTCTTCATTCATCTACGGTGAAAGAGGGCACTCGGTTCAGTCCGAAAATGTCGACGTTCGAACTCCCGGGCCTCATCAAAGGTATTGCTTCTACGTGACAAAGTTCTTAGCTTTGAGCTCACGAGGGAACTGGTAAATTTCATGGCTGGAGGTGGAGGTGGGGCGGATGGTAGCGGTAGAAGTCTCAATCGAGCATTGCCCTATGGACTAAGTCTATGTAGAAGTATTAAATTAGTACAGTTGATTATAAGTACAAACAAGTGGCACGAAGGCTGAAAGTCTATAAAGAAGCAATTTTAAATATATGATGGAACTAGCTACCGATGTTGAATCCTCGTCTTAATTGACATCCACGGAGCCATGCATATGGCCACAACAGCAAACTGTAGGGCAAGGCAAACCTTATCCAATAAACCTGAGTATCTTTCTGGTCGCCACAACAGAAACTGTGCTTTCCATCCCAACCTCAACATGTCAACAATGTTGCTTCACTGCCATTCCTTTGATATTTAGCACCAGTTCTTTCACAACCTCCGCCTACGCACACTTAACTGCCGTTACAAATGTCTCCGCGTTAACTGCGTACTAGAAGTCAGTGCATGTCGGACTATTCTTAACTTTCCAAAAACTCACTAACAGCCCCCTTTGAATTTGTGTGGGCGAAACCCTTGGGAAACATCTTCAGAAATTCTACTTTTCCTAACGCCTGAAAGCGCTCTACCGAGTACTTTGTATAATCCACCCAGACCACTCCCTCACTCTCTGCCGTGTTCTCTGCCGTGTCTCTAGCCCAATCCGAAAATGGGAAGCCCTTCTGCACTTCATCCCCATTCCACGTCATTGTGGGCACCATCCCACTTAGAATAGGAATCGCTTTCTTCTCCTGCACATCCTTGATCATTCTCCTAAGATAGTATTGTGGACTGTCTCTAGTCCTATGCCGCCTGTTGTGTTTGTAACTACGACTGTCTCATTTCCAAGTCCAGGAAGGACTGCGCGGTCTTTTCCAACGTCTTTGCTCGTCCCGACTGAGCCATTGTCGTTGTGGCCCATCTCGATTATTACGAAGTCTCCTGGCATAAGCTTGGAAAGTAGCTGCGCCCAAAGGCCTTGGTTGATAAAGAGACGAGTTGAGCGCTCGTCACGTGCATGGTTGTAGAATGGGAGGGCAAGGTAGTCACCGAGATAGTTGCCAAATCTGGTGATGTTAACTATGAAACCTATGGGCTTGGAAGAGGCAAAACCCTTGGATGGGCGTGGTCGCCGGGTCGTATGTGGCAGCAGTGCTGTCGGAGCAGAGATAAATGGATGTGGAGGTGGCACTCGGGGATCCATGTGCTATGGATACCAGCTGCAGAAGCAAGCCTGTGAACAAGAAACGGATGTCGAAAAGGGGGGTCATAGTTTTATCCTCAGCTAGGGGAAGGAGGAACAAGTTGGTATTTATATTAGCACCATGTACCCTGGGAAATGTTCGAAGTTTCAGGAGATGGAGCTGGTAGTCTCCACAGGCGTAGGGAAAATTCCAGGCAATGCTCCGCTGTAGTTTATCCATTAATATATTTTCATGACAAATGTGGCCGCGGTACATGGTACCCCTCGCAGTGGTGAAAGTGCTGCATTCCCCTACAAACCACTAAGCACGATACAAAGATTCTGGCTGGTGGTCGGTGGGCGGGAGCGCCCAGCCCGAAGCTCCAATCTACCAATAGGTGCGGCCATCTGAAATCCTAGCCTAGCTGTAGGGAAATACAGTACTTTTATCACTAAGGTATAAGTATTGAGTACTGTGTGGAGTACGATGGCTGCCGTTGCCGGACCTATCCCTTCGCCGGTAGTGGGCCCACGAAAGGGCCCACTTTCGCGTGCGCTGCGCCTTGTCGCATATAACAACACAGCCACCCACCTAACCCCCCCCCTAGAATATTATGAATTGAAAGATAACTAGTAGAAGCTTCTATTTATGAATTCTTGTGGCAGTGTGACAAGTTCTGTGGTGCTGAGTTGCATATAAATAGCAGTACTTTGCAGATTGTGAGAGTACCATCCTCCAGCCCAGCAGCAACCACCTTCCCACTTCCCATCTACCACACCACAACAACCACGAGCAGAGAAGCCCTCAGACCTCGGAACCTTAATGTCAACTACCTACCCCCACCACTTATACTCTCATCTCCACCATCCTCACCAAAAAATGTTAAAAAACAAAGTGCCAAGCGTCGCATCATGGACGATCACTCTAGTCCAAAGCACACCTCCTCCCAACCACCACCACCACCTACAGTGGTCCAGCATCGACTTGTCATTATACCTGATGTGTCTTCACCCACTACTGAAGCTCCACCTGCAATGCTCAACCTTGGCGATAATTATAGCTCCTCAGATGAGGCATATATTGAGCCAGCCGAGTCAATCACCGCTGATCACTCGGCCAAGCGGTGCAAGAAAACACTCAAAAAACCAATTCAAAATTTGACAGATCTTCCTAAGCTTCCCACATTCGACCCTTTACAACCGATTGTCCGTCCTCACAAAGCATGGAACCGATTGCCCATCTCATTCTCCGATCTGGATGCCAAACAAGCCAATTAGTCAAGGATATAAGTTTTTCTGCATGGCAGAGAAGGGCTATGTCTGGGAGTTCCACCCATCATTGAATGCAGTTGGAGAGGATCCTGTTGATGTAGAATCCCATCTGTTAAAGCTTACAAATACTGCAAAGATGGTTCACCACTTGATTAGACATTTACACCACAGGCATCGAAAGCTCTCCTTCAATGTATACATGGACAACTTCTTCACAACACAACCTCTGCTGGTAGAGCTCCATCAGATGGGGATAGGAGCATGTCGCACATGCAGGCAGCAGTTCCGAGGATTTCCCAAAGAGCTAAAAGTTGGGAAAAATGCCAAATTGCCCTATCATCTTCGAAGTGGAGCTGGTAATGATGAGGTTGGAACCTTGCTATGGATGGACAGTTCTCCTGTTACCATGATGTCTACAATCCACCCTCTAAGTGGTGAGGATTCACTGGTGCTGAGAATGAGAAAGCATCCAGGCAACAAGAGTACCAATGCAAGTGGA
>Ga0307512_10001696_pt1 | contig 30144 bp, 26 predicted proteins | sample 14_EM_MG_FD_200267 | JGI IMG/M metagenome (GOLD analysis project Ga0307512, IMG submission 200267) | Populus trichocarpa ectomycorrhiza microbial communities from riparian zone in the Pacific Northwest, United States - 14_EM | ecosystem: Host-associated > Plants > Roots > Unclassified | place... | reverse complement strand
GTGCCGAGTCGTCCTCCTCGCCATGGGGGCAGGCGAGGCCGACAGGGGCAAGCGAGGCCGATGGGGGCAGGCGAGGCTGGTGGGGGCAGGCGAGACCGGTGGGGGCAGGCGAGGCCGGTGGGGGCAGGCGAGGCCAATGGGGGCCGTAAGCCGCCGGGCCAAATCCCTAGTCAACATTAGAGAGAGGGAAGAGAAGGGGTAGGAGGTCAGAGGTGGCATGACACTCAAAAGCAGATCTCCAGAGGTCGATTTGGCAGTCTAAGAGCCGCATGTGCAATTACTACCTGCATAACATCAGGGGGGGCAAGGTCTGCCAAGAGGCAAAGTTTGCCCCCATGCAAGAGGGAGCCACCATGGAAGCTTAGAATGAGAGAGATGCAGCGGAAGTAAACACCATGGCCGGAGGAGACAACAGATTCAGGGAAGAGTGCTTCCTAGCAAATGATGGCGACCAGTACTATGAGCTATCCCCAGCTAGCCAGTCCCAAAAGCGCATAACCGCGCAAGTTGTCAAACGAGCAGTAATCTGGCTCTTGGTCAAGGAAGCCCAATACCCAGAGAAGTTGTTCTTCGGAGCCATACACCTACTCTGGAAAAGGAATGAAAAAAAAATGGTGGGATCAACGAAATAGGCAAACTGAATGGGTCGTCAACCATCTCCCTGAATGCTCGTGTGCAGGGTGTAGATTAGAAAACCAGGAAGGAAGGACTATATAAAGCCGAAATTGTACTGACCAATTTCTGTCCCCAGGTTTAGGAGATATGTAGTCGAGAAAGTGTTAGAGGAGCTGCTGTCCAACGAGTATCAGAGAAGAGAGCAACCAAGTGAGGGCCAGTTCAGCAGCAGAAACAACAGATCGGCCATCGACTCAGCGGTCATTATGGTTGACAGAGTGCACTCTTTATGGAGACGATACATTATCACGAGTATCCTCCCAATGGATATCAAGGCAGCATGCGCCAGGGTGGGGAGAGGGAGGCTGATTCCATGCAATGAAAGCCAAGCGGATTGATGGAAACCTCACATGATGGAGAATATCATTACTCTCAGACCAGATGGTGGAAGAGGTAATCGAGGGAAATGTCCTGCAAATCCACCAGGTGGAAGCAGGCGTACCACAGGGCTCACCTGTGTCGCAGATCCTCTTCACACTTCATACCGCTACGGCGATGGTCTGGGTGGAAGAAAGTGTCCAAGGGCTCGAAGGCCTCTCCTGTGGGGATGACCATTGCTGGGTAGCAACCCTGAATGACATGAACCAGATGGTATGGAAACTCGGAGCCTGTGGAGTGCAGAGCATCAAGTGGGCCAGCAGACGAGACGTCCAGTACCATACTGCGAAGATTGAAGCAGCACCCTGCACACTTAGGAGATGCCATCAGAAGAACCTCAGGCCTAAACTCACAGCAAAAATCATTGTGTGAGACGGTTTCGACTGGCTGACAAAAGAAGCGACACGGTGGCTGGGAGTTTCAATTGACATTCACATAACATTCAAAGGGCATCGTGGTCGCTGAATTGGGAAAGCCAAAAGAGCAGAAGCCTGATGGTGCGGACTGGCAAGAATGCACGGAATCGTCCCACAGCAGGCAAACGCTGTTTAAATTGCTGGCATTCAAGTGGTAGCCCTATACGACAGCAAACTATAGTGGGTCCTGGAAGAAATTGGCAGACATGTGAGTTGTGCCCTCCTCCTGAATCGGCAGGCCCGGTAAACCCTGGGATCTCTTCCCACGCCACTACTAGGTCAGCTCATGTGAGACTCCGGACCGACACCTGGGACAGAAGGCCTCCAATCCAGGCAGCTACGATTCACGGCAAGGCTCGCAACTGCATCTGAGCGCTCAAACAAAAAAGAGACGTACTCCCACCGAACGTCTGGCGCCCCAATAGGCAGAGTCATGAAGAAAGTGCACGAGCAAGGACGAGTGGCAGTGAACATGCGCTGGCCCCACCCGGGCCAAGACCTGGAGGTTAAGATGGTCTTACTGAGTCACGACAATGCGGCAGAAAGAGATGGAAAATGCTGTGCATCAGAGATGTTAGCCAAAGTGAAGGCGGGGATCTGCATGTGGTGCACGGACCGATCGCGACGATATGACCGCAGAGTGGGAGCTGGGGCATTATGTAAAGACAGAGATGGCTGGAGAACTTTCCACGGCCACCTCGGCCCCAAACGAATAGAGGTCCACGATGGAGAACTGTAGGCCATCCCACTCTCAATCTTGGAGTCATTCAAAAAAATGGAACGTGTAACAGACTCACAGCGTAACCAATGTAGCTGTGTTGATCAACTCGCAAGCAGCCATTTGAAGAATGGAGCACCTAGCACCTGGGGCAGGCAAACTGCTAGCCAGGTAGGTTAACCAGTGCGCAAAGAATCTCTGCGAAGAGGACATTGAGACTTAAATCCACTAGGTCCCAGTAATACCTGGTATCCCCAGGAATTAGGCAGCAGGTTGCCAAGCGAATCTAGCAAGAGAGAGCTGCAGTATATGCACAGTAGGAGAGCAAGTATACACCACGGTGGAGAACAGGCCCAGATCTATATCAGTAGCAAAGACAGCTCTGAAGGCGGAGTGAGAGGCCGACACATGAAGTAAGCATCATCGCTACTGGCTGAAACGCAAAGCAAGAACCATGATAGCCATTCCAATGAACTGTGTGATGCCACTGGCAGCCAGATTCTGTCCTGAGGTGTGGATATGCACCGGTGGGCACCTACCTGAAACGGTTAGGGCTCCGAGACGACGACAAATGCTGGTGGTACAGGAGCTGAAGCTGCAGGGTTGCCCAGGCACGGGAACATCTCTTCTGCCACTGCTGCCGACGACAGCACCAGCAGAAAATGCTCTGGAAAGTCATGAGAAAAGACGCTGAAGGCAGAACAGGCCAATGCCAGCACATGCACGTCTCCCAGCTGCTGTACATGGATAAGTGCGATAACGCTGTGATGGACTTGCTGTCCGCTACAGATGATGGGGAGTTCCCGCCTATAATGGAGAGAGGGGTCAGAGCCATCGGGCGGTGGGCTGAGAAAGGGAAGCCGCCAAGCAATGAGCGGAGGAATAGGAGCCGGCGGCTCATATTGATTTGATCTTTCATCTTTTGTACTTTTGTTTTGACTGTTCTTCAGCTTTTTTTGTTTTTTCATTTGTTTCGTGTATCAGAAGAGGATCAAGGGTAGCAGGAGTGGAGGACCGCCATCTAGCTGGCCAGCCCACAGCCAGAGGGGATCAAGAGTCTCTCATACTCTAAGTAGAGTGAATACAGTATGATTAAAACAAAATACAAAATGCTGTGCTATATTGTTTTGAACTTTTCCAGCTATTGCTGCCGGTCAGAGTGTTGGCTGTTGCCAAGGACCAAGGGTTGGCATAATGTATTGCGCTCCTAATGTCAGCTCTTTCATGGTTATACATGTAGTCACTGCACATGAGACTCTTGGATTTTCCAATTCATATATACTGTTCGGCTTTTTTCTGTCTGCCCCAACTGAGTATCACTCATTGTTTCAGTATGGTTTTGCGAATCTCTTTAATTTTACCATAATGTTCTCATTCCTCCACCTCATTAAACTGACTCTGCTTATAATTCTCTTAGCCATGATATCAGCATTCAGTAATTCCACCTATCTGGACAGGACTTGTGTGCGGTTAGGCTCAGTACAGCCTGGTGTAACTATTAGGTGTGACAGGACCAACCCTAGGACTGACTGTCTGGGACTGGAATTTCCTGGTTTGGACCAGTCCGCACATGCTTGCAATTTCTACATTGTTTCTTAGTCAATGTAATGGCAGCACGTGACCCTGGGCCGGGTAACGGGCATTCTATATAGTCGGCTCGCCATGAGCCTTAGATCTCCAGCGATAATCTTACTATACGTCTACACCAACTATCACTCGTATCCACGTTTAGAACCGTATCCCTCTAAATACCACACGTATGCCTACGAGGCCGGACTTTGGCGTACGTTCCATTACTCTATTATCGCTTTTTCAGACAACGGTTATGATTCGCTCACGGGATTTCGCGAGTTTACCCCGTTTCCGATGTGCGACACCATGGAGTCAATAAATGAGCATACTACCCTCCAGAAGAGATATCAAAGCATCATTACCGCGAAGCACGGAGCATTGATCATTCCATCATCCAACTGAGCCACCTGTCGGCTGCGGAGTAGAGATCTGAGACCAATTGGCGCACAAGGCGCGTCACCGGCAATGATAACAATTATCAAGAGTATAGGACACGACATTTCGATACTGCCAACGAGAGAAACCGGATACGATCAATCGAATCGAGTTTGAATACTATCCCTACGAGTCAATTGAGCGCGAACATTAGCCACAAAAAGCTGCAATGGACGGAGTGATCTTACCCCTGAATGCGGCAATATCGAGAACCAAAGGCAAAGTCGAGGGATGAATTACGAGTCAGCACAGTTCCAACTACATTCCTCCCAATCGAGCGATATCCACATACCTGAATTGCAGTGCACGGCCAATTATACCTACCGATACGCTACGCTAGTGAAACACGCCTAAGTTGATGGACTATATTATAAATGAAACCGACGAAGGAGGTTCAGCCTACGAAAGAAGCACTCTTACTGCCACGAACATCTGCACAAGCGAAGTGCACTTACAGAGAAACCTACCCCTAGGATTATTGCGAACTTATAGCGGTGATACATTGCGCAGTGTGAAGTGCATTTCGGTCAAAGACCTATACAATTCTGCACTCTGAATACGATGACCTCTCAGAGCACTATTGTTATGGACAAACAAAGTCCATCTGGCATATAAATGAATTTCGACGGCAATTACATTAATGGCAACGGAGGCTGCACGTGACTATTATTACATACAGACAGCAAAGTTCAGGACTTCCGGCAGCACCCATGGCTCCGGGAAAGACAACATTATGAATTGAGACTACCACCTCCAGAGACATCACTTTCATGATACAAATTGGAGAATCCAATCGATCGATGAGATATGGATATTACAAGTTTTCATCTTCAAGGCCAGGACACATTCCACGGCACTCAGTCAATATATATCTCTACCAGCAAAATTACTATTATCAATTGGCACACTTTACTACCCTCAGTCCTCATGGGGATATGGAGTGGACTCAGAATTAAGAATGGATCTGCTGGATGTGCCCATCTCGATGTATGTGGTACCGAGCTGCCACGGTTTAGGGCCCAAACCCGGAAATAGTCGATTGGTCACTGTGCCGGTCCTACCATCAACCAAACAATATACTTCTCTTGCAGCCTCCTTCATGGACTGCGCATGAGCAAGTTGATATGTGGATGATTTCGTGCAGCAGGAACATGTCTGTAGCGCGAGAAATGCTACCGAGATAGACGCGGTGAGGAGTCCTTCTCCACAAGCATCAAGCTTCTCGACCGTCGTAGGACACACCTCTCCCAGGGATTCAAACTCAGGGACCGCATGATGACTGCTAGCTAGATGGCGGTTATCATGGCATTCACCCAATGGTCTGGGGTTTGCACCAGTTTGCTGGGAGCTGTGGTATAGGCACGAATGGATGCGGCATCGTGAGCCAGCAGAAGGGGTAACCCTCGCAGGCTGAATGAGCGAGCAAGGAGTAGCGGCGGTAGTTGCGGCCGAAGGGGGTCCACATGGGAATCCTGAATGACTGCTACCGGCTCGCCGAGACACGAATGGTGTGACTGGACGGCGGGGCTTGGCTCCTTTGTGGGCGAACCGTTAATGACAAAGCCTCCTGGATTTTCCCTTCCACCGTTTGCATCTTTTCTTTGATTATTGTGGCTAACACCGATGGAGCAGATTCAGAGCCATACAAATCTGTGCAGGGCTGCAGTTTAGAGATGATTCCCACCCACGAATGACAATGCATATTGGTGAGGCGCACTTAGAAGCGCTAAATACTTATAAACTACAATTGGAAAGCCCAGGCATGAGCACGCCATACAGGCCAAGCGACGATGAACTCACAGAGTGAACTTTTCTATTACTGGAACCAACGCAGAATGGATTAACCACTGACAGACGAGAAACGACGTTTGGAAGACTACTTATCGAGGAAGAGAGCTATGGTTGAGACTATGGGAATTGGACTTACGAGCGCTGATATGCCCATCCCGGAGATGCTTGCAGATGGATGCCAATCAATCATTGACTATGGCGATAAACACAAAGTCGTGTGAAATTCTACCCTATCTAATATGCTAACTTTCGATGACAATCTACGAGACTAGCAATTGAATCCTGAGATGCAGATATACGTACCGGCAGCCTTGTTGTACTGAGTATACTCCAGACTACTATTCAAGAGACCAAATCAAATGCCGATTACAATGCTGATTACAATGCCGATTACAATGCCGAATTTGTTAAGGAGTTACATCACCGAGAATATTTTCCCGAATGGGATTCCGACTCAGACTCGGCGGTAACGAGCTACTCAGACACGATGACAATTAACGACTACAAATCGACTTCAGAATCAACCCCGAATCAAACCCTTCCAATCGATATCCCCTACGAAGCCATCTGAGATTAGTCGCCGGCAGAGCAACGACTTTCAAAAAGAGAGGGATGACCGTACCGGAATCGCAAACAACCCCTACGGCAAACAATTACCGTACGGGAAGTGCAGCAACGAAGCACCAGAACGATGATAAAGAACGACGATAAGTGCATGGAGTCAATTGATGACAAGTACATCTACAGATGAATCAACAAACTCAGCCGGAGGAGAGCCAGCGAGCGCACCAGGCGATATGAGACGATAAGTTCACCTGGCATAAAACGGACGTCCAGTATACCTGCAAATGCACCGGAGGGAGATTATAAGTCAAACGAGCCCTATCCATGCCGAACGAGTGCAATATAGCTACCGAAACATTGCAAACGAGATTCCGAACGAGTGCCAATAGGGGTACCGAAACAGTTCCAAACGAGATACCGAATAACTGCAATATGACTACCCACTAGGGCCAACGAACGAGAATGAATACGAACACTCAGTGTACCGAATAGTCTACCGAATGGCACCACGAGAGACAGTCGAGATAACTACCAAATGATGATCAACAAGATCTCACAGAGACGGATATCACTGCCGAAAGACTTCACATGGACATCGAGAGGATTACCGGGAGCACTACCGTACCAAGCCACTGACCAAGATGCTTACCGAATGGCGTACCGAAGGATCAAGAAACTTTCGCCGAACGGCATACCAAACTGAGTACCAAACTGAATACCAAACGACAATACCCGAGGCCGATCAAATGAATACCGAGAAGCCAACGGATATTCTACCGAAGCTGCCAACCCAGATGGCCAAGAGAAGTTGACCGCTAACGCACCGAAGCTATCATCCAAATGACTTTCACCCAGAAACGGTCCACCGAGACCCTGCTGAATGCAGAATCTGGAGATGCCGAGATCTGCAAATGCACTGTTCAAAGCGGCTTTCCGAGAGCAGAAGCGCACTCCTATCACGGTGAGTATGACCACCTACTGTGATGCTTACGTGTTAGATCAACATCAATGATACACCGCCCACGCGCGATGCAATTGGTGTCCATTCCACGACTGTCAAATGGTCACCAGCGAGTCACATATGGGAGCCAACGTCTATGACGATGCCAGGGGCGGAAGCTCATATCAATGTCCAAAGTCAAGAAGAGATCGACTTTTTACCGATATTACCCCAGCCAATTCCGACGATGGCCTATGCCTAAACTCAACTCTATGAAGCAAACGCCGAACCAAATTATATGTCAAATCAGAGATTACAATTACAAACCCGAATCACCAATGAATCCCAGTTCCAGTTCGGAGATCCAAGTTACACTACTACCGAGCCACATTGGCAATCGACAATCAATATGATGCAGAAGTGGTCAACGGAGCAATGAACTTTCAAAGAGGGAGATAGCCGTGTCAGACCAGTCAAGTCCTATCGACAAGTCGAAGCCCACCGAGAGACAGTCTACCGAGACACGCACTGAGAAGTCGACAGGGATGTCTACGTCGACCAAGATTCTACTGAAGCCGCCTATCGAGAGTGCGCACCCATGAAGTCGACAGGATCGATATATTCTCCAGAACATGCGGAAGTACTGCAGAAAGCTCAGCCAGCACAAGCGCACTTGATCTTGTTAAGTATAACCATCTTTGGAGAAGCTCACTTGTTAGATGTCGAGGAATGAGATGCGACTACACAAAATCAACGTATACGATTGATGATTACCGATGGCTATGAACGATGCCGGCAGCGGAAGCTCCTATCAATGCCAAGTCATGAGCGGCAACTCTACAACGCTGATGATTCCGACCAAGACCTACGCTGAGATACAAGCTACAAGTGCGGTACCACATAGCAGGCCGGATGCTGGATGAGTTCGGGAGTGGAGATATGGAGGATTTGAGGTTTGAGACTCGGGAGCGGAGGAAATTGTTCAATAGAGTTTCCGAACTCGGGACCGGAGGAAAGTAATCAAATGGGCATACTTTTCTTCTGTTTTTCTCTTCTTTTCTCATCTCCTTACTTCATTACTTCATTGGATCTCGGCCCGGTGTAAATGGCGTCGGCACGGGTTGTCACCACCTCCTGATCGCAGCCAAGTGCAGGTGGAGTTTCCCCATACGCCGGATCCACCGACAGCCTACCTTACAGTGCCAATCGGTAGCGGGACATTTGGGTTTGTATGGGTACGTACGTGGCATGATTGTTTAATGCTTTCTATCCTTTTCTTTTCCTTTTCTCTTGTACGGTTTATGCAGCCCTGGAGCTCTGCGCCTCAAGAGGGGGATAATGTAATGGCGGCACGTGACCCAGGGCCGGGTAACGGCCATTCTATATAGTCGGCTCGCCACGAGTCTTAGATCTCTAGCGATAATCTTACTATACATCTACACCTACTATCACTCGCATCCACGTTTGCAACCGTATCCCTATAATTACCACATGTATGCCTACGAGGCCGGACGTTGGCGTACGTGCCCTTACAGTCAAGTACCACTGAAAACCTGACTCATCCTTTGATTCATCACCACACACCTCTGGATACCCACTCTGGGTGAAATTATGACAGTTCTGTCTGTATATTTGATGCTATCAAGATATATTTCCCCCATTAAGAGACCAATACAGTGAAAAGATACCCTAAACCTGGACACTGTGCTGGACTGGTCCAAATCAGTCCAGGCCAGTTCAGTCCAGGTCCTGAAAAAGTGGGGATTGGTCCGATCCCAGTCCAACAATTACTCGGACTGGATTGGACTGGACTTGGACGGACCCGGTCTGAACTGGTCCAATGCTGGACTGGTGGAATCATTGCTCCTGACACATCCCCAGCCAGGCTGCTAGTCTCTCCTGCTTCTGCCACGCTCATATCTCTCACAATCGGTGACTCTCCGATCGTCCAGATAATTGAGCTCCCTCCCTCTGGGGTCGATGTCGTTGCTGGTTCGTTGGTCGTCGCGTCTCGTCAATCAGGTGCGCGTTATCCAGTTGCCGTGCCTGGCCTCCCATCGACCAGAGGTGCTGGAAGTTCCGTTCAGTGGTCATTTCGACGCTAGAAATCGAATTCCAGTGTCTTCCTGTCGATCACTATCGTGGTTGCTGAGTTATTTCGCACTTTTCGTTTTCGTTTTTCGCCAAGACTTTGTCTGATTTGTATTATGCAAGGCAATTGCGGCCTAGCAATTTCCGGGCACCATCTAGTACGGAGAAATACTTCGGTACAATTTCTTGAGTCCCATTGAGTGTAGAATAGGCAATCACTTCTGTAAGATTGACAAGTCAACTCTTCTTGTGCAAAGTTATTGTCCTCATCACCCTACAGGTCCGTAGTCTGGGAGATTTTTGCCGTAGGGAATTACGGGCAGAATTGTATTGACCGGAAATGTGTTACGATATGGGCAACTAGGTGCCCGGACGGGACAGACTTTCGGGAATCCTGCGCAGGAGTGGAGAGATTATTCTCACCGTGCAAAATTGTACTAATTGATCAATGATATATGGTGAAAATTTATCGACAGGAAGCAACAAATTGTATCCCATTAATCGTAACCAGCTTCCGGTCCATCACTTTGGTTCTGATTCTTCGATGCATGAGTGTGAAACCATAACTATGGATTGGTCTTACAACGTTAGGTTGCCTGAAGATGACTCACTTAACTTCAAGCCAAAATACTCGTCTGACATGCATGTTGGGGCTGCAATGTGATACAATAATAAAAATAGGGGTATGGGCAATCCTCTGTCCGTACTTGACGTATGCAACTGGCCTCGAATCAGGCTCTCAAATGTATATTTATGTGGCATGCACTAAGATGAAAGTGGATGTGATAAAAAGGGAATGGTGTGGCAGGGGTAAGCCTTTCACCTCACTTTTTTCACCTCACTTTTTTCATGCTCCCGATTTGGATCAGACTCACCATTTCGGTTAGTATAAAATCACGTGAGATCAAAGGCCGGGGTACGAGGCCAGTATGCAACTGCCGAAGAGCGAGATGTATTCCCAATTCTCCACACTAACTATACCCTGTATGGAATATTTGAGTCAGATTGGTCAATTTGGGAGTACTATCCAATATTTTACTGTCCGCATGCACACGGCTGAAACTTGTATAACAATGGGTAGAGCATAGACCAATCGCGAGACAATAGTAGGTGTCAGCACCGCTTAAAGATGGTTAGAGACAGTTGTAAACTAAATCTCAACTTTCCCATGGTACGTCTTGGATCTTGGCCGGCAGTAATTTTGCATGGTGCAGCTAGACTATAACTGTGGTAGGCTGATAGACTATCACATAACAGATCCTCACCCATTCACTGATGCAATCTGCAGCGCTACCGCAACCTACTGTCGCCAAGATCAATGACGCACGGCCAGAAAGTTGTAATTTCAAGGTGACAGGACAGCTCCATTGCAGGTGGCTATTTGCGTCGCCGAACTTAATTTGAGTTTTCAGAACAGTTAATAATAACTGACCAGCGCATGGTTGCATCTAGATTTATCGCTATGCAAGAATCAAGTGACAGACATCAGACCAATGAAGGTGGTAACTATGCGCTCGGTGAAACACCACCAACCTTGCTGTGACAGCTGTTCCTCTCCAATGCTGGTAGCCCACTTGTATTTGCACCCCATTTTCGATCCCTCTGTGAGTTTATTGAGTGCGGGTTAAGAGGTCGTGGGGTTATACCACTAAATATCACCCCGTCGGAACATGTCATCTCAATAGTCTGTCCCGTCAGTCCAAGGCCGTGCCCAAGACAGGGCGACAATTTTCGGGGCTTAAGACTTTAGGACTGGATGAACCAAAGCGCTCAATAATGACAAGACTACAGGACTGCGAGCCCTACAATCCACTAGTTGTCCCCCCCAAAATTGAGCTAAATCAGCCATGCAACTCAACGAAGCGTAAAGTCCCGTCATTTGGTACATATGTTTGCATCTCAGCTAAAGATTTGTTCCAAGGTTGATAACTTTACCTATGCGGGTAGAAATTCTAGATTCCGAAAGTCTCCTTCCAGAGCCGGATATACTGTCTAGTCCATTCACGGAGGCTGTTACTCCGCGGAGTGACCGGTCCATTCGTAGTGTGTACACACTCGGTGAATTCACTGTATGCATATATGGGCACGCATGTATGTACACTCGGCTGGCCAAATATATATATATATATAATCCCGCTGAATTCAATTAGCGCAAGTACCATTAGCCCAGCGCAACTATGTACCTTCATCCCAGCGCAACTGAAGACCTTCAGCCCAGCTGAATATATCTGCGATGATGCAAATAATCTACATATACACTATTTCTATTCGTATATAATAAGTTACTGATTCTGCCTTCGGATCTTTCTACATCAACATTCTGCCTTAGTATCCGTTGTGGGTGAAATGAGTATAGCGCTACGATTCGCTGCAAGTGTTTCAAAGCGAAGGTTGAGTGCACACTGTATTGCAATAGCCGATATAGTAGCGTACAGCGCACAAATACTAGGGTTTCTGCAGCGCCATGATCCATTTGACTTTCAATCTTAAACGGAACACAACTCTACAAGGACCCAGTTAGTATCAAAACCGACCTCAAGCTACTACACAAGAAAAGGCATGGGCGCGGACAGATTCCACTTCCGCCGATCACAGCAACGATAGCGCTGAGGAAAACACTGAACATGATTCGACCGAACCAGTATTCCCAAGCGGTCAGATTGGTCGCCCGGTCATCTATAGATTCGTAGACGGTCAGGACCGGTTGCCTCTGAGAGAGCCGCCTTTGGCATAGACCGGTCAATGCTTGAAAAGCCTGGGTATCTCTGCATATTTGTAGATATCTGCCTTGGGATAACCAGATATCTGCAGTATCTATAGATACTTGGCGCTTAGGAGGATTGTGGTGGATATTCATGACTATCTACCGGTATCTATGAAAAAGAGTGAAAATACGGTAGTATATGAGTCCCAAGATTTCCGTGCTGAGTGGTAATGAATTTTCAACAACCCTTCATTCAGTATGAAACAACCTGGTGGGGCGGTAGAAGAACTGGTGAAGAGTAAGAGCAAAAGATGGTGTGGGAGAAGCGCTTTACTTTCTCTCTGCGTTTGTATTTTTATTGCATCACGTGCCATCTATAAATATCTATAGTCCAGCCCGATAATAATTCACAGATCTGTAGACCGGTTAGATGATAGTTTTTCCAAAGTCGCCCTTGGCGTTGACCCACCCGGTCGAAACCCATATCTGACCGGACTGACCGCATGGGAACACTGGACCGAACTGGATCCTCAGGAGGGAGACATTATTGAGGAGGAGAATGCCACTAGTGAGGAGGAGGAGGAGGAGGAGGAGGCAACGTTGAGGGATACAGCCAATCGCAGGGATCATCATGATGCAGCAATTATTATTTTTGGTTGAGCGTAAATAGCACTTTGTATGTACGCTCCACGAATGAACCAGTCCATTCACGGAGGGAGGGAGGGACTCCGTGAATGGACCGGCCACTCCGCGGAGGGATACGTAGTCCGCCCAGACCGTTAGGATCCCTGTTCAGAATATCTTCGTGGTATATGAAAGGGACATCTTTAACTATGAATACGACATTTATGATAGGCAGGTTTAGAATGTGTTGTCGTACCTATTTGGCAAAGAGAACAATATAATTCACTAGCATATAATACAGACAACAATATGTATTATTAGGAAACCCAAAAAAAACATGTCTTCTTTCTTTTGTCGTACGCATATGCATGTAAAAAAAAAGGTCTCAGTACAGTTCTAGGCCATAGGAGACCACAACATAATATGATATAACATTTCAATCTGGACCAACTGCCGCTGCTGTCACAAATTAAAAAAAGGTAACCAGGTGAACTTACACTGAGGCTCGCATTAACGCAAGTAAATATTGGCTGCAGTGAATTGCGATTGGTGTGTAAAGTCATTGTTACGTTTGCTGGACATCTCTAGCGTAGTGAGAATACTTGGTACACCTACCTGCTATAGTAACTACTGGTGCAAGTCATTTCGCTTCCCTGCACATCCAGTTAGTAAAGTCTGACAACTCTTCTATATAGTAACAAGGGGCAGACATCAGTGGCCATCTGCATCAGTTCCATTCATCCCACAAGCCTGGCACACCTAAGCCCGCAAACATTCCACTCAATCTTTCACTCTATACTGGAAACAGGTGAATGGGTGAGTAACGACCTCGATGGCATGCTATTCACACATGGTACGAACTAATTAAGTTGTAGCAGGGGCTACTGAAAGTCACTATGATGTGTCCACATGGGAACCACTTCCGGCGAAGCGGTTATCGCTCATAACGAAACGATCGCGGAGATGTAAGGCTGGATGGTTATTCTTGCCTGTATTCGTTCTGTCAATAGTGCCTTTTGTTGGAGGCACTTTCTACATCAACAATGGGACTAATATCTATTCCACTACGGGAGACAACCAGTTCTCAAAAGCTTTTACCACCGTTTTTGCTACATTCATTGGTGGAGGGTCACTATCATTTACTAAGGCAAAGGGGATTGATATTGCCTGGGATTTGGTTATTGGGCGTGGAGGGCAACTGTTGTTGCTCTGGATTGCAGGCTACGTCTACGCGGCGGTCTTAGACCAAATACTTGAATCGACATCAGCCAATGTAACTTACGATCTGTATATATCGGTGGCGATTTCTGGATCAGCACTGACCTTCACTGGAGCCTTGATTCGACGGTTGTTCACAACATGTTCATTCTGGCCCAAGTCATGCTTTATGTTGTACTCGGCACTATATTTGGGTGCTTATCCAACACTGATTGCTGCGATGACGAGTTACATTGCGAAGAATGATTCAGACACAGACAAATATTCATATACCATCGCACCCTGGATTTGGGTAATTGTTTGCTCTTTACAGTTCATATGGTCACTGGGAATGTACGGCCTATGGGTCGATGCTTGCAGGAAAAGTCAGTTGTTCCAGGCTGGTCGGCGGTTGGGACTCTATCGAGGGATCCTCGATCTTTCTGAGGCCATCCGGAACGAGCTTGGACCAGACACATGTGCTTATTCAGACGCCGAACTCAAGAAGGCTATTATTGAGCGATCTTCTGCACCCGGACTCGTCTATAGACAAATTCATCAACAGCAGACAAATTCATCAACAGCAGACAAATCATATCGCCATAACCGCAAGCAAGTCCGATGAACGCACAACATTCAACCTGAATCGTGAAGTTCTATATGGTTCATCAAGGGTGGTGAGATAGTGTATGTACTTCCCAGTATTTCACCTTGAGATTGATTAGTTGATACGAGATTAAGTACAATGCTCTTCAGTTGTGACCAAGACCGGACAAATAAATATCGACAGCGTATTCGGAAGACCATTCCTCGGTTGGTTACCGACATTTCCACGCACCGCAGTAAATGCTATCGCAATTTGAATTACATGCGCCATATGCCAACAACGCGGCCCATATCCTTGCACCGATCTAGCAGATGTTTTTTGGGAGTCGACAGGAAAAGCTTTGGTTGGTAGTTCTATGAGTCTGGGATCATGGTGATTCTAGAATTGTGAGAAGTTTCTAGTTCTGGTGTATTGTTCCGCTTCGTTCCTTTGTTGTAATAACCCATAAGGGGGTAATCTTATTTTCTAAGGTTGTTCTTTTTTTGGTAAATAAGAGGTGTGTGTGGGATTGTTAGAAGGTTGGGACTAGGTCATTCCATTACTTGAGTATTGCGGGAATTCGGGACTCATGGAGAGTGGGCATGTGCAAGTGCGCCTCTACTTATTATTCTGGTCTCACCAAAGTTATCGTAATCTTCTTCCTTAAACTCAGGTGAAAAAAAAAGATAAAATGAATTATTCAATATCTACCAACCATGTGAAAGTGGGAAGGAAAAGTACTGGAATGTACAATGTGGAAAACCCACTTTCCGATATACAAATTAATACTGTTCCTTGTCTTTCCTTTTGTATATATGTGTGCAACTTGGTCGTAAAGTATGTGGATGCTTTGTGTGTACAAGGCCGGGGATATTGCCAAGCATCATGAGATTTATCAATTCAATTACCACCACGGACCCCACCATCGCACACCTACAGCTGGTACGCACCCGCTTACATACAAACAAGTCCCACAAGGGAAATACAACTGGCCCAGTTCCTTCGTAGCAAAAAAGTAATTCGGAGAAGTTACCCCCCCATGGTGAGAATTGCAAAAATTTACACGGTACAGCTTGATGAAAACCTCAATACCATGATAACAATCTTAAAAAACTTCGTCACTTAGTGGAAAAGCTAAGTTGTGTGGGGCTTGGTAAGTGGTTGGAAAGAACTTAAGAATAGAAACAGTGTGGTAAAGAGTGGGAAATGGTATGGACAAGACTGGAGGTGGAATGATTGTAGGGAGAAATGCATTGGGGATCCATCAAATTTGGGAAATGACTGGTCTCCTCTTTCCCCCATTAGAAATTCCACTTTCCAATTACATATTTCGAATGGGATAACTACATGATCCCACTTTCCAGGGGCTAGTAGAGGATTGTGCGGTCGGAAGTGACACCCCAAACGCAATACAGCTAAGTATGCAATTCCGCTCCCGAGTGCACTTGAGCTGTCTCTGCTATTGCACTTCTCCGTGCACTTGAGCTTTCTCTATAATGGTACTCCTTCATGCACATAATCTCTCCCTTGCTTAGACTGCAATTCAGTTGGCTACCAATACATTTTAGGTTTCGCTGGTGATTCATCGAGCCTCATTCTTCCTCTGTTTTCGGTGAGACGTTACCGACTTACACCAGATAATACGGTATTATTTTACCGGGAACTAAGGTAGATAAAGCACATCCATTTTCTGTCCGCGCTATAGAAGACTATCTCCAATGAAATCTACTCTTCTCAACGGCGTGTTGTTTCTACCAACATACGCTCACCCATGTACAGAACGTTACGCCAGATCGCCAGCATAAACAATACCGAGACCGAAGAACCCCCCGCATATGTCCAGTTTGCACCGCCGCCGAGCATCTTCCTACGTGGAAGGTCGGTTGAAGTATCGGAGCTAGTGCCCAGGAACAACCACCTAAAGCAGGTGATTGCAGGTTCAGGAATCATTCTTCCTGATTAGAGGTAAGTGCACAGGAATCCGGAAAACATTTTCTAAGTGCCTAAACTGCGACATGGCCGAGTTATACATACAGAACTACCTCCAATCAAAACAATCCTAACCAAAAAATACCGTTTAAACATCGCTTCCGGCGGAACCACAGCCCTTGCCCCTCTCGTCCTGTGCAGCAAGAAAACGCCTCCGCCTCCTTGAGTCCCGCCTCCGAACGTACAAAAACTTTCTACACACCCCCGTAATCTCCGCTGGGATACTCCCCCATCAGTGTACCTCACCACCGCTCCCATCCCGTTTCCTGACACTCCCGGTAACAGACACAACGCCCTTCCCGCCATCTTGCCAATGTGTACATCAACAGGTAGTGCGGACTGCCGCCACTGAAGTTGTTCAATTCACCTGGGTTGATTTGCGCCTCCGGGGGAAATATCGGTATTCCGCTGGTAGCTGTCGCTCACGTACGAGTAGATGAGTATCGCAGAGGGATTGCGGCGACGAGCAAAAGTTGTGGAGTCAATCCGTAACACCTTAACCAACACAAAAAGTCGACAACAGCAATGTCACCTGGGTGGAGGCCGCTGGGATTTCGTGATCTCGGGGATGGCGGGGAGGGGCCCGTCGGCATTGCGGAAGTTGGCCTTGAGATGGTACATTTCCGTTCGTCGCACACGCTGTCGGGCAGGTGGCATGGTGACATTTGGGTACCGAGCGGCGAAGAAGCCGGGGAGAGCGGAGGGCTTCGTCGTTGGCACTAGTTATCGATTTCCGCGTTCAAATTCGCTGAACAAGGAAGCGAGTTTTGTAGCTTTGTCAGATCTTGAGCCGCATGTCACACACCAACCCCTAGCTAAGATACTAAACACAGTTCGAAATAAATGAGATAAGCTAAAATGAACAGTCACAGGATGCGATGATAATGCGAGAACAGTAAGTTTGTTTGTTTTATCCGTACTGCATCCTGAGCTGATTTACGTTCCATGTACCCACAACGGCCGTGGTTGATTGTCACTTTTCTGCTAACTTGATATTTGCCACCATCTAATCTAATATCTAATCAACCACATCTCTCATCATCATATGGCGGTCGAAAGATGACAGTATTAACCAACTACGCTTGAGGTATCTAGTACTGCCATCTGACTCAAATTGAATTTGCTGGTATTGCATATCATGAAACCTTTCAGACTGAAAAATTGGACAAACATAGTGAGTGACATGAGTCAACCTGAATGTTGATCAAACTAAAACAGCTTGGTTACTGTTGGTGTATACATAATATTCACTTCAGTTGCGCAACTGATATGGACTTTGATTGCTAGGTAGCTTTAGTGACCACCCTCCAGAGGGAAAAATAGATATACACTTGCACACAGTAACCAGGGTGCTCAAGCAAGAATTTCTTGTTCATCCTACACTGAGACTTACATACCTCACTTACGCTTTTAGTCTTCCTATCTGCCCGACTTGAATCAATACTGAGCCTATTGTCACAAATTTCATCGTGGTTCACCCAATTATTGTTCAGTCATATATATGGAAGTGACCTGTCAGTTCTTGGTGGGAACCAAAGGAGTCCTGGAGTATTGTAAGACTACCAAATTGCTGTGGATGACTATGAAAACAATTCATCCCAAATCCAAAACAGCTTGCATTTAAAACATTTATACCATGCAGAGGAGAATGATAGAAATATATCTGTCTCAAGAATCGAATCAGTCCTGAATGAGTTCCTCTGGTATAGTAGACCAACACAATATCCACCAATTTCCATAGTGAGTGGCTAGCTCGCCCAAATGCATTCTGATCCAGTTTCTGCAGCATACAAAACCATATCTATAGAGAGTGACAAGCACCCCAAAACTTGTCCAAATCTGTTCACTTCTGACCAGGTGTCTTCACTGGTAGTACATGGCCCAGTATGTTAGAAACAGTACTCTGCCATGACCCTTGTGTGCAATATGCAGGAATTTCTGGGGAATTTCAATCTCACATATGGTGTGAATAGTTCAGATTCCAGGTCGACACATAATAAGTTCCAATATGATAGTATCATCACAAACACTGTATGCCAGAAGCAGTTTCCGATGTAATCTGACAGTTTCTTTCAAATTGTTCAAACATACAGAAACCACGGCATAGGTTTCATTGCACTACCTTATGCCATTGAATAAGTACCACATAGTGCATATTATTCCCATATTGAGGCAATGTTGACAATCTTCAAATGGTTCACAGATAAATCAATAACTGTAAACTTTATCTCTGTAATACAAATAGAGGTGGCCAGTGAAATGAAGAAGTGAGATTAGTCATATAGAGGTCTTGACAGGATGAATATATACCATCTAGTGTTAACAACAGTTCCGGAACGGTACTTTGGGTCCAGCTTCGGATCAGAATCGACCCTGTTCCACCATGGCGGTCCAGGACATCAATTCCAGCGAACTATCCATTCGGGTGCATATCGATGGACATCTTACAACCGCTGTGAATTGGACATGTTCTCAGCGAGTTGCCCAGCAGGTCCATCTGTTGATTTATAATATGCTCATGTTTTTGGCATTTGATAATAGTATCCTATCAAAATGGTATATTCAACATTCAATGATATCTTTTGCCATGTTTTGCAGATTGCGATATTGATTATTTTGGAATCAGTATTTTTCCATGTATGTTTTGTTTTTTCCAGTCACAAGACTGTTATTAGTTCTGTTATGAACACTACTATCTGCGCCATACCCACATTGCCCAATATGCAAGGTGAAAAATTGTTGATGATCCGGTGATGCTCTTTTGATTAGGGGTAACCAAGATATCTTGTACTGTTTTGGCTGGAAAGCCCGCCATTACTTCGCATACGAATTTGGGCCACCAAGTGACATTTACATTAACCAAGATGCAAGACCAAAAATCATTGACCCTCCATTGACACTGATTTTCATGATGGGGTAGGAAGTGTGTTTCTTTCTATTGTTCACCCAGAAGGTGGCCAATAGTTCTTTTATGGAGTTGTGTGACCAGTCGCCACTTGGATTGCCCACAATGGAAAGCCAGAAATCATTATGCTGGGTTGATGGTCCTTTTCAGAATGGGTCAGTGACTGTATCACTTTCTCTTTTGCATACAAAAGCTGCCAATAAGTCGGTTATGAATGATTTTGACCAAATCGATTTCTGATTACCATATTTATGAGACCAACAATTTTTGACACTGTATTGACCCTCACATTGAGTATGGGGCAGTGACAGTGGCGAGGTTTTTTGTGCCAATAAAGACTGCCAAAACGTTGGTTATGCATAACTGCGACCAAATGGAAATTTCAATTGCCTTTCTTCGTAGTTCAGAAATTGTTCAGACTGCGTTGACGCTGATATTCGGAATGGGGCAGTGACCATGGCACATTCTTTGTTGACTTTAAAGGCTTCCAATTTGTCGGTTATGCAAGACAACTACCAAAACCAGTTCAAATGACATTACTCACAAGATTGAAAAGCCAGGATGCTCTGTTGACACTCATTTCATAATGGGGCACTGACTGTGTTGGTTTTTTTTTTGCCAATGAAGCCTGTCGATACATTGGTTTTGCATCGCAGTGACGAAATCAAACTTCAATTACCTTGCTTACCAGACATAACATCGTTGACGCTCTGGTGACACTGATTTTCAGCATGGGGCAGTGATCGTGTCGCTATCTGGTTTACCTACAAAGCCTGCCAACATGTTAGTTAAGCATGGCTGTGACTAAATAAATCTTCAATCAAAGGACTTACCAGAGCAAAAATTGTTGACGCTCAGTTGACGATGTTTGTCAGAATGGGACAGTGACGGTGTCGCTTTGTTTTTTGCCCATAAAGGCTGCCAATATGTTGGTTATGTGTATCAGCGACCATATTAATTTGTAATTTCATTACCTACATGACCAAAATTTGTTGACAATCTGTTGATGCTTATTGTAATGTATTACCTTGTTAAAATCTGCTGCCCTTGATAATTGTATGCACAACTATTTAAACTAGATTGATGCCTGTTGGACTGAACAAAACTGGATCCTGTGGCCCTAGTAATATTCTCGAACGGATTGCTCTCATTCTATCAAAAGTTATGTATCATGATGCATAACGCATTTTGCCTGCTATGCTTGTGTTTATCATCTAACATTCAGACATGACTGCTCAATATTCTCCCATCATATTACAGTAAGCAAAATTCTTGGAAAAGCAACATGAACAACGTGCTGAAAATATGTTGTCCCATTGTGTGCTGCTTTTGTCTGTTTCGCCTAATCCTCCTTGTTTCAAAAGCATTGACCGTCACCACCACATCTTAAGTCGTTTTCTTTGACTTCCGTGTTGGCCGAATGAATCTTGCTACACTTGGAGTGGCACACACATCGCGCGGCTCAGGTCATTCCGGATCCTCGAAGACATTGTCTAGCTCTACATTGGAATCAAGTTCAGCCTCCCTGTCCTCCTGACTCTCAGTTCGATTATCCAAGTCACCATTCGAGCTGAAACAAACATCTGTGTCGCAAATGCCTTTGGGTGTACTATCATCATCACTTTGGCCTGGATGATGGTCAATTTGCCTTATTTGGTGGACAATTATAACTTGAGTTCGTCCTCCAGTGAGTGCCTTTGCAGATAAAGCTTGTGGCAATAGTGATCTTTCCGACAATTTAAATGCAGCTGCACCATCTGGTTGAAAGTTGGACCAGGATGCTTTGACCCTTTCTTCCATATCTGAAATGTATTCTACAGCCGACATTTGCTTGTTCTCAGCTGGTGATTTGTGATGTGTAGTACATAGGTTTTGGCCACCCTGCCACATCTCGATCAATTTGTGGACTGTGGCGATTCTATGCAATGTTCCATCCTCTGACTGTCACATGCGTTTCAAGTCGTTAGCGGTTTCTGAGGTATCCAATGCAGGGTTATTGCTCGCCAATAACCGAATATTCGCTCCAAAGTCCTTCCTTACTACAACATTTTCCCCAAAAGTCTCGCCAGTCGTTTGTGACAGCCTCCAGCTGCTGACATCTCGCCCCAGGGGACAACTGGCTTCTGCTGCGGCACAATATGGTGTGAGTCAGAATATGCCGTGTGCTGCACAGGAGAGATTGCCGTACTTTGAGTGCGTTTCCTGATTCTGACACCACCAGTCAGACATATCCGGTATAGAAGATCTGCGGCCAAACTCCCTTGACTCGGAGTCATAATTATTGAGATTTCCATTCACTTCCCCCCAGATTTTTGGCAATTCAGGCAGTGAATACAAATACAACCATCTGGCTGTCTATACGCATGCTGCGCTATGACTTCTTCTGGGTGTTGTTTCGGCAACATTTCTAGGCGTTAAGTATTCATCATCAGCACTGGACATAGCATATGGATCCAAAGATGATTGACCACATCGAGAAGCCATTGCTGAAGGGATGATGTCATTGATCAGTAGTTTTTAATGTTGTGGGACCGACAATCATCCGTATTTGGTGCAACATTCTTCATCCACATACTTCAGAAATCGTTAGTGGTAATGAGTAATAAAATGAGTCTCGTTCTCAAGATTAATATACATTCCTTCGTCACATTTCCTATAAGATCACAAGTTGTGAAAATGAGCAAGGATTTGTGCAGCAATGAGAGGCATACTAGTACTTGAGGTGACTTCAGTAGAGTATTTGAACAGCTGTTATCACACAACCTTCACAGCAAAGTATGAATCTTCCTTGCACCGAGTGTTCTTCTCAGCTGAAAATTGCAAAACGCCATCAATACAATCGAACAGGTCATCATTCATGGTGATAACCTGATGCAATGTGACGCTATATCTGTTCACCATCTACAAAGTCCAGTATTGGAATGGGCTTAACACTTCCTTGTCGTACTTGACGATTGTCCATTCATTCCCTGTTGCATAGAGTAACTGATAATGAACGTATTTTGGATTCTTCATGAACTTGGGGATGAATTCTGGTAATCCGTAGGCTGGCTCAAGCAACCGCATTGTTGAATTCCGATGTGTTTGCACATCCATCATAAGTAGGACTGCGATTACTAGTTTGAGTTTTTGACTGTGGATAAACTCCTCTCGACAACCCGGTGTCAATGTAATCTACACAGCTACTAATTACTGCCATATGGTGGTCAGTTTCAAAATTTTCAAAATATCTTGAAATACATACTGTCTCAATGATCTTTGCCAAACCTGGTTCCAAAGCAGACACCTTGTGGATTCTAGTATTGACCTCTTTTCGCAGTCTTTGACTCATCTTAAAAGCTGTGCTTTCATTGTCTCCAAATTGCTGATCACTCTCATGTGATTCCCACAACTTTGTGTGGCCTCTGCCACCGAGAATGCTCATACACGCAACTAACATTAGCCGAATGACATGTGCCATACAAGGTATGTGTTGTCTCAATGCAGGCCACTCGATTCATGATGCCTCAAGTGTGGAATGTAGTTCCCGAATCATTGAGTAATTAGAGAAGGCATTATCAGTTGTAATCCCAAGCAAGCGGCCGACTGTAAGCTGAAAACAGTCTAGCACTGTCATTAAATGCATCGCTAGCCTTGCTCCTGTATGTCGACCCTTGACCTATTATCCTTAATTAGCTGTTACAATCGAAAAAGCACAGAATATTAACCTCATCAAAAGCGAGTTGTACTTCCCCCACTGCCCAATTCCGATCCATATTGTATGCAACGACCACCAATATTGGTAAATTGTTTGTTGATGTCCACCCATCCAAAGCTAAATCAACTTCATTTCCTGTTGGCAACTGATTCTTCATTGCATTCACAGTCAGTGAGTGTCCCCTGTGAGACATGTCGCTAAGGGTGCTGGTCGAATGATGCACAAGCTCGCAGCATACTTCGTTATATGACCGCCTTTGCTCCAGGTTTGATATGGCATTTCATAGAGTGTGGTCGGAAATGAATTCCAACTTGAGGTAGCGATTCCAAGTGTCTTGGTTATATTTAGCAGTTACAAAGTCATTAACTGCCAGTTTGGAGCATTTTGCCTGTGAACAAAGTCAATATATCTTAGAAGTCAATGTCGACAATGAATTCCCCTCAAGAACTTACTATTGTAATTCCACCCCTTTTTTGTCTCTTCATAATGGCCAGTGCTGCTCCATTGACCATCGAACTACTCAATTCAGTAACCTCCCACTTTGTTCATTCGTTCAACTTCGCGATGTGCTCTTTTGGCTGTGAGTGTTTGCCTGTTGAGCTAGTCCCATGTTCTGAAGGATGGTACAGAACTTGATGACAAACGTTACATATGATGCCAAGGCTGCAGGTCTTTTCAATTCCGCAGTCCAAATAGAACCGCCATGACGGCCCTTGTATCGAATTATTTCAACCAATAGAATGCTTCGAGCCCACATTCATAGAAGTCTAGGAAATGTCAAATATGATTTGTAAAGTACAGTCAACCAAATCATGAATAAAAACACATTCAGTTCTCAAAGATATCATTACCTCTGAGAATGAGGTATTTAAAGATTTTGAATTTGAAATGGCAGTAGGAATTCGACAGTAGCGTAATTGGACTTGAGAGAATGTCATGAGGCATGGTATTGTTGGGAAGAATGCCAGTTCTTAAATATGGATGCTAGAGCTACAAGCAACGAAGATGAAAGCCGTGTGAGACATTGCATCCATAGTTGGGAAGTTGTATACAAGGAGGTATTGAAAAGACTGACCATTAAAAACTCAATTTATATCGAACGCAGTGCACTTTGTTGCTGTGGATGTCACTGTGCCAGCACAAACACTGTTGACACTCAGTTGACGTTCATTTATAGAAGGCCGTAGTGATAACGTCACCAGCAGAGTTGCCTATATAGGTAGCCAATGCATCAATTAAAGATTAATGCCGATACACAGCCCTTTGATAATGGTCAATGCAAGACCAGAAGTCGGTTATGCTCAGTTGACGGTCAGTTTTCGGCGGTGTTACAGATTTGGGGATTAGCATTTCTCTCTATACAAGTGGCCAATAGGTTGATTTTGTATAAATATCGTTGTACAGCCCTCTGATTATGCAAGTCGCAAGGCCAAAAATCAATGATGCTCCATTAACCATCATTTGTAGAAGACAGTCATGATGTCTTGGCTAGCATTATTCGGTTGAAAGGCAGCCATTTCATGGAATGTGAGTGAATATCGTTGCACAGCCAGTGGATTACAACTGATGCAAGACCAAAAATTGTTGACTCTCCATTGATACTTATTGTTAGGAGATAGTCACAATGTCCATGATAGCACTTTTGGGTAGGAAGGAGACCAATAAATGGAATATGGGTAAGGGTCTTTGCACAGGCGTTTGATTATGCATGAAGCAGAACTAATAATCATTGAAGCTGCATTTAGTTTCATTTGTAGCAGGTATTCGGGATGCTCTTGCTTAAATTTTTGCGTTCAAACACTGCCGATACCTTGAATGTAGGTTGCTGTCATTGCACAGCTCCTGGATTATCCAAAATGCAAGACAAAACATTGTTGATGCTCCATTAATCTTGGTTGTTGGGAGAGAGTTGCAATGACGTCACTAGCATTTTTGCGTTGCAAGGTAACCGATATTTGGAATGTGGGTAAATATCGTTGAACTTTCGTTGGATTATCCACAATGTAAACCCACAAATCATGGAAGCTCTGGTGATGCTCATTTCTAGCATGGGGTAACCAGCATGTTGCTTTACATTTAGCATCTGATGACAACCAACTGACTCACTTGTTCAGGCCTTGACTATGCCGCCTTTAGATCGCTGAATGTCAGAGGCCCAACCTTTGTAAGGCCGTACATCCGTATATGGCCGCGTATGTGAGTATATGGAAAGATACGGTTGCACACGTGGATGTGGTAATTTAATAGAGTAGTAGATTGGTAAGATTATTGCTGGCGATCTCAGAGAGGTCGCAAGTCGTCTATATTAGGCTGCGGTTACCCGGCCCTGGACACGTCCGTGCCACTGGCGAGAACCTTATCTCCACTGCCATTACATCATCCCCCCCTTTAGGAGCAGACCCCCTGGGCTGCCGCATACGTATATATAATGAGCAAACCCCATACCAAAAGAAACACAACCAGTTAGTACGCCTCCGTTCAACTTGACAAGTCCCACAACCGATCAGTGCCTTATGAGCAGCCTCACGGCAGATTCGGTCCACGGGGACACTGTAACGCCTCTTGGCTTGTCTCAGGAGGTGGTAAATACCTGTGCCAACGCCATTTATACCGGCCCGAAATCCAGATGAAAGTAAGAAGAGTAAAACCCCTGCTGAACACATCCAATCTCACCCTCCAAGTCCAATCATGGTCGAGGCTTCCTCAGATGCTCTTGGTGAAAATCATCAAACAATTCCTGCGCATTCCCGAGATTCTCCGGAGGTTCCCAGCTAGTCGGTATGGAACTGTAGCCCGTCCACTGTACGAGACAATGGAGCTTCCAGTAGCTCCGCTTAGAGTCGAGGATCCAGTTGGCTTCCCATACGTCAGAGTCATCGACTATTGTCGGCTGTGGTTCAGCTGGCGGCTGGCCGGGGATATGAGGTGGATAGCGGTTGAGCAACGAGACGTGGAAAACGTTGTGCTTCCAGATCGTGTACGGAAGGTCTAGTTTGTAAGCATTCTGATCGATGACCTTACTTACTGTGTACGGTCCTATTCATTTGTAATCCAACTTCTTCGACGGCCTTGTTGTCCGGAAGTGCCGCGTTCAAAGCCAGATCCTGTCTCCCACCTCGAAGACAACCTCTTTGCCGCCGGCGTATTTCGTCTGACAGGCTTGAGCCTCTTGCAAGTTCTTACTGACAGTTTGGTGAGTCTCCTCCAAGCCAGCTGCGAAGGTGTCCGCTTGGATTGCCTATTTCAGGCTAGATGGTTGCTCTGGGGCCTTGAACTGCATCAGCGGGAGGTAGTGGTAATTCGCCCAGAATGGAGTCATCCTCGTAGACGCATGTATCGCGTCATTGTAAACGAATGACCCTAGCTGCAAGAATTCGACCCAATTGTCCTGCTCGTAGTTGCAGAAAGCCAGGAGATACTACTCCATTGTCTGATTTTGCCGCTCTGTCTGCCCGTCTGTCTGTGGATGGAAGGCTGTCGAGAGCCGATGCTCAGTACTCAAGTGAGATCATACCCGCGACCAGAATAGGCTTGAAAACTGGGTGCCGCGATCTGTACGTATGTTGTCCAGGACGCTGCGCTTGCAAATGACGTGTTCACAGAGGAGCCGGGGCAATTCCGGCGAGTCAATATCCTTTCGGCACAACAAGTAGATTGTCATCTTTGTCAGTCAGTCCACAATGATGAGAATCCCGGTGTAGCCCGATGCCATTGACTCTGGCAAGTCAGTGACAAAGTCCATCGTGACGCCGTTCCATGGCCGTGATGGTGTCTCGAAGGGCATGTTGATCCCGTGCCTTGGCGTGTGGAGGTGCTTTGATTCAGTGGAATATTTCGCAGCCGCTGACATACTTACGTACGTGCGAGTCCGTTGCTGGCCAGTGAAAATCCCTACAGACTAGCTCAGTAGGCTTAAGAGCTCCAAAATAACCGGACTCAGAGTTGTCATGGAATAGACTTATCACTTTTCCGCGTAAAGAATTGACCGCAGGAATGTATATCCTCCCCTTGTAAGTTAATGCCCCTCGCCACGACTTCCCATTGAGTCTCCTTCCCTGCGGAATCCATGCCGTCTGCAGCTGGACAGTCGACTAGCTTCGCTGAGACGTCTACAACCAAGGAGTCGGAAGTATGAGCCGCGTTAATTGCTGGCATGAGAATGTCGTACGGTTCCACTGACATGGTTGCCTATAGTCGTACGACAGGGCTTTCTTAGCTGATCTCGTAGTTGGGCCGTCTGGATGGGCCATCGGCCGGGTCCTTGCTGCTTTCCAGGGTTTCGATGACAAAGTTGTAAGCCGAAAGAGTTTCCGTCCACCTGGCTTGTCTTCTGGAGAGTACTTTGAATGTCTGGAAATATTCGAGATTCTTGTGGTCGCACCGAATGAAAACCTTGTGATTGGCGCCCTGATGCTAGCGTCGCCACTATTTTGGTGTTTCCACCATGGCCAATAGCTCCCGATGACCAGTGACGTAATTCTTTTAGGCTGCAGAGCAATACCGGGAGTAGAAATTGACTGGCCTGAGGACCCCGAGACCATCGTACTGATTGTGAATGCCCGCAATCGCGAATACACTCACATCCGTCTCGAGGATCATCTGCTTCGCCGGATCAACAATCTGGAGGATCGGTGCCTCGGTGAAGGTCCTATTCAGTTTGTGGAATGCTAATTCGGCTTGCCGCATCCATTCCCATTTGACTTTAGCTCATTTTGCTGACTTCTGGCGTCGAGTCTTGCCTTTCGGTGGCTCGCCAGCCTTATCTGTCTTCTGTAGTAGTTCTGTAAGCGCAAGAGTCACCTAGGCATAGTTCCGGATGAACCTTCGGTGGAAGTTCGTGAATCTGAGGTGCACCTGCACATCTCTCATTGACTTTGGTGTCGGCCAGTCCTCGATTGTGGTGATCCGGTCCGATTCTGTGCTGACTCCCTCGGGAGTGATATCAAACCCCAGAAAACCGACTGTCGAAACTCCAAATTGGCACATCTCGGCTTTGCAATAGAGGCCGAATTCCTCAAGTCGCTGCAGCACTTGGCGCACATACTTCTCATGCTACTTCTCATTCGTCGAATAGATGAGTATGTCGTCAAGGTTGCATACTGCGAAGTCGTCAATGTATGGCAGTAGGCAATCATGGATGTAAGACTGGAATGTAGCCAGTGCATTTGTTAGACTGAATGGCATGACCCGGTATTCGAATCAGCCGTAACGAGTTCGAAAAGCCGTCTTGTCTTCGTCGTCTTCCTTGATCTGGATGAGGTTATAGGCACCGCGGAGGTCAAGTCTCGTGAATATCTTGGCCTCACGTTCACGGTCGAGCATTTCTGGGATTCATGGAAGGGGATACCGATTCTTCACAGTCGCTAGATTTAGTGAGCGGTAATCCACACCAAGCCTTAACCGTCCATCCTTCTTCGTTGTGAAGAGGATAGGCGTGGCAGCCGGCGATGAAGATCGCTGAATAAACCCGTTTGCTGGGTTTTCCTCGATATAAGCCTTTAACGTCCCCAACTCAAACTCTGATACGTTGTACATCCGCCCATATGGCAAGTTATAGCCGGGCTCCAAGTCAATGTCATGGTCGGTTGATCAATACGGTGGGAGTGTCTGTGCCATATCTTTGCTGAAACCCTCAACAAATTCTCCATATGTAGCCGGGATATGTCCTCCATCATCTGTAGGTAACATCTTTGTCGTTGTGCCGGCCGCATCGGGACACATCAGTTCACAATTCATAATAGATATGGAGTGGTATGGAGGAATATCCAGGAGCCCGGATTTGAAACAGTACGTCACAATAGGGCCAAGCCCCGCCGGCCGGTACTCCCTTGGCGTCTCGGCGAGCCGGCAATGTTTACACGAGTATACCCTTGGGAACCTTTTTCTGACCGTTGCCGCCGCTGCTCCCTGCTCACCAGTCCAGCGCCTGGGGGCTATCTCACTCACCATCAGTGATGTCTTCCACAGTCGCTCTTAGCAGCCCTGTTCAATGTCCCACTCTTAGGAGGAATGTCCCGACGGCCTGCTCACTGGCCAGTAGATTGTCAAAGGCAGTTGCTCCGAGTATTTGAATATCTGGGATACCGCTGCCTCCTTCGGAGCAAGCCTCCTCCCTAGCACTAGATTCTGGTGCATTCGCGGGGCATTCCTGATGGTCTACCCGGTCCACATCCAGCACTTCCGCTCCCCCTGGGGTTCGCAGAGCGAAAAGTCGAATGTGTTGCCAATCGACATTAGGATTGCTGGACTGGAACCAACGCAAACCCAAAACCAAGTCGTAAGCCTGCATGGGCACAACTAGCACATCCGATTCTTGAACCGGTGATAAGTGCTCCATATACTGAACCGTGAACATTGTCTTTTGGCTCTCGCTCGCATGAACCATTAAACGGCCGTTGAGGCCTGAAAGTGTAACGTATGCTGGTTTGTCCGCTGGCACAAGCCTTTTTCGCAGTCTCGGTGTCATAAAGATGCTTGTCGCGCCGCAATCCATGCGAGCTCGCACATGTTGCATTTCCCCACTTCTATCACTTATAGCAACCTCGTGAATAATATAGGATGTGTCCGGTCTGGACGTGCCGCATAAGTACTGACTTGACATGTGAGCTCTTGGGGTCTCCATCAACACCCTTGAATTCGAAGCTATCCGATGCAGTTGTATGCTGTCCATCGTCTCCATCAAAGTCTGCATTGCCTACCTCTCCAAACCCATTTCCGCCTCATCGAACCTCTTGTAACGGGCGGGGTCGGGCGCAGGTGATATGGATGTTGCAGAACTGAACTCCAAGTGCGTATCGAGGGAACAAGAATCAGAATATCTTTCAAAGTCGTACTACTGCTTGCTATACAAGAGAACGAGTAA
>Ga0307512_10001695_pt1 | contig 30148 bp, 30 predicted proteins | sample 14_EM_MG_FD_200267 | JGI IMG/M metagenome (GOLD analysis project Ga0307512, IMG submission 200267) | Populus trichocarpa ectomycorrhiza microbial communities from riparian zone in the Pacific Northwest, United States - 14_EM | ecosystem: Host-associated > Plants > Roots > Unclassified | place... | reverse complement strand
ATCCTTGCGCTAAAAGGCACGACGACGAAGTGTTTAGCAATTGGAGGAGGATATGGTTTAAGTGAACACGGACATGCACGCTCTGCAATAATGCAACTCCGGATACCAAAATAGGGACCAACACGATAGCATGGGTCACAGTTGGTCCAAGGATAGGATCCCTCCACCTTGCAGTGTACTTCCCCACATAATATACTGTATTCGAAGCAGCTGCAAGCGATGACCCGTACGCCAACGCAGCTACGCTGGTTGGGACACCCACGACGGATCCTAGGACGGACGAAACGATTGTAACGTACGGGATATATGAGCTGGCAAGTACGGAGGTGTATAACGGGGTGAGGGCTCGTTTGTATGCCAACAGTGCGAACGATTGTGAGAGGATGACGATCGCCTGTCCGATACCGACCGACGCCAACGGGCCTAGCTGATCAACATCCATACTCATAGGTCGACCGTTTGAACGACGGTGCGGAGACTGTGGTGTGGATCAAGTTGGAGTTTGAGGGGAAACAAGGGGGAGTTCTTCATCTCTGAATAGACGCTCCGTTGTTACGGAAGCCGATGACATATCAATAACTGGAACAACATTGCCACCGAAGGCTGTTACAAGAGTTAGACGGATTCGTGAGCTAGACTTTGAACGGAGAGGGCGTAACACGAAGCCAGGTATAGTTATTTTGACGAACAAACAGAGCTGTAGAACGAAGGGGACGGTGGAAGAGGAAAAAACGAAACATCTTCTCTTTTTTGTCAAACGGCGAGATACTTATCTGTGTATGACCTACTCGTAAAATCCAAAGTCAGTCGCGGATATCATCAGTTCAGGACAAGTCTACTCAGTCCCGCTACTTAAACTGTGTGTATAAGTATACGCCCACTGCTTTTGGAGTGATATGGGTAATTGATGAGAGACGTATCGGTAAGAGATAATCAAGCATGGATTGGGAACCGGCAACCCACCTTAGTTAGGCGTGATGATTTCAAATTGATTTTGAGTGAGGGGTACCCCGACCTCTCCCGCGGCACATCCAAGGCAAGAATGTTGGATTATACACACGGAAATAATGCACAGCGCGGTTGCGTACCCGTCACTAACAGGGATTTATTGGAAAGGCAATATTCCATGTAAAATATTTATTCCGGAGGTTGGGAAAGGAACGCCCTTCCTCAGCAGTTGGGATACTCTGGGTGTTGGTTTTTATAACACTCCATGTCGTCAAGCATCGAGTCTTACACTACACCTTCACCCGCCAGGGGGTTGCCGGTCCCCACATGGATACGTGGTGACGTAGAAGAGGCTTGGTGGTACAATCACTCCGAGTTTCTTGTTGACTGGTTATCCACGCTCAAAATTCCAGCGGTATAACACTGTATTTATCTAACTCAAAGCTTCCATGCAAGGTATGGACAGATGGACACAGTCGGAGACGAGATGGCTGTAGCATCAATGTCATGATGAGAAGTTCGATAGAGGCAACAAGGTCGAGACCCACAAAAATAATGTTATGACCAGGCGTTCATGTAGTCGTCTACGTCTTCACAGCCCCCACCTCTCACACAAATCACCGTACCAGCATTCTTGTTGTGCACGTCGGGGATTATGCACCTGATATCCTCCACGTTCGGACAGGGGCACTGCGAGGGTGCATCCACACACACAAGGGTATCGGGGCAAAGGTATGTGGAACAAGGAACTGGTCGCAAATAACGGATTGGCGACATATCCTGCACGAACAGGCAAGGACTCACTAGCATCACCCTGTGCTCTCCAGTGGTCAGCACCCGGAGGTCGTTGTTGTTGCCGTCCGGGGTGTTCGCCCTGGAACATATGCTCGAAAAAGCTGCCAAACTGTGCAGCAACCAGCTGACAGAACAGGAGAATGGCGAAGATCGCGAGGTACTTGGACATCCCTCCTGTTTGTGAAAACTCTCTGGCTTGGGAGGAGTGAAACTTGAGTGAAACTGAAAGCGATCGACTGGAAAGTGGACACGTTGCGCGCCCGGCATTTCTGGTATCATAGGGGATGTCTTCAGGATCTCCCAGTCAATTCTCGTAACACGCAGACGCGAAAAGGGGACCCAATTTTACAAGATGTTTTCCACTCGGGGAGTGCTGAATTTTGTCACTCGGTAAAGCTCCCTGGGTATCCGCACTGGTTGCTCTGGCTTGGGATAACGAGCGGGGCATCGCTGGTTCTCTTTGGCTCGACAATGGTCCACCAGTACGTGCCCCATCCTAGTCACCGGGTAATCCCCAGAACGCGTACCGGCATAACGATATCGATGTCAAGAACTAGTTGCCTACTGGTGCTTAGTTGTCAACAGCGGACATCGCCTGCCTCGATCCACTCGGGACAACCATAGCCCGCGATCATTCACCGTCGGTCGCGTGGAGCAGCGCGTAGACGGCAAAGTTTGTCTCCGTCCAACGGACCAATCATTACTGTCTCATCTCACTCTAATAGACTGACGTGGGGTGGCGGATTGATCGCCCATACTACCAAGGCGAACACGAGCTGACCACGATTGGCATGTGTATTGTGTGAGAACCTGTTCTTGTGGCGGAAAGGGTGCCGAATCCCATACTCCCGAACCACATTGTTCGGTGGCGCCTTACGTCGTGTTGGGCGCTGGGTGGTTTCATGAAACGGGTGCCTCCTGAGTCTCCTACTGATCTAAGACTTTTCGAACCATGCGGAACACAACTGTGGATTACTGAGTCCTCGGTTCCACGACGCAGTATTTGGGTCACGAGAGCGAGCATCAGCAAAACGTCCCATGTCCTACGTACCGCCACCCAACAGCCTAGCCAAATTCTATTCAGTTTTTGGGACTATCACCGGTCAGTTAAGGTCAAAAAAGTTTGGGTTGCGTTGCCCGACGTTGCGTATTGAGAAGTTGCTGATGGATCAAAGTACAGGGGAACATGCAAGGCACGACCACGCGACCCACGTTAACCAACCATTGCACCATCACTACAGCTTGATCTCGATCGCTTCTGTGCTGAAATTACGGAAAACCGAGGGGACGGGGTCTCAAGGTACGCTAGGTAAAGGTCTGGGAACAAATCAGGAATTAGGACGGTCTAATTCCTGATTTGTTCCCAGACCTTTACCGGTGTACCTTGAGACCCCGTCCCCTCGGTTTTCCGTAATTTCAGCACAGATATCGTTGATGCGAGGAGCGGAGTACCTTCCAAAACCAAAGCTGAGGTTTCTTAGGGGACCGCGGCAATCTCCTCGAAGATAGACCCTTTCCGCACTCTCGGGCCCCTGCCCTGACGCAAACCCACCGGTGATTACCTATACTCCGGCTTTTTTCTCTTATATCTCGTCTGGTACATAACCACTCGGACGTTGTGTCTGGATTCGATTGGCTTCCCCTTCTTCTCCAGAGCCATCGTGTCTGGAATACGCCTTCATTCTGCCGTTTAAAAATACGCCTCAGGTCAAGGCATTATTCACCACCCGCTCGGAACTGATGGATTCGGATGCGGTCACAACCCTCATCGGGGCTGTATCCGCCCTCAAGGCGACAAGATACTTCACCAGTCTGTACCTCAAACTCATCACCGCACGCTAGTTTTACTAACAGACACTTTGGTTTTAGTAATAGGGTGTGTCCTTCTGCTGTGGGACCACCTGCTGACGTTTAAAGATGAGATCAAGTACATTTGGGCGCTGCCAATGGATCTCACCAAGTTAGTTTTTGTGTTCAACCGATACGTCGTCGCAGGATCCATATGTTGGAGCGTCTACAGTGAGTTTGCGGAGTTCTCGGAGCGTGGATGATCTTATACCCGGACTGCAGTACTACTGGAACTACGTGCTCCGTTGTCCTGGGAGGTAAGCCTGCGCACTGCTTCCCACACAGTGCACAAAGTTCCTGCCTTCCTGACCCCTTCTCGTAGATGTGCGTCGAGCGGTCATTTAGTTATTACATGCCCCTGAGACTCCGCCAGATGTCACATCTACATATTATATACCACGTCCACTTCAATGGTAGCCGTCGCGATTGCCAACTGTAAGTTTTTCAACCGCCATCTTTTTCTCGTGGCTGAACAAAGCAAACTTCAGTGACCGTGATCTTTCACATCCAAGTCCTTTGGGAGAAGCGGCCTATCGTTTCATATGTCCTGTTGGTTGGGTTTGTCATCACCTACGGAGTGACGGTAGTTTGCTCCGGATTCACCCTGCAAGACTTTCAAAGTAAGCCTTATCTCCCGGTCGCTACAGTCCACCCAGGAGTCTTTTGCTTGAGTTTGACTTCACGTCCCCCGCGCAGGTCACATCATCTGGGTTCCCGAACTCAACTCATGCGCAATTCCCCATAAACCGATGGCACTCATTGGGGTTTGGGGCGGAATGGTGCGTAGGCCTTCTTTGTTTCCACCATCGCGCGATTATGTTTTCGTTGACCGTTGAGTATGTGTTATTCCATCATCTTAGGTCACATTTGATCTCTTCATGCTCGGGATGGTGTTCACGAATGCAGTGGATAGGCCCTATCGAGAGACCTCGGAAATCGTTCGTAAATTGCATAAGGATGGGTTAAAGTTCTTTATAGTATGCACCCCACTGCCCTCTCGGTCAGAGTACTGATCTGTTTTGTGAAAAATAGGTGCTTCTGATCATGAGAGTTATCAATCTATTGATATCGATCTTCACTACAGTGAGTACACCCGTGCTTCGTCCCCACCTCGCTCCTCCCCCAGGAAACGCTGACTGATCTGTCTGAACTTCAGACCAAGCTGCTCATGGTGATAGTTTTGTACGTACCTTTCGGGCCCACTCTGTGAGTTTCTGCGCCACTAACTTCATTCTACCTCAGCTTTTCGTGGGCCATCGTATCGATCACACTCTCCCGGTTCCTTATCATGATTAAAGCCGGGGAGGAAGCCGCCGCGAAGGAGACCAGCGATCTCGTCACGCCGGCCGCGGGGGCCACATTGTGGCGTAACAATAGCGGTTACTGGTCTCGGGAGTGTGATTTGATCGAACTCAAGTCTACCTCACGATCCAGCCGATGACGCATATACCTATTCCGCGGATACGCATGCGACGGTTGGGTAAATTTTGAGACGAAAAGCGATTTCGATGTTACTGTGTCCCTATAGGGAAACGACCATCCAACAGACCGGCGCCGACTCCTCTACTCCTCTCACCGCTCTCTTTCCTGTATGGCCTCCAATCAATTTCGGTTTCTCGCCTCGATATCCCGCGCTGCGCATGTTCGGATATCAGGCAACCCCCCTCTTTAATCCTGTGTACATTCCACGTTATTTGGATTGTTGTTCCCATATTACGTGTGTACATATTTATGGCTAGGATGCTAACACGCTCTCTCCCTTAGGTTAACATTCTAGCCGGTCTGGTACCCTTAAGGACCTCCATAAGCAATGATAATTATCGTGATGTCGGAGTACCCCGACGCAGAGGATTGAGTCCGCCCGTGGTGTCTATTATCGTGAACGCGCGAGGATAAACTTCTGGGCCGGGTGAGATTCCCTAAGGTCGTTAGGTAGTTTGTGTTCAACGTGATCTCTTTCGCATAACTACATATTAACAAGACAAATAGATCAGGGAGCCGAGCTTAGGAGTGCACCGCAGAAAATTGGAAAGTCGGGAGGTTGGGAGGGGGGAATCGCGTACATGGGGAAGTTGGGAGGGGAAACCGGGGAAAGGAGAAATCGTAGTCGGTAATGGGATACACATAACCTAATCCACACTTGAGGAAGAGGGATCTACCTATTGGATTAACACAGCGAGAAAAGGAGACAAGAAGAGGAATATAGGAAGGGGGAAAGAGAAAATATACACAGACAAGTGAGAGCAAAGTGCAAAGCAAAAATGGTAAGCAAGTGTAGACGGCAACCAGAAATCATACGAGGAAAACGGAAGTGAACGAAATAAGTTAATCAATCATCCGTCGTAGGCTATAGTTAAGCCGTGCTCATGAAAACCGTAGAGATCCCTGGAGGGTATCAGGGTTGTTTCCCTATCTCAACGCCTTCCAGGCGTCCCCGCTCTCCGTGGTGTCCCAGGTGCCTTCCGAGGTGTGTTTGGAATCCCAGTCAACTTCCTCTCCACGTTTGACGACTCGTTGGCCCGCTGAGCCTCCCTTGCAGCTCGTCGTGCGGAATCTCCGACTTTTGCAGGCGGCCGTTGTACGTCGATCCTCGATAACGCACGTAGCACGTCTTGCGGGTCGGTCATGATCGGGTAAGGCTTGGTACCATGTGGTATATGCAATAGTCTGGGCGGGAGGGTGCCGTTGGGTATCGGTGGTAGGACATGTGTTGAGGTGATGGCGGTATTGAGGTCTGTGAAACGCTGATCCAATTCGTCCTTAACCGCGCACATGCATTCGAGTGCTGCCCGAGACCGGTGATTGAGATCCCCCAGCTGTACATATCAACATGTAAAGCGTAAAGATAGTACAAGATTGGATCAGACACACCTTCAGTTCCACGCCGGCTAACCTTTCCTTCAATTTAGTGCTGGAGCCTGCACACGTCGAAGCCTCTTCGATTAGCCGCAGCGCCGTATCCACTCCATTCCGGCCTTGAAATTGCGGAGGCAGTTCTCGACCCATCGCGGACCATAATTCCGCGTCGGTAGCCCGTTGTTTTCCCTTAGCCTTGGCTGATATCAGTGGTTGTCGCCTTAAAGCACTCTCTGAGTTCTCCTTGTAAGAGTTGTAGAACTGGGAAACCTCCACCCATGCCTGGTCCTCTGCCTTTGATCTGCAGGATCCATCAACCACCGTACAGGTGAATGAAATCCACAACATGAACATACCGTTCAATTTGGGCCAAGAACTTTTCCTCTCTACTCCGATTCATGACATTTTGCTCGTTTGCCTTCACCTGCGTTGACGAACTTGTGGTAGTTTCATCACCGTAGGCGCTCGTGTCGATTGATTTGTTTACGAGCATCTTAATTATCCGTTCCTGTACTTGTCCGAGTATCATGGCTCCTTCAGAGTTGAGTTTGGGTGGTGGGTCTTTCGCTTGCTGAGTGGAATGTATTGAACCAGATGTAGGTGTGGCTGAAGCTCTGTGTGCGGACCATACGAGAAGTTGCCTTGCTCGTTGCGATTCAGATACTTCGGGATCGATGTGTTTGTAAAGGGTGAAATCTGACACAGAACTATGAGGTTGAGCTGTGGGCGTACAATTCAGTACATTTGATGGTCGATCCAAGGGGAGAGTGCAACACACCGATGATACCTGAATTCTCATAAGAAGTGCTTATTCGTTTCCCCCGTGAACCAGACGAATTCCTCCGCCCATTGACACCGCCGTTTTCCCGCAAGCTCTTGTTTCGATTCTGCTTTGGAGTCTCGTGAACATCGACCGGTTGTGTGGTGTCCGTATATCCAGGGGTCGTCCTTCTTTTCGCGCTGGCGGCTTGAAGCGGGAAAGGAGGGTTCGCGAAACCGACTGTATCTTCGGACGCACGAGACTTCCGTCGCAGTTGGTCAGTCTCAGACTCCATCCGCCTCACATCTTCTTCTGTCTCTCCTTCATCACGGATGCCCTGGGACGAACTCGGCGGCTTGCGGTCTGAGGACGTGGGGACTGAAGCGACTGATTTAAATCGTTTCAGGGGGGGACCTTGGGCCTGGCTTGAGACAGATAGCGATCGGGATCGAGAAGGGGGCTGTAAGGAGGGGGGCTCTTGACTGCTCGTCTTGTCCGTAGACGAAGCTGCCCGTACGATGACAAGGCCACTGGTTTCTTCGTCACCACCATTGAGGACTACATACCGCACAGCGATCAGCCTCTCATTTGATACACTCGCTTGATCTAAGACGTACATTTCAGTTTGTTTGGCGCATGTCCCTTGGTGCTCGCCTGTAAACGGAAATAAACACGAAAGAAAAAGACTGTAGCTTTGAAACGCGCGTACCTCTCTTCGTTTCTTGATGACCGCGTTTAAAGGGTTGTCATCGTCGGGAGTTTTCCGTTTGCCGGGAGTAGGGGCCACCATAGAGGTCTCGAGGATAGTGATGGCCTTGATCATACGTCCTTGCTGGAACGCGATCTGGGACGGGGTCGGAGGAAGCGGACGCGTCTGGGGCTGCCGCCGAGCGTGTTTACCTCTTCCCGGATGTGGTGACCGTGTGGTTTCAACTCTTTCAGGCGGAGACCGAAATTTCAGGTCACGTGTCGATCAACAGACCTTAACCGGACTCAAAGTCGCATCGGCGAGAATATCACACTTATAGGGATGAATTGTAGAAATAAACGTACAGAGAGTATAATGGTTATACAAGATCCTTCTAATAGTCCGGCCGCCCGTATCTCTCGCAGCCTTCGTCAAAGGTCATCATCCGAATCATCGTCACCGTCCAACTCCATCGCCAACAACTCCCTTCTCCTCTTCATCTCGTCCCTGTCAACTCTCGGAGCCTTTCCAGGTGTCAGTTCGCACGGCAGGCGCATCTTGCGGGGACTTCGAGCATTGAGCGGCGTGAAGGGTATCTTGGGGGTATTTGGACGTCGTGGTTGGTCGGGAGACGCGAAGGAAACTCTTTGCAACCGCTCCGACAGCTCGGTTCGCCATTTGGTCCTCGGGTACATGTTCTCCTTGTCGTCGTGTGAGTTTTCCTTGTCCTCATCCGAGTCATGTGAATCGTTCGAGGAAGAGTGGCTCGACAAGGAAGAGAGATTGGGATTGTGGTCCACCCAGACATCAAAACCTGGGTGGTGGATGTTTTTCAGGGGATTTGACGATGATGGGATGGAAAATAGTCGGGATGAGGATGCGATTGGGATCGGCAATGACGAATGATTGCGATCGTGTCGACGCGACGGACGGGAGAACTCCTGAACGAGGCATGAAGTCGACGCAACTTTGTTATCGCTTCGCAGTGATTGACCAAAATCCAGCTTGAGTGCCGGACTCTGCCTTAGGACGTCGTGGATGACTAAAGCACGGTCAGACGGAGCGATAGAGCTCTTGATTGTCTTCTCAGGAGAAAATACGCCTTCCTGAGCCAAGATACGTCTCTTTGTCGGACTGAAAAGACTGGGCGTTCCGGGGGATAAGGGGCGCTTATGTGTTCGTCGTGGGGTAGTAGGAACGGGTGTAAATGGTACGTCGACAAACCTCTCAATGGGCAAGTCGCGTAACGGGCCGGGTCGAGGGGCCATTGTATGGTACGGATAGTCTGTGAGAGGTACGTTGAGAGAGCCGATAGAACGTGAGGGGGATGTTGGAAGTTGAGAACAGACGGAAGCGAAACGCGCTCCGTAACGCGATTGACCGCGTTTGTGACAGCCGTCACGCAATCTAATATTCCACTTTTGTTACAACGTCGAAAACACCTGTACCCGCGCGACTGAGTCTACCAAGAGCGATGTTGCCTGAAGGCGTCGTGAGATCATCAAAGTCCCCGTGAAGAGCGGCATCGGATAAGAATGCGGCTGTCGTCTCATACGACGCCTTCAAGAGGGGTGATGGATTTGTCGAGATACCGCGACGGTTGAATGGTTTATAACCACCTTCGAAAGTCTGAGAGACAGTCAGCTAAATAATACCTAGTGAGGGCGAGCGACGCACCATGTAGTCCGCGATGAGCTCTAGGTGGCGGATATCGACATCGATATTATAAACCCCGAAGACGGCGCTCATCTCCTTCACAATCGCCGTGCGGGCAGCCTCCACACCATAAGTCCGCAGGATTTCGTCGATATGATTCGTATAGACATCATCGACGCTGATCAGTGGATTCTCGGAAGAGGAGAATTCCCAAAGACCGGCGATGTTTGAACCATTTGTAGAGAGCTGTGAAGAGGCGGAATGAGGTGGGTGGCTCAAAGACACGATCAGGTGATCTTACCACGATCTTCCCTTTGTTATCGTCTCCCGCGAGCTGGAAACAGTCCATGATTCCGGGAATCTCTCTCACGACTGTCTTTGCGCAGGTCCTTTCCACCAATCCAACGAGTAGCAATTTGGGCATATCCGCACCAAACTTGACAAAGGTTGTGAGTAACATCTACAAGCACATCAATGGATCTGACTTACCGTCAGCTGTATTGTACACCGCTTTGCCGTGAATTTGAAAGACGAAGCTGCGGGCAGGTTCAGGTAAAACAACTGTTCGACACTGCTCGGTGCTTTTGCCTTGGGCTTTTCTTCATCTCCTTCCGCCTCTTTCTTCTCCTCTGGTTCGGCATAGGTGGCTTCGATGGCCTCATCTTCCAACTCCTCATCGCTTTCCTCGTCCGACTCATACGAGACATGTTCCGCCTGCTGCCTTGCTCGCTTGGCGGTGTCAGCGTCTCCATCCCCGACTTCACTAGAACCGTCATCTGCTGGAGCGGCCGGCTCGTCGTCCTCAGCCCCTTCAGCAACAGCACCCCCGTTGCCCCTTTGTTCTCTCACTGCCTTCCCCTTCCCCAAAGCGGATATCTGGTTCTTCAAGTCTGCATCCAACTTCTTCAACTCCATCTGAATCTCTTTCTTCATAACCTGTGCGAACTTGGTTCCAAACGACCCCTTGATCCCAGCCGGGGTGATATCGTACTCCGCCCGATACTCCTCCTCGGGGAAGAAGTTGATCTTGATGGTAAAGACCTTGTTCCTCTGGCCCTGTTCCGCAACAAGCTTCTCGGTGACAACTACCGACTCGATCACTTGTGAAAGTGTGAGGCGACTGGCTGCCTTGCAAAACTTTCTGATCTCCTCCGCACTACGACCGGGACAAACTGTGATACGCATCGAGGGTGTTTTTGGTTTTGTGGACGCGGTCATGACGATTTCTCGTAAACGCGGGATACCAAGGGTGACATTAGCAGCACCGTGTCCTATTCTGGAGTTCAGAATTCATTCGAGCCACAACTCGGGCAGACGTACCGGCGAAGTGGAAAGTGTTCAATGTCATCTGCGTGGAAGGTTCTCCGACACTGGGGCCGAAAGTAAGTCGAACCGAGGTTGTGTGATCAATACTACCACACTCACCCTTGCGATGCGAGTAATCCTACAGCCTCACCAGGCTCGACAAGACTCCTCATGTACTTGACGTTCATCAGCGCTTGGAACTGCGCTTTCTTCGCTAGGTTATGCTTCGCATTTCGTTTGACTTTCGGAAGCGTGTCGTCCTCGTTCTTGACCTTCAATAAACCATGAGGGTTCGTTTTGATGTACTCGTTCACCTTCTCTGCAAACTTCTCCGATGTCGCGCCTAAGTACCCACTCGGACTGAACCTGGTCAAAGCAGGATCAAAATCATCCCTCTCTGACCTCCTCGATACTCCTTTCCGCTCGACAGACTTCTTGATCACCCTCCTCATGTACTTCAACGCTTGCTGATCGTCAACGTGACCGATGGCGTTCTGAGGTCGATACCTGTTCACAAACGAGACTTGGTTCTGAACCATAAACTCGAACTGGGTGAGGTGTTTCTGTTTCGTCACGTCCAGAGAGTCACCGCCGTAATGGAATTGGAAGACCGAGGAGTCGCTGCCACGAACGGTATGGTCATAATGAACGCAAATGCCCTCCAGGTGCTTGATGAGACACCGTTGGAGGTACCCGGAACGAGAGGTCTTAACGGCGGTATCGATAAGACCCTCTCGCCCAGCCATACAATGGAAGAAGAATTCTTGAGGCTTGACTCCAGTCAAGAACCGACTCGCAACGTATCCACCGGCAATCGCCTTAGTCTCGAACGGCTTGAAAGAAGGGAGCGTCTTTCCGCTGACCATGACGGGCACACGACGACCCTCAAGTTCCTGCTGACCCAGAGCGCATGAGATCTGTTGAGCATTGACAGCGCTACCCTTTGCACCGGATTGCGTCATGGCCTGCATGTGGTTATGGGGGAACTGCCTGAGAAGACTGTGGGGCATGACAGCGTCGGCAATGGACTTCGTCAAACCGGCCATCTTTTTCTTGACAGTCATATCCAGCCCGGCCATCTTACTATCATCTCGAGAAACCTCCTCCAATAAAGCCTTAAGAGCCGGTCCACGTTTCTTCTCCTGTATTCCAGTCAACGAAGGGAAGTTCTCGATTGCAGCTTCGGTGCCGAACCCTGCGCCGCGAATGAGGAGTTCCCGTCTCCTGGCATTCCCCCCGGGGGTCAACGCGAGATCGTCCATTCGACAAGTGAAAGCACGGTGTTGGAGAAACTTCGTGAAGAGTCTGCTGAGGATTCCTAGGAGTTTCCCGGCGGTTTCTGCGCTATATACCTCGTAGACAGAGTGAACGAGACCGTAGTCAGAGGCACCGAAAGCAGATTTGTCCAATATACCACAGAGCAGTTCTCCGTCCATGAAGATCACTTTATCTTCGCCGGATTCTTTACCCCAAAGGGTTCCAGGGACCTTGGTCTTTGCATTAAGATTAAGACCCTCGGCGTTTGAAGGAGTAATGTTCTTCATGACCGTAGAAATCTGCAACGCATTAGATTATCCCACATACCATGAATCTCTACACATACTATCTGTTTCCCAGTCCATAACGCACAAGGTTTGACGATCGCTGGGGGAAGGGTAACAAGTAATCCGCTGTGATGTGAAAGATCCTCCTCGGGTCTCAAGGCCCCGTACAAGAGTTGGAAGTACTCTTCTCGCGTAAAGAACGTGTCGCGATTCGTCATCCAAACGCCGGCGACTACGTGATCCTGAATTAGTCCACGAAGCGGCTTTCCTGATGTCGGCACTAGGTACTGGTTGTCGGTATTCGCAATGAAATAGGCCTCAGCGCGCGCAATCTGATTCTCTAATGACAGTCAAGTGGGGGTTTTCAGATAATCGAAGTAGCACTTACGTGGGAAATGGATGTTCATTTCTGTCCAGGGCGGGGATTACTACCGACGTGGGAAAGTTTAAAAACGATGCGCTCACCGTCACCATCGAAATCCGCTGCGTAACACCTTTCAGAGAGACGGTATATACACAGGAACACCAGTATCACGTACCGTTATACGAATTACTAAACAAAATTCAGCAAGGGACCAACAACTCGAAGGACCGAGACGCACTCACCAATTAGCATAGTGCATCCGAATCGTTTTTTCTCCAAGTAAAACCCTAGCCTTATGGCACATCATACTCGGTTTGTGCAGGGTAGGTTGTCGATTGAGAATAAGAAGATCCCCATCCTCCAAATGACGATACACCTTCTTGTTCACGGCTCCCTTGGGAATGAACGACCCGGGGATACCCCCACTAATACTCTCGGAAACCGTAAGAAGTGTGTTAGCGAGGGCCTTCCGTTGATCCCTGCTGAGGTTATCCTACAAAAAAATCGTCGGCACCTTGACCGACCGGAATGAACGTGTGTTCTCACAAGCGACTGAAGTCGACCATCCTCGTACTCAACCATCTTTGCGCCAGGATAGTGGTCTGGTCCGTTGATGACAGCCTGTCGTAGCTTCTCCAGATTCGCAGGGATCACAGGTTCGGGGTACGTCAGTTTCCGAGCAAAGACTGGCGGTATTCCAATCTCATTCGGTTCGATGTTGACGTCTGGCGAGATGACCGAACGAGCGGCATAGTTGACTCGTTTACCCTTACCAAATATCAACGTTAAAACCACTCCTGTGTGATTCTGGACGAAAGAAGAATACGTACCATCATATTTTTTCGGAACAGACCTTCCTTCTTCTCAAGCCCCTGCTTCACACCAGCAGGAGGAAGCTTTCCCTGTCGAACGGGTTGAGGGTTCTTGCCACTATCAATCAAGCTGTTCACGTCGATCTGGAGTTGAACGAGAGTATTCAGGAGGTTCTGCAAGACCGACCGCCTGACACCCTCGTCGTACTCGGCATTCTTCACGGAAACGGCATTGAGTTCCATGTTCAGATCTCGTAACCGATACGAAGTATTCAGCAGCCTCATCAGCAGCTCGTTTTGAGGATGTTCGAAAAGAGTGTCTCCGAGCTTCGCGGGTGGTCGGAATCGTGTTGGGGTGACGGGGATAACTTCCATGAAGAACATATCCGCAGAAGCCAGAGAATAACCCTCCTTGGAGAGTTTAGCAAATGGACCGTGGCGACCAAATAGGAGCGAACACATCACAGCCTCATTTGCATATAGTCGTCTCAGGTGCACGCGAACCTCCCCGGGAGCCACCACTCGCTCATTCCTCCCCCGAGCGCCCTTGGTCTTCCCACTCGCAGATTTTGCCGGTTGTTCGTTCTGTTCCTCATCCTGTTCTTCGTCTGACATCGCCGGCTCTCCCTGTTCCGACTCAGCCATCTCAACGTCGGAGTCTCCCTGGCTGGACCCTTGACCTGGTGAGTCCCTTGTCGGCATAGAAAAAAGGACCTTGGGTCTCCGAATCTCGAGTCCATCGTGAATAGCCTTCTGCTTTCTCGTTAGGTCGTATTCGATGATCTTGGTGTAACCTTCCTTTCGGAAAGTGTAACCGAAGCTGAACCCCACGAACGAGAGCAGAGTCAACTGACAGTGTTACACATATACGAGGGAAAGATTCACGCACGCAGAACAATTTGTGCATTTCTTGAGCATGGCGTATTTCAGAAACTCGGTGATAACCTCTTTCCTCGTTTGGAATACCAGTTCGTCCTTGTATGCGTCCCGTTGTCCCTTGCCATGTACCTTAAAGGCTTTCTGGACATAATCGTTGATCCGCTTAACGTTCAACGCGACGTCATCCTGAACTCCGGTAGCATCCTCGTCCCTCCTCTTGTAAAGCTGCAATTCATCGATTTTCTGTGCCGGGACTAACAGACCGCGTTCTAGGAGACGAAGCTTCGCAGCAAATTTGGCGACCTATTAAGATATAAATCACCCTCTGCAACACTGCGACGTCGATCTCTGCTGCTTACTTCTACCCTTCTCGCCTTGAAGTGGTGGCAGAATAAGCAGGTCGCGCGCAGGAGGTTAAACATGTTAACCATGAAAAGAGGATGGAAAACGGGTGCTGGGAGTTCTATATGTCCGAAGTGCCCCGGACACGAATCGTAACTTGCGTGACAAGACTTGCATCTATCAAGGTCCGAATACCAGTTCCTTTAAGTGAGCAACTGGGTCTAACACTGGGAACTATACACCACGCACAAGTCATTACGGTCGCTCGGACCCAACGCAGGGTCATACAATCCCCCTAGATTCGGCCGATTCAGATCATCCAGAAGAGTTGGATTGACGATCTGCTTGACAGAGATGCGACGTATATCCTCCGTGGTCAAGAATGAGAAGGAGACGCTCTGTACGGTGGACGGAATCGACTGGGAAATATTCATGGTGTCGGGTTATCCCTAAACTTGAGTTGCGTACACCGAACAATCTCGAGGCACGACAGCTTGACCTCTGCGGGACCTCGGGCTCCAAATTTTCGACGGAAAGAGTTGATCGAAAGGAGACGCGTGATCACGTGCGCTATGTACCAGCCCAGTGGTTGGTGGCCGGCTCCGTCTTAGGCCTCCAGAGTACATTCAAAGAAAATATTAAAACGACGTTGGTTACAGTAGTATTACTTCAGGTAACTTTCTTGAGAGGTGCCTTCGCCAAAGCCTGGAGTTCAAACCAGACCAGCTTAACTCGCAGATACCTCTGTTTTATGGAATGGAATGCTTACCTTTTTAATCATCTCGTGGATTTTCTTCTGCCCCACGAACAAAATCGCGGCCGTGAGAACACTTTGGAGGAGTTTGTTTCCGACACCTTTATAGACTCCTTCGATACCCTCGTTTTTTACGATCGAGAGAACACCGTCGAGCGCAGACTTGTATTTGGCGTGACCAGCTTGAAGCCTGCTCTTCACAACACTAAAAGCTACGGTGAGAACTCGCCTACTCGGGCCGGGAAAGCCCGACTTACATATACGGGTACGTTGACCCAGTTGCAACTGTGAGAACTCAGTGGAAGTCCCTTGATTCGCACGGGAGACATCGCTCACTGAATTTCGAGAGTGCCCCGAGCAAGAAAAAGTCTAAGTCTGTCAAAACAGCAGTCGCGGCAGCAGCTCCTTCAGAAGCACGCAACACTGCAGTCCGTCGCATTACGAGTTTGTTCTTAAGCTGCTCAAAGACGGTATACTGGATCACCGGGTTGATGACAAGCACTAATGCTGGACCAACGCCACGCATAAAGCCAAGAGGGCCATCAGTAGCGAGGATGTGTCGGATAGTCTGGAGGATAGACAGTTGCTGAGTTGGTTGGGGAACGGGCGTGGAAGAGGATGGGCCGGCCTGCTTCGACATGCTTTGTACCGCCTGGGTGGTTTGGACAACCCAGACGGGGTTGCTAATTATTGAGGTAGCGGAGCCTGTCCCAAGTCAAAGCGATCTACCAGATGGAATGAGCGTGGATTCTTACCAGCAATCAACCCCATAACCATGGACTCGAGGGTACTCAACCCTTTGCTGCCGCCTCTTGAAGACAGCATGATGCCCCTCATTCGTTCATAGAAGTAGTAATAAACACTATGAGGGAGTTAAGGTTAAGTGGGATACGCCTGGCTTATGGAATGTGTTCCTACCCGTTCGTGATGGCGATTCCCCATAAACTCGAGCCCAGCCCGCTGTACAATCCGAGTACTCCCTCACGCTTGACGATGTCCTTGACAGCTTCATACGTGGTCTATTCCCAGTCGGTGTCAGCACTCTTAGAAAGACGGATGGTGCTATTCACCTTGTTCTCGTTCTTGGTTTCTACGGCGGCTCTGGTCGATAGAAAGATCAAAGGGCTAGCATACCGGCCGAGTGTTGACGTTTATAACTCAGTCTACGGAAATGAATGACGCCAAAGCAGATGCGACTGACTATGTGGCAGTCATCGCAACAATGCCTCCTGCGGCACCGGCCAAAGAATGGACTACAGAGTCATCGGGCATCGTCGAGAGCTGTAGCGGGGACGAAGGAGATGGTAAACAGGACTAGCATCCAGAGTCATTGATCCACGCGATTCACCGCGTCGGTCCGGTTAAGTAACAAGACATGTGATATCGGATTCTACAGCAGACGCTCGACCAAAAGGTGCCCAGTGGATTCAACAGAACTAAAGTTGTAAAGTTGTACTTATTACAATGGTGGTTGTGCTATAACATGGTCTAGTAGTAGGCGACACAATGCAGAATGTTATGGGGATGTTTCTCTTGATGAGCACGAAGAATTCTGTCCATATCTTCGTCAATATCTTCAGAAGCCTCAACCTAGAAGACAGTAAGCTTGAATGACACCGCATCATGGAGAGGGTGGACGAACCGCTGCAGCCAAGTCGAGCATTGCTCGTCCAGCAATCAGCGCTTCCTCGTGGTTATCCTTGATGTCGATATTAATGATGTGCACTGGCTTATTGGACTCGCCCCCGCGATTAAGCAGATCTTGTCAGTTTGGTTGGGGTTTACATCTCAGGTGAAGAATATACCACTTACCATCGCAAACAGCATCATAACACCGCTCCTCACAAGTGATAACGATATCAGCGACTTGCTTACTCTCTTGCCATCGTTCAGGTGCCAGCTTGATCTTCCTATTCCGGTCAAGCATTTGCAGCAGACCACTAGCAGAGTATCTAAAGTGGGAGTGAGTCTCCAGCCTTTAACAGAATCTAGTTTGAACGCATACAGTCTTGGGTCCTTGGCATTTAGCTCCTCGTAAATGTCGTTGTAGGGCGTACCGAAGGAGTAGATATTCGGCTTGTCGATCGAAGGACCAGGCAGCCTTACAGCAGACCCTGTACCTGCAGAGATCACCCGATAACCAGCCTTGCTATCACTTCATCAGTGATTGCGAGACTGGGCTGAAAATTGGAACGCACGATAGAACATTATGACCCTCCATTGACCGATTCTAGGATAGGACTTAACAACCGAACAAAGCGAAATTCAGAACGAGGCGCACCTGGTTGCTTGCACACACAACACAGAATAATGGTCTTTGCTTGTACGTCTGTGGGGGAAGGTCTAACCCGGGTATCATATCCAGCTCCGAAGTAGCTTGTAAGAAAGGCTGAGGAGGCGTTGGTATGGAGCTGGGTGGCGTGTCATTCTCGAATGGCTGGGGTGGGGGCTGGGACTTGACGTGGGGAGGGATTGGAGATGGTGCAGGGGAGTCGGAGGTTTGACGTTGCTGGGTACGCGCCAAGCGTGGATCACGAGCTCTTCTTGGGTCCATTCTGGGGCGAAGGGAATTCGAATTAGCACAAATAGCCCGATAGAGAACTGGCCGCCTCAGAAGTATCTGAACGTGACGGATTCGACTTGGAAAAAGTCGAGCCCGATCTTCATACGATTCCACAAGGTATGGGTCCAGGGAAAGGTCAAGATTCCACTCTGAATCATCGCTGGCGACCAAGAAGCGTTGAGAGGATACTTACACTTGGATACAATGCGCAGGTCTGGAAGGTTGTAGTGGGCGGACAAGTGACGAAGGTCACGCGCATCTCGTTCCAAGTCGAACCTCACAGACCCGTTCATGGCCACGCGATGTGAGAGGCGGTAAATCTCGGCTACCTAGCATATATTGACCTTTTCTCTTCAACTACCAACCGCCCAAATACGCCGTTTGGTTTGTCATATCAGACCAAGGTAAACGAAGAAGTGCACATTCCACGCTTCCGACGATAATTTGTCTATCCAGTTGCATCCGCAGGTTCCTCGTTAACTTTCTCGGACTGTCTCCCTTCGAGGACCAAACGGCAGAATGAAACTAAAACACTTCCCCACGCGTGACCATTTCAAACCGGGTTTCCCTTGCACGAGGTCGTTGTGAGTAGTTTCGAGAACATTCGTCGCTCGGAGCGCCCTCCCCGGACACAGGTATAAGTAAGCGTCCAACGAGATGGGTAGCACTGAGTTCGTATCCTTGGTCTCCAAATGCAAGCCTCCAGAGCTCACAACCGGGGAAGACAGGCAATCCTCTCCGACGTCGACGTATTTCGCAGGCATCCATCTCCGCGGGATGTTACCGAACTCCGGGCATTGATCTCTACGAACGAAACGTCGCTCGCTTCGTTGAACGAAGAGATCGAGGCTTGTTCGAGGCAGCTCAGTGCATTGCGTACCAAGTCTTACGCCCACATCCTCACCATCCGCAAATGCCAGGCCGCAATGACGCTCGCGCGTCTTATCCCCCCGGAGCTCCTCGCCAAGATCTTCAAGCACGCCTCCGAGACGGGTTGGACCCGTGCACCGATCGTAGCCTCACATGTCTGTTCAACTTGGAGGGCCGCTGCTCATTCTCACCCTGGCGTGTGGTCTCGCCTTACCGTCAACCTTGATATGCGGAACCCTGTTGGTTGGACCGAGCATTGGCTATCCATGGCCCGTCATGCGTCCTTACATGTGACCATTATCCACACTGCCCCCACGGCCTCGCTCGGACATGTTATGACCCTTTTATTGGAGCGCTCAGAGCAGTGGGTCAGCCTCACCCTGGATCTTCACCTCGCCGACACACGACAAGTTCTCGCCGCATGCACTGCCCGTTTCACGAGATTACGTTCGATTGGTTTATCGCTTGTCGCAACCGACGAAAGCATCGAGGCAGCAGAAGGCACCACCAGTTTCGCCAACGCTTTCCAGGACGCCCCCGCTTTAACTTCTGTTTCGATCGTTGGGAACGTTATCCCCAGGGACCTTCCACCGCGCCTCACCTCCCTACGCATAGAATGCAGCGGTCCCTTCGGTTCTAGCATTGAGACCCCTCGTTCAGTCATCGAGACCTTGCAGAGTCTCCCCGACCTGGAGACTTTGACACTGCGGTTGGGAGTGATAGCAACGACTCCTCTTGACATCCCGAACATCGAGCTCCCAAAGCTTAAGACCCTCATCTACGAAGACCTCCGGACTGGCGGATTCCCGATCCTAAATTACCTAACCGCTTCCTCACTCATCCACCTATACGCACATGTGCATCCCGACCCGGATGTGCACGATACCCCGGTCTACCTCAGCCGTTTCCTGGAAGGTTCGCCAAACGTGGAGACATTGGAGTTCGGTGGGGCTGATATCTGGCCGGAGCAGTGGCTTTCGGTTTTCCCGCTTCTACCAAAGCTACGGAAACTCCACCTGCACGATTCGGATATTGACGACGAGGTTATTGAAGGGATGTTCGGGAAGAACGGGTTGTGTCCTGATCTCCGAAGAATCGACCTTCGCTGGTGCCAGCACATCAGAGGGACGACGTTGGTCCGGCTTGTCGAAAGTAGGGTGGGAGGAGGTGGCTGTGAGATCGAAGAGGTTGCGGCCATCTGTTGTTCTCTCGTCAGGAAGCAGGACGCTATGCAGCTTGCGGGTCTGACCACATTCCGTGTTATTATTGGAGAACGGGACGAACGTTGCCGTGAGTTTAACCTTCTTTTACATGTCTCTCCATGGATTTGTCCTGACTTGGTGTTCGCTCAGGCGAGAGGAGATGTTGCGATAACAAGCAATATCGTCAACGGCTCAAGTTCCATTTGCTGACGTTGCCGAAGGAAGAGCGTGCCGGAATCCGTTTAGTCGTAGATTAGAAGATGGCCTGCGTTAGATTCTGCATGTGCGTACTGGCCACCAAAGTTTGTAGAATCAACCATTTCCGTTGCGAGGGCGTTATATTACTTTGTGCACATACAGACCACCCAGTTGCTTAAAGCCTCATGGCCGTCAAACACCCCTCGAACACGAGGACAGCAACATGTAGAACTTTGACGCGGGGAATCGACCCGCGGGTGCGGTGTTCGTACAGATGTTTCAGCTCAACCTCGAAAAGCTGTACACATAAGATTCTCGCTGGCACGGTTTCGGACCGAAAATATGTAGATTCCAGATCTATAGCGAACTTCGGTAAACAAGTAACGTAGAACGCTTCAAACGTGGATCGGATCACTCTACCACGGCGTTTAGGACCTCGTTCAAGAAACAAAAAGAACCAAACGACGCTGGTGATCCTTGATGAGGCTAAGGGCCGTCGTGGTGAAAGACTGGAGGAAAAAGCAAAAAACGACTGACCACGCGTTTTGATGCCAGACGAAGTCACGTGTGGATTTCAGTTGCATTCCTCCACGCAACCTCATTATATAGTTCATTGGCTTTCGTGGAGCATCTCCTCGCTTCCCGACCTTTTACCCACCCTCTTATCTCACTGTTTATATTCGCTAAGCGATAGCATGTCCATCAATCGAACCTCCGAGTTCAAAACGGTGTTGGCTGAGAAGAAGGTTTCCACACCTGAACCCCACCGGAAACGAGCGCCAAAGGCAGACCCTGGCAAGGAGGTCTTCAACAAAGAGTACTTGAAAGAAGGATATGCTGTGGTACGTGAGCTCTCGTTGTTTGTGAACCAAGCTGGCCTGAAGTACGCCCAAAGCTCAAGCATATCACCACCCTGACACGAATGCTCTCCCATATCCGAAAACCTTACTTGAACATGGACACGCGTCCTCACGCCTCCCGCCAAACGACACGTATCCTCGACCTCGGGAGCTCCGAAGAATCATGGTTCAACATCCGTTACCTCACGAACGAGGAACGGGACCAAATCGACTTGCAAGCGAGGTTGATCCTGATTAAATGCGCTGATCGAGTGAAGGAGATGGAGACCCTGGAAACGCGTACGAAATGTTCCTCGCATATTGACCAAAGGAACCTGAGAAATCGACGTTTACAGGTGTTTCGTTTCGTGCTTAGGCAGAGCGGAGCTTGCTACCAGTCAAGTGAACCCGCTCGCGAAGTTCCTTCCTGCGAGGTTGTTGCCAGGTTCGGAAGCGACGGCCGCATCGGAATTCGTTGCTGCTCATCATGCGGGCATCACTTGGTACTTGAATCGACGACTAACGGAGGCAAGTCAAACGCAAAAGGAGATGCAGGAAGAACGTGTAAAGCGTCAGATGGAAAGGACACATACGCTTGGGTCAGGAGCGACGAAGGAGAAAGCTCTGATGGGTCACCAATCCTCTATCCCCATTTCTGTTTCTGGTCCGGAACGAACTCAGAGCAGTGCACCCGGGAGCTGGCTCGGAAATGCGTCATCCAATCTGGCCTCAAGCTTAGCCGCAACTATCGGCGTCAACTCTAGTTGGAACGAGGCCAGACCGAGCTACACGACGACGCCGGTGGAGGATATCGAGGAAGACGATGAAGACGATTACGAGTTGACTGCCTCTCAAATCATGCAGTTCGAAGACGAAAACGCTGCCATCTTACGAAACGTCCAGGATACCCTTGCTTCCGTTCAGCAAGCTGAATCAAGGCTTTCGGAGATCAGCCAGCTCCAGACGGAGCTGATCGCGCATTTGACCCATCAAACGGAGTTGACGGATCAACTGTTCGAGGACGCGATAGCCACAACGTCTACGATGGAGAAAGGCAACGAGCAGCTCGCGGAGGCAAGGCGGAGAGGCAAGGACAGTCGGCTGTATATTTTGGTGTTCCTCATTGGAGCTTCGCTTTCCCTCCTTTTCCTCCACTACTACTAATCTTCATCCCACCTGTAAGTTATGTCGTTCATACTCATCACGTAGATGGACTTGTCCCTGCTGCTTTCCACATTGGCTTACGTTTGTTGTTACTGGACTCGCTCGGGGTATATAACATGCTGCCATTAAAAGTAAGTATATGTAATGTTACAAAACCCGTGCGCATGTATGAGGACAGCGACCATGTGAGTGCGGTTTAATCGTCCTCGTCCCGGTCTCGGATCACGAGAGGTTGGTGGTTCCCCTCTTCCAACAAAGACTCCGATGAGAAATTTCCCAACAACGGAGCGCCTTCGTCTGCCTCTTCAAGGGCTTCAATGATGTCTTCTTCAGCAGAGGGTGACACGCTTTTCAAATGCTCAAGTTGACGTTGGACGAGACGATACACGATAACGGAGGCGACAATGCCGAGGAGAAACCCTCCACCGACCAAGCAGCCGTTGATGATCTTCGTTTGTGTATCCATACTCTCTCGCTGTTTACCATCGGAGAGGGGGGCGAGGCGAGATCCGATAAAGGTGTAAAGGAATAGCTTGGGGGACAGGAAGGACGTTGCGACGATAAACTGCCAGAGCTTAACCGTGTGGATTGACTGCAGAACTCGGATCAGCAGACAGAAGCAGGTGGGAACTACGAATAGGGGACTCACAGCGAAGAGTGTGTTAGCATACACCCAAGGCGGCATGGGAGACAACCGAATCAAAATCACCAACGGGAGACCCTTAGTTTCCTGGAGAATCAAATCCCACGTAAATACCTGGACATGCACGGAACTAGGATCGACACCCACCACAACAGTCTCCAAAGCGGTCCACTTGTCATTCGTAGCGGACCACTTTCGAAGCCGTTTGGAAAACAGGAACCTCAAAACGACAAAGGCCACGGTAGCTCCCAAGACGGATCCAGCTAGAGCGAGGAAGAATCCCTTCATCCCGTACGCGAATCCGCACAACGTCACGGTCGTCGTGTGACTAATCATAGGTGGGAACGAAATCAAGACTGGAACCGAACCACGAGAGTCAGATCATCCGGTACGGGTAACGGAGCGAAGCGTGAGAGGACGGATGAAGACAACGACCCACTCATAAAAACGAGGATGATTAACCATCCGTACTCCATGTGACTGAGCTTCTGAGCCAAGTCGTACATGACCTGCGCCATTACTGCGCCTTTTAGGATGAGGACGACAGCCAACGCGATGTAGAAAGCAATGAAAGACCAGATAAGCAACTACAACGTCCCACAAAAGCCCATCAGCCAAATAAACGATTCGGAACAGCGCCGCCCAAGAGATAAATGGGGAATGGAGCTGACCTTGCCCCGTATTCCGAGTTTTTTATATCGTTGCCAAGTCTCCTTCGCGTAATGCTTGGAATAATCCACGGCAGTCTGCAGGAAAGACTTCTCCATCGTCATGATTGAGGCGGTTTAGGGGCGGTCTTGTGTTCAGCTTGTCGATGCTGGCCGCTAAGGCGGAAGGTAGCATTTAGAGTCGTGTGCTTCGTCATCCCGAAGTCAATCGGAGTTTACCGGCTTCCCGCACCACGATCGCCTGTCGGCAAATCTTCGGCCTTTTCTCCAGTGTCAATCGTCATCTGAAGCAACGTCACTCCAACCCCAGTACTGGGATCATGGAAAAGTTCTCAGCTTTCAGAGTGAGTAACAGCCCACACTTCACCTCGACTTCTGGCTCACTTTCTTGAGGATTTTAGGATCCAGGAACCGGCATACATGTGCGTCCGGAACGAAACTCGCACACAATTCAAGGGCTCAAAGGAATCCTTTGTTGAAAGCCTTTTCTCACACCATCATCCCCTGCTGATAATGACCTCGCACGGAAGGCGCTGTTACCCCTTGGCATCATCATCGGTGTGGCGAGGGTATTAGTGGTTGTGGTGGTCGGTCTCTTGTATTTCCTGCTAGACTCTGTCTTGTCGGCTTTACTGGTGAGTTCGTCGCCCAACCCTTCTCAGGGAATTAGGTTCAAGCCGTCTCACCAGGCTATACCACCCATACGAATCGTGAAACGCCTCTTCGCTACCGTATTCGCACGTTTGATCCTCTTCGTGCTTGGATTCTGGTGGATACCTGTCGAGGTTGTCAACAAGAAAAGAGGGTACGCCAGCTAGAAATATCATCCGCTTCATCCCCTCAATTTCACCACTACAGACGAAATCAGGCGGACGAAAGCTGGAGCCCACGTACAGGGGATATCATCATCTCAAACTGGATATCATGGGTCGAACTCTTATGGCTCGCGTTCAGGTACCCCTCGTTCTCTTACATTTCCCACATTCGTCCTAACTGCTGGAGTTCCTGTGCAGGTTCGATCCAACATTCGTCCTCCCAATCACAGACCCCGTCCAACTCGACTCCGACACCTCCTCGACCCGGGCAGTCCAGACACCCGGCCGCAGAACCGGAACAGGTTCAGCCGCCATCTCAAATTCTGCAACGTTTGCCTCCAAAAACCGACGACCAACCCCCCAAGCAAAAGTGCTCGGTTTCAAAGTCGTTTCGCTTTGGTCCATGGTAACCCACACCGGGAGGATCCCCACCCGAACCTCCAACGACAAGGAGAAACACGAGAGTTTAGAGCAAGTGAGGAAACGAGCGCATGGCCCTGTCGTCGTGTTCCCAGAGTGCACGACGAGTAACGGACGAGGTTTGCTCCGGTTCGCGGACGTCTTCAGGCACGAGAATAATATCCCTGTGAATGGATACAAGGTTTTCATCATGTGCATAAGGTATTATCTCATCCTTTGACCTCTTCCCAAGCACCTGGTGACCATTCTCATAGGTGTGATCCTCCCACGAGCTTTACCCCATCCATCAGCCATTCGATCCCCTCAAACGTGTTAAACCCATTCCCACACCTCTTCACCCTCGCAAAAACACTCACCCCCCTTACGGTACTCATTCGCCTCCTTGCACCTTCTGAATCCCCGAGTTCCGGAACAATCATGCCGAACAATATCCCACCGAACGGCGCGGACGGAGGGGATGCATTGACTGAGGTATCTGCAACGTTGATCGCTCAGGTGGGTAAAATAAAACGAACAGGATTGGGGTGGGAAGATAAAGCGTCCTTCCTGGAATTCTACAACCGCAAGTAGCGCACATCCCTCTGTGGATCCCGGGATCGGTCGCACTGGCCAGAAAATACAAATATATTTCACCAGCGAGGACAAATCGAAGATGAACCGGCCACGAGTGGTCCAATGAGGATGTTAACCCGTGGGATCCGGGTGGAAGATACACATGAGAGATGCTGCTACATGAGAGTGTGAGGATGAGTTGTACGTAAAGTGATGGAATGGATGCGTGAGGAATGATCCAGGGTTGATCAAGTTGCTTTGGTGCGCCGATTAAAAGGAAGGGTACTTTAGTTCAGTAAAATGTCTGTGATATGCCCTACAATCTTTGGAGATGGCGTGAATTCTTGGGTTGGGGGACAAAATCTGCAGCGCGAAAGGTGAGGCTGTGAACCTCTGCAGCATGCAAGGAATGAGTCGGGGATAGATCCGTTCCAAGGATCCGGTGAACGCACCATAAGTGCGAATCAATGGTGACTGTGATGGGATTTGATATGCTTGATATCCGACGACGATGACGATGACGACGAAGTTAATGGGTGGTTCTCCTTCTTGGATATTTTGGATTCTCCATATCTGCGGCTCCTGGATCGTCGCTTCTCGCGGTCCTCCGAGCGATCACGACGAGAGCGACGTGAAGGGGACCTAGACCTGGAACCTGAGCGTCCTTGTCTGTGAGAGGACTTGCCCGTCTGCACAATGGCGGTCAGCCTGTGACAAAGGCCGTGGGTGCAACATCATACGTAAGGCGTTACTTCGACGATGTTGCCACATAACTCTCTGCCATTCAATGCCTTGACGGCATAGTCCGCGTCTTCTTGGGAAAGGTATTCGATGAATCTGTTGATAACGTTAGTGATCAAAAACCACTCAGTTCGCTTGAATCCTCACCCCCTGTCATGCCTGGTTTGGTCGATGTCGCAGAAGGCGACTACTCCACCTCCCAGACGTCCAAAATCTTTAAGTTCCTGTGGGGACTAGGGTTACAGAGACCAAAGTGAGGAGGAGTGAAGACATACCTGCCACCGAGTTCGCCTGGACAAGTTGGAGATCACAATTGGGTATCTCAGGCGAGCATTGCATGGTGCAAGTCTATGGTAAGGTGTCAATGCTTCTTTGATCTCCTGGAGAAGGAGCGGGCGAGTTACCTTCCACGAATTGGAAGGCTCCGAGGTGACGGTGATTTGGCGGTATCGGCACTGTCGGGGCTATCTCCACGGGCAACTACAGCGTCCCGTCTAGCACGAGCATATTCGATGATAAGGTCTGGAGAAATGGTCAGTCAGAGCTCCAGCCGGATCGCTTCGGTCTGGATGGAAGACGTACTACACCCCAAGAATGGACGTGTGGAGTAATTCTCAAGAACAACCTGCATAATCACATCAGTGTTCAGCAGATGTTTGGGGTGTCAGAAGTCGGACCGTTGCATCCTGTGTATCGCGTGAGAAAAATAGGGAACGAGGATGGGTTGGGTTGGGTTAAAGGCGTACCTTTTGCCTGGAAAACTCGACAAAGCCATATTCTAGAGACACGTAAGGGTTTCGTAAGTATCAAAGAAGAGGAGTGAGGAGCAAGACAACCAACCATCGTGTAATTTGACCTCGGTGACACGCCCGTAGTGGGAAAAGTACTTCGTGTGTGCGTCTCCGGATCACTATCTGCTGGAAACGGAAAAGATGATCTACTCACCTGGGCAACCTGTTCCCCGCTGACCGTCTCGGGGAGTCCTGGAAGTCGCGCGTATCAGACGCGTTGCTCTATACCCAGGATGGCACAATGGCGCGGAGTCACTTACCCCCGATGTAAAGGCGCTTCGAGACCATATGGACGAGGAAATTTAAAGAAAGTGAGAGCGAGAGAACGCGAGTGGTGGTGAAAGAGTAAAAAAGAGGAGGAAAAGGTTGAGAAAAGGATTTTCTTGGACCACGGGTCCATTTATTCAACCACACTCCGCATTTGGGAAATCGATTGACATTCCCAGAATTCTAGTTCGCATTCTCTCTAGGTGGTCGGGCTGCACGTTCTCCAACCCTAGAGCTCCCGGTGGAATGAGCATGAGGGGGGTGGGTGCACGCAGCCGTACGGATCAAACAGTCACCAATTCTCGTGCATATCCAAGATAGGCAAAAATCGCCGGAAATAAACTATAAAGCACACGCCAATCTGCATTCCTCGGTGCTTTTCGTCTGGCGGTATATGGCCGAAAACGATGACACACCACTCACAAATCAGTTCGCTTCCCTCTTGGCAGTAAGTGGGACTGAGCATGTCGTCTGATGCAAACAGGCCGGAAACGTGAGCCATAAAATAAATGCGATTTATGACCAAACGTCGACGGATAAAAAACTATATTCCGAGTTTCCCGATTTTACATTCGGGGATCACACCTCGCTCTAATCCCTAGGATGTCAGAGACGTTAGCGAATTCATGCTTGTGTCGGAAAATTAGGTTGTGTCACTGTCCTCGACAGGTGACTACAATCCAGCTCTAGGATCGCCTTTCAAATCGTGTCGTCTTAGTCACATAGGTCAGCACTCCGAGTCTGTACAACGTAGATCACCAGCACAATCACAAACCTCGAGTTACTCCACACCGACGCTCAATCTGACCAGGCGAGGTTTGGAGGCCGGGTCGGGCTCCTGGCTGTGTTCGACTAACGACCTTCCAGGCTAGCCACTGGCTAAATCAATGGGTGAATCGGTAGCTGCACGGGCCCTGAAACCGCACAAAGCAGGCATCACATACAGTGAGGTATGAGACAAGTGCACAGGCATGCTCGATCGTGGACATATATCCAACAGCTGGCTATCAGACGCCCCGATGCCCGCTCGCATGCGCACTTCACTTACTATGATCGAAGACGTGAAACTGTATACACCTTCCATCTGCTTCTCGGCCTGTACGTCTGGCTTCTGAAACAACAAATGGTCACTAGACTGTCTCGATCAGACCACCAGGGATGCCGTCATGAGCATTGCCCCCGGAAGCAAACTTTAGCCAGTTCGCGAGCGCTGCGCCTGTCTGGGATTGACGTGGGGCATGGGGATGTAGGGTCCGCAAGGAACGCAATAAAAGCCACGCCTCGAAAGATCCCATCATCTTCCCGCACTGTGTCCTCGTCTCAAACAACTTGTGAATAACGTAATGGGCTTGTCAAAGAACATTGACATCACGACGATCAATTCGGGTGGATGCTGCACTTGCCTGGTTCCATTCCTCGACGGTCTTCGCGGCCAAGACGTACCACATCAGTAAAACGTCCCACCTCCTATATAGCGCTACACGGCCGCTTAACAAATTCTATTTAGTTTTTGGAACTAGCGCCAGCCGGTTTCGTCAAAAAGCACAAAGTTGAGGCCTTTGCTCCCAACTGACGCCAGAAGCCTCGGTTAAGCTCAGGTAACGCTACGAGGACTTTGCTGATACCACGATCAACCAGCAGCATCCATCTGGTCGGGCGGGACCGAGGATTTCAAATCTAAATCCTGATCCGATGCAGGAGGACGAGAACGTTGTCGGCGCGGTAATGGATGTTCCTCGATTCTCCTGTGGGACTCATTAGCGCCTCAATCCAACAGAGCAGCAGACGTCCCCATCTGGGAATTCGTCACCGATGTTGATGACTTTGAAATTTTCACCTTCGATGCGTTTGAGCTGTTAGACACATCAGCAAATCGATCCTCGCGGTTGCTCGGCAAGAAGGCGATCGCTGGGGTTCTGGAGTGGATTTTGGTCAGATTGGCTCTAAACGTTGGCTTCTCCATTCAGAATCTGCCACCCAACTTGGTTACTCGGCAGACCGATTGCTAATATCTCCTTTGAAAATGAGTGCGGCCGGACTGAGTACGGCAAATGTAGCTGCCAGGCAGGATCCGTGGGTCTGGCTTTTCCTTTCTTAGTGTACGTTTCAGCATATTGGGGTTTCCGTTAAACGAGCCTCGAGTACGAAATTGATACGTACAAGGATGTTGCCTAAGACTTTTTCCACCCTCGTGCTCGCACTTGTGTATATCGAGAACACCGATATTTGGCAGGACCGAAATAGTCCTCGTCCACCAGGAGCATTCCTGAAGTTGATGGAAGGATAGAGGTGTCAGACTCGTCCTCTTGAATGGGTGTAGGACGACCCTACTCACTGGAAACTGGGGAAACCTGTGGCACTTGCGTGGGAGTCACTTGTTGTTCCGTACGGAGTAGATCCGTATCGCAAAGGAAGCCCGCTGGTTTGTTGGATGATGGTTCTCAATCAAATTAATATGTTTTGACCTTCTGCTTATCGCCACTGCCATCATTGGGCGGGTATTTCGAAAGACTGGGCGCTGGTGAAGCGCCAGACCGAGGAGTTGGCAGGCGCCTGTTGTCAACTCTGACGAAACCGACAGGCCCGGAAAACGTCCTTAGCGTCGGTCTCAGCCTGTGCGCGAGGCACGATTACTAATTCTCCACTCTCCGATTCCCATGCGGTCGATGCCTATGTTCACGGAGTATATAGCTTGAAACTTTCCTCAAACGACGGGTCTTTGTCCCACTCGGCTTGCCCCTCAGGCCTCAGGCCTCATTCACGCAAAGGTGTGTAGTTGTTTCGTGCGGTGCTTAAAACCCCCGCATTGGGCCTGGCTGCTCCCGTTCCGCCCGGGCCCGCTCGGACTCGCAACCCTCGGTTGT
>Ga0307512_10001694_pt1 | contig 30148 bp, 36 predicted proteins | sample 14_EM_MG_FD_200267 | JGI IMG/M metagenome (GOLD analysis project Ga0307512, IMG submission 200267) | Populus trichocarpa ectomycorrhiza microbial communities from riparian zone in the Pacific Northwest, United States - 14_EM | ecosystem: Host-associated > Plants > Roots > Unclassified | place... | reverse complement strand
TGGCCAGTGCTGCTTGATCGACTGTTGAACTAGTCAATTCAGTAACCTCCGACTCTGTCAATTCGTTCAACTTTGCGATGTGCGCTTTTGCCAGCAAGTGTTTGCCCATTGAGCTGGTCCCATGTTCTGATGGATGGCGAAGAACTTGATGACAAATGATGCATATGATGCCAGGGCTGCCGGTCTCCTCAATTCCGCAATGCAGATAGAACCGCCACGAAGGCGCATGTCTAGAATTCTTCAAAGCAATAGAACGCTTCGAGCCAACATTCATAGAAGCCCACCAAGCATCGAATATGATTTGTAGAGTAAGGTCGTTCAAATCACGAATAAAGACACGTTCATTTTTGGAAGATATTATTACCTCTAGCAACGAGGTATTCAGAGATTGTGAATCCGACATGGCAGTAGGAATTGGATGGCTGCGTAATTGTAATTGAAAGGATGTCAGTAGGTACAGTATGATCAAAAAGAATGCTGGTTCTTAAATATTGACTCTAGAGCTACGAGCAACAAAGAAGTAAGCCCTGTGAGACATTGCATGCATAGTTGTGAAGTGGTATACGAGGACGTATTGGAAAGACTGACCGTTAAAAATTCAATTTCAGTGCAACACAATGCAGTATGTTGCTGTGTAGGTTACTGCGCCAGCACAAAAACTGTTGACGCTCTGTTGACACTCATTTTTAGAAGGCTGTGGTGATATCGTCGATAGCAATTGTGCCTCTAACAGCGGCCAATACTTCTATTCTGGATTGAAGCCGACGCACAGCCCTTCGATTCCGCATGATGCAGGACCAACAATCGTTGACGCTCCGGTGATGCTCAATTCTAGGAGATAGTCGCGATGTCCTCTCTGGCATTTTTGCGTTGAAAGGTGGCCGATAAATGCAATGTAGGTAGATGTCGTTGCGCAGCCCCTGGATTATTCTAAATGCAAGAATAAAAACCATTGACGGTCTGTGGAGGCTCAATTTTAGTAGAAAGTCGCGATGTTCTCTCTAGCATTTTTCTGTTGAAAGGCGGCCGATACATTCAAAGAAGGTAGATGTCGTTGCGCAGCCTCCGGATTATTCCAAATGCAAGACCAAAAATCGTTGACGCTCTGCTGACGCTCATTTTAAGGAGATAGTCGCAATGTCATCCCTACCAGCGTTGCCTAGAAAGGCAACCAATATTGCGATTATGAGTGATAGTAATTGCCCAGCGTTTGGATTATGCAAGATGGAAGACAAAAAATTGTTGACGCTCCGTTGGCGCTCATTTCTAGGGTATCGCAACGAGCGTTTACCTTGTCCTTGTAACCAGAAAATCGTTCAATACATTCACTTTGTTAGGATGTGACCATCTTGCAGTTTGATTGCAGATTGTGAAAGACTATGAATCATTGACGCTCAGTTGACGCGCACATTACACACAGCCTAATTGTCATTGTAAGCCCAATCATTGTACTCCAAACGTATATTGAAATTATTGACAGCCAATCTGTCTTTTCTAAACATTATTTTTTGCATCCCGATGCTTTGTCGCCCCTCACTATCTGATTCACTACTTCCTGCGTGACATGAGCGATAAATGACGTAGCCACATCGCGTTCCAGCGCTTTCGGCCGGCAATTAGCGGCATGCAGACCCGGCCACTAATTTTTGATTAATATCGCCTGACTGTCCCACCATTCCTGATCCAGCTTCTTTTCCTCGATTTCCATGACCTACGATAAGAAATTTTCACAATCTCGACCAGGTGGACCAGGGCTAAGCAGTGAGTTGTGCATTTGAATGCGTGGATGAATGCAGCATGACGGCTGTCATGCATACAGGTTCTTATTGCGCTTTGACCGCTCCTCTTAGGACTCGTATGACATCACTTACTTAAAAGTTGTTGGTAAATTTCGTCACTAATTTAGTTTTTACTTTCGCACTTAACAGTAACAGGAAAGACGATAACTGGCTCATTGCTCGTCTTGTGGCGTGATTTGGTGTTGACCACGTTAGAATGGTGCGTACGACCCTTGCACATGCACAGATGAATTATCATGTCTCACAATTTGGATACTGAAACCAAGACAAAGCTGACACGTAGCAAAATAGAAACGCAAATTGCTTTTCACAGCTCTAGATCGTCAAAAGTTTCAATTTGGCTATCTATTCCTCCGCAGATGCAGGAGCTGTCACCATTGCTTCGTCCGAATCTGATTCCTATATGGTAATTAGCTCGGGAGGCAATATGCAGTGAGAGGCGCATTCTGGTTGAACTGGCGTGGCATACATTGTTAGCGACAAATCGGACTCCGCACCAGGCGGGAAAGAAGATATGCGTTCGGGTGACTTTGGTTTCCTTGAGCCTACTCTCATCTGGCTACTTCGTGGTCGAGAAGTACGGTGCGTCATTGGCGTTATTCCCGGGATGATATTAAGAGTCTCTAATAGCTCTCCAAATGATTTCGGAGAAGGTGCCGCTGCGATATGATCCGTTTGGGACTTGATGATGGCTGGAACCTTCAATTCAGACGTTCTGTACTTCTTATTTCTTTCGCGGAAGTAGTCGGCCGCGTCCCCCCATTCCGGTTGTGTCAATTCGTCAAGCTTCATCTGCTTCTGCCAAAACCGCTGCATGCGGCATTGTACCGATTTGGAGAGTGTACCCATCACCCAGCCGGGTTTGTCATCTTCACACAGCTTGCCCTGCTCTGTATCATCGTCTTCTTCCTCATCTCCCGCATCCTTCTCATCGTCGGAACTTGCAAGATTGCTCAGACTGTCTCCAATAGCATTCAGCATCTCTTCAAATGTCTTTTCGGGCTCTCTGGTGGTCAATCCCGCCTTTTCAACATTGCTCATATCTTCTTGCCTATGCTTAATCGCTGTCTCTGCATCTTCAACTCGCTTTCTTGCCACCACAGTCTCTCTCTCCACATAATCCTCTATCCATTGCTCTTTCTCTTCATTGCTCAGAAAGTGCGTTTCTCGTTTCTTCTCCGCCACGAGCTTCTTTCTGGATCGCAAGCTACTCAATGCTCCAAGGGCTCGGACCCTTTCAGCCTCCAGCCCGCTTTTCCATTCATTCGCTTGATGACGTCGTCGTGTACACTGCTTTGTTGATTTGCCATATTTGCCCGCCGGGAGAGCGGAAAGGTTCTCTTTTGGAGCATTGACCATTGTATTTCGTGTTGACTGTTATTGGGAGAGATGTTGGATGTTGCAAGGTATGGACCATATGGAGGCAAGCTGTGTCTTTTGTGTCAAGGTTGGTACACTTGATCAACTCGAACAAAGCAAATTCTGTGTTTTGACCGTCACTAAATTGGGAATAGTCATGTTAGCCGTACAAATTGACTCGAATTTTAGTGTCAGTTTCGTGTACGATCCCAGTGATATCTTGAGACAAACAATACCAGACGTCCTTTCCGTAGAAGAATATCCTGTTTATATGTAACATTAATGAGATTTCGGCTGTCTTGAACTTCAATTTATCCCTGTAAGCAAACATACAACATCGGACCGACTCTCTGCAAATCGCAGGACTGTTAGAAACCCCTGCAACCTGCAGCTATACCCAGGCGGATTCATCATGAGTAGAACGTCCAAGTTGGCGGTCGGTCAGTCTATTTTGACTTGAAGCTAACTATATATTCCTCAGAACTTCCCACTTCTTTTGGTTATCATCATCCTCTCCTTTTCCACACCAGCAAGTCATGACTACACAAACGCCTCACACAGGCGAGAGCGGATCTGAATCGAGCGAAACGACGGGCTCTTCATTCAATGTGTCACTTCAAGGTACACAACAACAACGTAGGCACCAGTGAGTGCACCGCGAAGCTGCCAATGTAGCCACCAACAACATGACCCTTGACGCACATTTAAAAATTTTCCGTAAAACCGGTAGCAGCACGAACAAGAAGCAGCACGCAATTGGATGTGAGTATCTCCATATGATGGTAGACGACCTACAATTGATTGAATAATGAACAGAAGGTATACGGAGGGAGCGACGTGACCAATATCTCGCTGCCCATAACAGGAAACCCCCATGGTCGACGAAGGCCTTTATCCGCACAGTACGGGAAATTGAACATCATGATGTTTTCAGCTCTGGCATATTTGCGGAAGAATTTGGTGATAAGCATCCTCGCGAATGGACCAATAGGGCCTTAAACACCTTTGAGGAGGCTACAGAAGTGTATATGGTAGAGGTAATTGCCGATTCTCACTTTCAGAAGCAGCAACCAATATCTTGTAGGTTGTGAACATGTCTGCGACTATGGCAAGGCAAGGAGGTTGGGTACAGCTAGACCAGTCAGACATGCGCCTGGCGGTGAATATGGCAAAAATGGCCAAAGGAGGGTTTTCGCGCCCCACTATAGAGGAAACGCAACAGCTGATTGAGAAGCCTCACGTAGAAGTCCAGGAAGAGAAGAAGCGGGGTGTTGAATTTCCTGGGCATAGAAAAGTGAAAGCTGCAATCGAACGACACCCGGCAATGGCTTATCAAAATCAAACTGACGGCTGCCTTCCTTGCCAAAATGGCACCGCCATGAATCCACGGACACGCTGGAGGCGCAATGGCACAGGCGCACCTCCTCAAGTCCGACCCAGATAGCCGACACCAGAACTGACGCCACCTCCACCTGGAACGCCACCTGCACCATCCGGCGACCAAAATTGTGCCCAAAGTTCCAAAATCCCAAACCTGCACGCTGGATTTGAATATACACATGCTCCTCTTCCCGGCGGTCAGTTTTTCAATCGTGATACATTTGCTGAGGATAGCGAGCACGATGAAGATGGTATTCCAGATTTGCGGAATCATGAAGAAACATCCACTGGTTAGTACACTATCTGCTTCATGGTAATACAGCTAACATTCATTTTGAAGAGGACAGCAGCCAATCGAGTGAAACTGCCAGTGAAAACGAACATGGATTGTAAGGAACATGATATTTGAGTATACTATTATCTACAATTGCCGGACACTTTATAGCATGTTTCAAAGAATCTGTTTATATGTATTATCAAAGAACAATGTAGTGATAAAGGAGATAGTACATGAAGAAGACAGAAAGGCTGTCAAAACATTGTTAATGATATTTTCCGCCAAATGAAATCATGATATATTACGAATATGCCCATTGCAACATGAGCGTCAACGGAGCATCAAGAATTCTTGGTGCTGTAAGTCGGGTAATGAAAATGCATTTTGGTAGTTAATATACATAATAGAAGTTTTGGCATCCCTTATAGGGAAAAAAGAACGCAACACTCTCCCTGCTCGATCTTGAAAATGAGCGTCAACGATTTTTGGAGCTGTAAGTCGGGTAATAAAAAAGCGACTTGGTAGTGAATACACATGATCAAAGTATTGGCGTCCTTTATAGGCAAAAGAGTAAGAAACTCGCTCACTGCCCCATCTTGAAAATGAGCGTCAACGGAGCGTCAACGATTTTTGGTCCTATATGTCGTGTGATAAAAACGCGACTTGGTAGTGAATACACATAATCGTTGTGTTGGCATCCTCTATAGGCAAAACAGAATGCAACATGCTCCCTGCCCCATCTTCAAAATAAGCGTCAATGGAGCATCAACAATTTTTGGTCCTGTAAGTCGGGTATAGAAAACGCGACATGGTAGTGAATACACATAATCGATGCATTGGCGTCCTTTATAGGCAAAAGAGAATGAAACATGCTCCCTGCCCCATCTTCAAAATGAGCGTCAACGGAGTGTCAACGATTTTTGGTCTTGCATCTCAGGTAATCTAAATGGCTCTTGATTGCAGACACCTATAAACGAGGAATTGGCCGCCATGATACCCAGATATGCAAGAGTTATTCGTGCGACAGCCTCCCAGGCGGTCACAACTCATTCCATTTACAATGCCGCGACCAAGAGTTCATGAGCGTTTTAGCCTACAGAAACGGTCAAAACATCGTATACAGACAATAACGGCCACATCACACTTTGATTGCCCATGATGAAACACCAAATATCGTTGACGCTCCGTTGACGCTCATTTTCAAAATGGGGCCGGGAGCTTGCGGCTAGCTTTCTTGCCAATAAAGGCAGCCAGTGTGTCGATTATGGATAGCAATGACCAAATCACATTTTAATTACTTGACTTACAGGACCTAAAATCATTGACGCTCTGTTGACGCTCAGTTTTAGAATTGGGCCGGAAGGGTGTCTCTCCTGTTTTTGAGTATACAGGCAGTCAATACAACTCAAACAGTCAATGATATCCCAAACTCAATATTTTGCAATTAACAGTAGGATATCTGAATGCGACCATAAATAGAAAAACCCGAGATGCAGAACCGGACATTGGAACCGACGGGTCTAGCCAAACCCGGAAAAACCTGCGGGTTGACGGGTACTGGTCCGGGTTTGGCCCGCCAAGACTCAGCGGGTCAGGTTTCTGGATGGTTCTGGAACCGAACTGACCCGTTTTGCGGGCCAAACCCAGACTGCTGGCAGGTTACCCAGACCCGTTGCTAACACTGGTTATGAATACAGCGGGATTTCGTGAATCCTGAAATTTGAGCTGCATTTCTGTGCGGTCATCATTGCCCATTTTGGCATACATGTGGAATATATCCACATTATCCGCAAAAAACTTTGTTAGCCACCACTTCAAATGACGAACTTGGCCAGGAAGAGGACAAAATAGCATTGCCTTTTGTGGAGGAGGTGCACTGGGCGGTGCATTTTTGTTTCTCTCTTCTGGAAGCAGCGTCTCTGTTGATGCGTCATCTTGGTCAGGTTCGGGATACTCTGTAGGTTCCTTGATAAGCATTGGCAAAAATGTGTCTCTCAGCCGTCCGAAAATTAGAGATTCCACCCAAGTATCAAATGGCCATTGATCGTGCCACTGTCCAGAAACATCGTTGCGATCCTCAGTGTCTCACAACACTAACGAGAAACATGCTAGCTGCCATCTATGAACCCTCCATGCTCTAGAAGCACCCCACGAAGTGTACCTCTCCACCAGGGTCTTCCGATGTGCTTGCTCTTCCTCGGGCCACACCAGATCAATGAGGTGTGGATTCTCCTTTGGTATCCGGATGAGTGGTTTCACATTGGCGAGTTTCGATACTGACCACCGCCTGATCGTCCGTGGCTTTGCAATCTGAATCATCCGGTGCGCCGCATCCTGTTGCGCTTCTTTGTCTTTAGTCTGGATTGCATGCATCAATCTCTTCACAGCGGAATACAATGCCCCCGCACCATGCTTTTCCATCACAGTATCATCGTCTGGATTATCAGGCGCGCCTGAAAACAGCCACACCGTCTGAAGACACCAGCCATAGAGTGAATGGAATCCCGGTGTAGCTGTGACTTGAAGTTTGAATCCAATTTTCCCATTCATCGCAATTTGTCAGCCCACACTGTTTTAGTCCTATACTGATGGGACTCATCGAAAATCCCAAAACTACATGCACAGTAGGAGAGATGGCCGTTACTTGATTATTTCGCTCTGGATGTTAAGGTATCATACGACACAAGGTGGAGATTCCATCGGATTTCTGGCTTGTCAATACTGGTGTTCAGATCCTCGTGGATGAGATTCGCATTGTCGGCGTGCAATAAGTTGACGAGTTTGATATCCGTCCCCTGTGTCATCTCGTCGATAACACTTTTGAAGGTCTCAGCCACTCTGTGCATTGTTACATCCAGGATTGGTTCAAGGGCTGAGATCAGTGCTGGATCTCTGTGGGGTGGTGATGACTGGATCCTCAACAGGCGGCGGGGCACAGAATTCAATCTCTGGAGTGGATACCACTCCCGCATTTCACCGACAATGCCGGGAAAGCCAGTGTGCGCCAATATCACCCACTCTTCAAGGCTATTTCCCCATAAAATGGACAGTGGCAACCCCATTACGACTTTCTCAGTCACCAATTTGCAAAGCATTGCCGCTGCAACCGAGGTGAAAGTCTTTCCAAGTCCCATTTCATCCACCACCAGTGCTCCTGGGAAATCAGCATCCCAAACCCATCTCCTCACGATGAAACAGATGGCCCAAACATGGTGCACCAAAAACTTAGTTCCAGGCAGGCGTGGAATTGAATACATGCAGCCTGGAACATGGTCATCTGTTGATTGGCGAATCGGACGCGCATTGAGCAGCCTGACTGCGTCATCAAGACACTCGTGTTCAAATTCGTTGTTGATTGTATTGAGAACCGTATTCAGCACTGAACTCGTATTTTCTGGATCGAGGACCTCCTTACCATCCTCCACTTGCTCCTGAAGCTCCCTTGCACTTTTGTCTGTGTTCTTTTCGTCCTCAATGATCTCTTTCAGTTGCTTGGATGTATGCTGGGCAGATAAGCTCATATTCCGGCGCTTCGGAAATTCATCCCAATGTTAGGTATTTCACAGAGAAATAACCATCTGAACGCATACATGTGGATGGAATATAATCAATTCTAATCTTTCAGTCAGAACTTACATTAATACAAGTATCATTCTCGTGCCCACCATCCTCCTCTCCCTTCTCTTCTCCCTCTCTTCCACCCTCTTCAGAACCTTCCAATGTTTATGTATACTGATTAGCAGTTGCTCACGTCTAGCCTTGACACGGCAAATGCAGATTACCTTTGTCAGCCTAATTACGTGCTTGGCAATCTTCTTCCCTGTCGCTCTCATCATTTCTACCACAAATATCTTCACATTATGTCCAAGTTTCAACATGAAAGCATTTGAAAGGCAACAGTTGTACGAAATATGGCCATATATCGGGTCTTTGATCATTTGCCCATGTTTGTATATTCCCATATACTCTTCTTCCAATTCGTCCTGCTCCAAGGTACACTGGAAGCATTGATGTGAGAATATATGGCTCTTTCGGGCCGCCATTTTTGTCGATGAAATCAACCAACTCCTCCCAGTGCCTCACATCTGTATACAAGGCTTGAAGATGTTTGGGGGCTAGAACCATATCCTTGCCATTCGACACCCAGTGAATCATAACCGTGAACTTTGGATTTGGCAACTCTCGGCGATTACTACTCACCTTGCTGCCCGAGCGCTCTCCCAAATCCGTCGCCAATCGCTTGTTGCCTCGCCTTCCATTTTCCCTTGCCTCTCGAAGTTTGCTTGCCCATTTCTTTAAAAACAACTCCACCCACTGCCGGCGAATGCATTCATCATTATCGAAATTAACCAACGGGAGCCAGTTCTCAAATGTCACCAAAAAATCTGCGACTGCCGTCTCCAAGTGCAGGGGTCCATCTCGAACGTGTTTCAATCAGTTCTGCCCCCGGATAATGGACCGATGCTTCTTCTCGAGAAACCCCGCCACCCATACTTTCTGCCACTTGTTGAATGCACTGTAGTTGGCCTGCCCCATCCTTTTGGCAAATTGCTTCAAGGTGAACTTCGTTTGCTTCAGGCTAATTGGGGGTTTGCCTTCTGCACCGCCCGAGTCCAACAGATCGTCACTGTCGTCAGCTGCATCATATTCGTTGTAGGACATCTCCGGCAATGGGGGCAAATCAGCAATCCCTGTGACATCTGTTTTCGGCGGTTCCGCGGGTGGCTGGAATTATTTCATCGGGAGGCTTATGGGTTGTCTTCCAGCTGCACCGGAATGAGGTTGAGGTGGAGGTGTCGAGCTGGAATATGTTGGCTGATTGTATGGATGATTTCCCGGCAGTCCTGGAGGCACTCTCGGTGCAACTGGAGATGACGGCCCTTGTCCTGGGAACTGCGGAGGGAGGAACATTTGAGACCTGCCATAACCACCTTGGTGCAGTTCATATCCTTGCCACGGTGGCCCATAACTTGGATACTGTTGGCTTGTGCTGCTGGTAGGTTGCGAACTGTGTGTGATGTTGAGTGCAGACTGCTGATTAAACTGTGGAGCGCCTGGAAATGGCTGCTGTGATGGAGGATAACCGTACCCTTGCGGCAGATGATATTGATTGGTGTGTTTCCCAAATTGACTGTCTTTGCGAGTGGCATGTCATGAACTTTTATCTGGTGGATCTGAATTGTCATCACCGAGTTGTTGCGAGCCAAATAGGCCACCAGGTGGAGCCATATTCGCTGTCTTCGGTGGAGATCCTTTCGTCAATATGCTCTGTTAAACAAAGATAGTGGTAAACTAGTATAGATGCGAGATGAGATATTGAATCGATCGGAGTATAGTTGAGTATATTGCAGGTAGCAGTGACCTTCGGCGGAATCAAGGTCTTCTTATATCCAATCCTGTTGTTACCATCTGTGGTGTTTCAGTACACCTTTGATCCATGAAACCAACCCGGGCCTTGAGAAAAAGAAACCTTAATCACACACATCCCGCCTTGCTTTGTTATATGCTCGAATTCATATACTAGGATATTGGATAGGTGCTCACCTTCGTATGCATCAATGACTTTACAGGTCATAGACGGAATATGATATGATATCTCCAGGAACCCAACAAGAACTATATCCAGTATGAAGGTTAGCACGACTAGGGATAGTACTCATAGGTTATGCGTGTACGACCTTGCAACCTCATTCAATTCGAGGCCTGTGAGTCGAGCAGCACCAGTGATTGCTCCCTATTGAGCTCCTTGCCTATACATCTTAGTTCTCCTCATGATCCACGCTCCAGTCAAGGATTGTGACTGAAGTAAACATCCTACCAGCCGTATCAGTTCTCGATGATCAATGCCCGGACATCCAGCTAGCTAGGAAACTCACCTATTCATTGTATTATGACAATCTACCTTCATCATCAGCTGCTCGGAGGGTCGAGCGTAGGCATAACTCACAATGAGGTAGTATAAGGCGCCACAGTCGTGATTGCTGTGATGACAAAAGAAACCTCCCCCCCGCATTTGGCAGGGTGCGATGCGGCTGAGAATGTGTTACGCTGACCTGAGGTAGCTCGCTTTCAACCCAATGTTGCTGAGGCTCTAGATCACCCCCTGAAGCATGATCAAGATTCATCCGAATACATGTTCAGTGACCATGTCTCAAATATGGTCAACACTCGCCGGAAACATGTCAAGTGCTTTATCTGCAAAAGGAAATTATTCGATGAGAACCAACTCGAGACTCACTTTCAACAATATCACCCAAAATCGATGAATGAAGGGCTACAACATGATGGGATTTTACCACCTGCAGGCTGGGATCAACCCGAGCCATCATGGTTTGACATCAGTTGGTGCACCTGAATGGCCATCAATGAGCTTAGTCAACTAATTCATCTACCCATTGACAATGTACCTGGTGCACCACCACCTGAAGATACTCCCGACGAAGAAACGATAGACCCCCAGAAGCCTGATCTGACTTGTACCCCTGATCCAACAAACGCAAGGGCTCATAGGCAGGTAGTAGGAGTGGAGAATGCGGGGGGGAAAGCATATGGCAAAGCAACTGGATTGTACAACAAGCATTGCAAGTACTCAGAACAATGGAATCCATGGCATCCTGTTCAGTCAGCACATGACTTTCAACAGGCTCAATCATTTAGCCAGCAAACAAAAACGTGGATAGATCATCGTCTGAGGCGTGGACTGGACAACTTCAACATCGAATCATTTCAATCAGAGGATGCTCTACGAAAGTTCCTCTTTTGACTCGATTTTGTGCTAGGCAATGGTAGTTGAATTGAAGATCATTCGCTCCTCTTCGGAACATTATACTACAGGGCTATTTTCAAATGTGTACAGTTCCTTTTGGCACATCTCCCAGTTCAGGCGCACCTCTATTTTGAACCGGTGCGCCTTGCAGACTCGGAAAGTCGCAGAATATACAGCGAGATGAACACAGGCGATAGGTGTTGGGATACGCAAGATCAGCTTCCTGCTGGAGCGACGATTGTGACAGTCATTTGGGCATCAGACAACACCCACTTGACCGAGTTTTCGGGCCACCAGCATGCCTGGCCGCTGTATTTCACGATCGGTAATAATCGAAAAGATATCCGCCGTACACCCAAAAAGCGCGTCTGGATTCTTGTTGGGCTGATCCCCTGTCCTCCAAAAGGTGCCAAACATACTGACGAGGCATGGCATTCCACGGTTGGAACAGTGCTGTCCCCACTCTGGAATCTTGACATCACTGGCCCTGGCTTGAACTGGGATTGTGCTGATGGATTCCAGAGACAATGTTATCCTCTTTGGGCTGCCTGGGTCGGGGATTATCCGGAACAAGTCATGGTTGCTCAAGTCTCATATGGCTCATGCGCGATGTCTGAAATTCCTAAAGGTGCACCGATGGGGTATTCAACCTTTCGACCACTTGATAACCCATGTAATCAGGATGTTTACTTGGAGCTTCTGGATGAAACTAATATCGATGTTCTGCACACTCTTGGTGTTCATCCCATCTCCAACCAGTTCTGGCAATACCCTCTCTGCAATGTCTATCGCCTTTGGCAGCCTGATGAATTTCATCAGCTGCTCCTGGGTTAAGTTAAAGACTTCTTGCGCTGGCTGCTCAAATACCTGAAAGCTAGAAATGGCAAGGATCAATTTGACAATCGATGCAAATCAGTACCATGATATCCAGGCCTCCAGCACTTCTCTAAACCATTCAATTCGATGAAAGGTGGCTCCTGGCAGGGAAAAGAAATCCGGGGCATGATCAGAACACTGGCAGTGGATTGCGCTCCAATTCTTGACTGCTCCCAGGATGCCGGGAAAACTGCGGCGGAAACAGCCTCTGATGAAATGGTGATGGGAGCTATGCGGGCATTATGTGAATTCTGTCTACTTGGCAGCCAACAAAATCACTCTGATCTATCCCTCACAGCACTAGACGATGCACTGAACCGATTTCACAAGATGAATGGTGCCTTTCGAGATCGGAAAATGTCGAAGTCTGCGAAGGCCAAAGTGGATGAACTATTGGCAAGAGAAGCCCATCATTAACGAGAACAAACGATTCATAAATTCCGTGCTGCAATGGCGGTTCAGCTGTATGGGGCTGAAAAGGTTACTACATCAAGACGAAGGCAATATCAGGTGCCCCTGAATAGAGCCCGACAAGTGGCAACCATATGGTCAGATGCTGATCGGCAGAGGGCAATTGAGCGATTGGAGCGCGAGATCCTTCAGGTGACACCTCCTGAACGGAAGCATTTCGATAAATTATTCCAACATCATGAGCGACAACTATTGCAGGAAGTCAGGACTAAGTCAACCGGTCCCAGATGCATATTCGCCAAAAAACTTGCTCAAATGAAGACTGCTGCGGAAGAAGAGTCTTATGGGGCAGTAAACATGACTGCCGACAAGCGTGTTCAATTCCAGGTCTGTCTATTCAATGCTGAGATTGAAGCCACCACCTGGAGTATCGCTGATACGGACCACGTTGTGAATCTGGTTGAGAGAGAGATTTATGATATCACTTTGAAAGGCCAGATAGGGTTCACGAAGGAATCCTCCATCCACATGGTCCAGTCCGAAGCTTGGGTGCAGAAAATCGGTGTTCAGGAGCTCCGGAAACGCATCCAACAGCATGAAATCCATTTCAGATATCCAAAGATGTATCTTGTGAGCCATATATCAGAGTCAATGCGGTGAATGGGTTCCGGTGACAATTTCACCACCGATATTTCTGAACGGCTACATATCGGCAATGTGAAAGAGGCATATCAATCCACCAACAAAGTCAATTACATTCAACAGATACTCACACACAATGACCGGTGTACCGGTCTTGACTATATCGAGGAGACACTGTCATATCTTGCCCTTCAAGGCTGGTACGATATTGACTTTGTGAAAAATATTAACCTACTATCAGCTGCTGATAAACGGCGAAACACACGCCGAGCCCATCTTTCACGCCTCCACAACTGTCAGAAACAGCCATTTCTCCGCCCCGTATCACAACAGGTATATCATTTGAGAACAACTCATGTCTGTGGCGTGTGCAGAACTATCAAATTGTCCACACTCAGAGATGCATCAGTAGATTTCGGAATTCGCAACTTTGGACAGCTATTCCATACACATATTCAAGACGACTGGGGACACGAAGTTAGTGGACTAGTGCTCGGATATGATCAGAATGTACTCATAGACAGTGTATTTATTAAACTTCAGAATGGGCTGTTGTATTACTGTCAACCATTTCACTGCCCTACCTCTGTTGAGCATCTGGGACTTGATTGCAAGGTAGAATATATGGATGCCAACCAAGGGATCATGCCTGAATCTCATAACATCTGGGTCCAATATACGGACAGTGACCTCGATAACACCTTCCAAGGCCGAGTTCATTCTGTTCCTGCATTATACTTTAGCTGGAGTCCACCGAATCAGATCCTCCAATTTCAGGATAGCCTGCCCGCCGGAACATCGATATCCACCTTCTCTAAGAAGTGCAAGAAGACCCAACAATGGATATTACGTCCTCAACCTCAAGATTATGCGGTGGTGATTCCAACAAAGTACAAAGTTCCACATGGTTGCGATGATTGTGTTGACGGGTTCATCCGGGTTTTCAAAGAGACTGATAATGCATATTGTACCTGTCGGAGCAATTGTTGGACCTGCACGTTTGGTGCAAGAGGATAATTCTGCATCAGATAGACTCGATAACGTATGGCTTGTAAATACTCATGTGGATTCAGATTCCCACTGGACTGTGTATTAAAGTTACAATGCCTGAATCAAGGTGTGCAGAAGATAGTTAATTGAATTGTACTATTTGATATAAACAGTATAATAATCACTCCCGGAGAATATGGCTCCAGGTTCGAGGTGCACCGGAATACTCCCGGAGACGTGGCCAATGCTTGCAATAGCTCCGAAATTTGCATATCCTAATAGTTTCATTTCGAAGCATTTTGAAGCCAACTATACACTCTTCAGGATATTCTTGGATTCTGTTCCACAACATCCGGAGTAGTCAGGAGCACCGGTGAAGTAGTCTCGGAGCACCTGAGAGCACATCACTTTGCATTCAGCCTATCTGGGAGCATCTGGGAGCATCTGGAAGGATCAGTGTGGCTGTTCAGAGTTGCTGAGTTGTTCAGTTATGACTGCCAAACCATTTTACATTTTGCTGATGATGCTTCACCCACTCGCGGGTGGATTCTCATAATTGATAGGCTCGTTCAAGCAACTCCAATGTCGAATTCCACCGGGTTTTCACATCCATAATAGGAAGGACTGCGATTCGTACTTTGGCTTTTTGACAGTCAATAAACTCCTTTCGACAACTAGTTGTCAATCTATGCAACACAGCTAGCAGTCGCTGCTATATGATGGTTAGTTTCAGAATTTTCAGAGTATCTTGAAATACGTACTTTCTCAAATATCTTGGCCAAACCTGGTTTCATAGCAGACACCATATTGATCCTAGCGTTGCCCTCTTTTCGAAGTCTTTGACTCTTCCCAATATGTGTGCTTGCATTCTCTCCAAATTGTTGATCGCGCTCATGTGCTTCCCACAACTTTGTACGGCCTTTGACACCAAGACTGCTCATGAATGCACCTATAGCAAGCTGAATGACATGCGCCATGCATGGCATGTGGTTGCTCGATGCAGGCCACTCGACTCCTGAGGCCTGAGGTGTGGATTGTAGTTCCCGAGTCATCGAGTAAGTTGAGGAGGCGTTATCAGTTGTAATTCCATGCAAGCGGCCATCAGTAAGCTCAGAACAATCTAGAACTTCCTTCAAATGAGTGGCTACCATTGCTCCAGTATGTAGACCCTGGACCTATCATCCTGAATTGGCTGTTGAAATAGAAAGAGAACAGGCTATTGACCTCATCGAAAGCGAGTTGCACTTCCCGCATTGCCCAATTGCGATCGATACAATATGCAATGACCGTCGTTATTGCTAATCTGTTTGTTGATGTCCACCTGTCCAAAGCTAACCTAACTTTATTTCTTGTTGGCAACTGCTTCTTAATTGCATCCACAGTCAGTGAGTATTCTCTCAGACAAATGTTGCGAACGGTGCTCGCTCACGGTAGCACCAGCTCACTGCGTAATGCATCATACGACCACCGTAGCTCAGGGTTTGATATAGCGTTCCATGGTATATGAGCCGAAACAAATCCTAACATCAGGTAGCGATTGCAAGTGTCTCGGTGAAATTCAGCGGTTACAAAGTCCTTAGCTGCCAGTTTGGAGCGTTTTGTCTGTTATTACAGTCAATATAGCTTTGAAGTCAATGTCGCCAATGAATTTCTTTTGCGAACTTACCATTGTAATCCCACGACTTCTTTGCCTCTTCAATATGGCCAGTGCTGCTTCATCAACTGGTAAGCTAGTCAATTCAGTAACCTCCGACTCTGATAATTCGTACAACTTTGTGATTTGTGCTTTTGCCAGCAAGTGTTTGCCCGTTGAGCGGGTCCTATGTTCTGATGGATGGCGGTGAACTTGATGAGAAACGATACATATGATGCCAGGGCTGCCGTTTTTCTCAATTCCGCAATGCAAATAAAACCGCCATGAAGGCGCATGTCTAGAATTCTTCCAAGCAATAGAATGTTTCGAGCCCACATTCATCGAAGCCCACCAAGCATCGAATATGATTTGTAGTGTAATGCCGTTCAAATCACGAATAAAGCCACGTTCATTTTTGGAAGATATTATTACCTCTAGCAACGAGGTATTCAAAGATTGTGAATCCGACATCGCGGTAGGAAATGGATGGCTGGGTAATTGGCAATGAAAGGATGTCAATAGGTACGGTATTGTCAAGAAGATTGCTGGTTCTTAAATTTTCACTCTAGCGCTGCGAGCAACAAAGAAGTAAGCCCTGTGAGACATGGCATGCATAGTTGTGTGGTGGTATACAAGAACGTATTGGAAAGACTGACCGTTAATAAATCAATTTCTGTACAACACAATGCAGTATATTGCTTTGTAGCTTACTACGCCAGCACCAAAACTGTTGACGCTCTGATGATGCTCATTTTCAGGAGGCAGTAGTGATATCGTTGCTACCATTCTTGCCTATAAAGGCGGCCATTACTTCTATTATGGATTAAAGCTGACCCACAGCCCTGTGATTATGGAATATGCAGGACCAAAAATCATTGACACTCCGTTGACAATCAATTTTATGAGATAGTCGCGATGTCCTCTCTAGCATTGTTGCGTTCACATGTGGCCGATATATGCAATGTAGGTAGATGTCGTCACGCAGCCCCTGGATTATTCCAAATGCGAGACAAAAAATTGTTGACACTTCATTGACGCTGATTTTTAGGAGATAGTCGCGATGCCATCACTAACTGATTTGGCTAGAAAGGTGGCCAATACTCCGATTATGAGTGAGAGTAATTGCCCAGCGTTTGGATTATCCAAGATGCAAGACAAAAAACTGTTGACGCTCTGTTGACGCTCATTTCTAGGGTATGGCAAAGAGCGTTTCACTTGTCCTTGTAAACAGAAAAACGTCCAATACATTCACTTTGTCAGGATGTGACTATGTAGCCTTTTGATTGCAGAATGTGAAAGACTATGAATCATTGATGCTCCGTTGATGCTCACATTACTCACAGCCTAACTGTCATTGTATGCTCAATCATTGTGGTCCAAGCGTATATTGGAATTATTGATAACCAATCTTTCATTTCTACGTATTATATTTTGCATCCCGATGTTTTGTCGCCCCTCACTATCTGATTCACTACTTCATGCGTGATATGAGCAATGAATGATAGAGCCATATCACATTGCAGCGCTTTCGGCCGGCAATTAGCGGCACACAATCCCAGCCATTAATTTTGGATTAATCTCACCTGACTGCCCCACCATTTCTGATCCAGCTCCTTTTTCTCAATTTCCATGACCTACCATAAGGAATTTCAAAATCTTGACCATGTGGACCAGGGTTAAGCGGAGAGTTGTGCATTTGAATGCATCGCTGAATGCAGCATGACGGTTGTCATGCATACAGGTTCGTATTGCGCTTTGACCGCTCCTTCTATGACTCGTATGACATCACCTACTTAAAAGTTGTTGGTAAATTTCGTCACTAATTGAGTTTTTGCTTTCACACTGAACAGTAACAGGAAAGACGACTACTGGCTCATTGGTCGTCTTGTGGCATGATCTGGAGTTTACCGCGTTAGAATGGTGCGTACAACCTTTGCACATGCACAGATGAATTATCATGTCTCACAATTGGGTCACTGAAATCAAGACAAAGCTGACATGAAGCAAAATAGAAACCGAAATTGCTTTCCACAGCTCTACATCATCAAAACTTTCAATTTGGCTATCTATTCCTCCGCAGATGCAGGAGCAGTAACCATTTCTTCGTCCGGATCCGATTTCTATATGGTAATTACCTCGGAAGGCAATATGCAGTGGTAGGAGCTTACTCGTTCAACTGGCTTCATAAACGTAATCAGTGACGAATTGGACTCCGCTCCTGGCGGGAAAGACGATATGCATTCGGGCGACTTTGGTTCCCCTCAGCCTACTCTCATATGGCTACTCCCTGGTCAAGAAGTACATTGCGGCATTCGCAATACTCCGGGGAGGATATCAGGAGTCTCTAATAGCTCTCCAAATGTTGTCGGAGGAGGTGCCGCTGCAACATAATCCGTTTCGGACATAATGACCGCTGGAACCTTCAATTCATACATTCTGGACTTCGTCTATCGTTCGCAGAAGTTTTCGGACGCGTCCCCCCATCCCGGTTGTATTAATCTGCAACGCATCATCTGCTTCTGCCAATACCTATTTATGCGGCGTTGTACCGTTTTGGAGATTGTGCCCATCCCCCAGCCGGGTTCGTCATCTTCGCTCAGCTTTCCCTGCTCAGTATCATCGTCCTCTTCTTCATCTCCCGCATCCTCCTCATCATCGGAACTTGCAAGATCGCTCAGACCGTCTCCGATAGCATTCCACATCTCTTCAAATCTCTTTTCCGGCTCTCTGGTGGTCAATCGTGCCTTTTCAACATTGCTCATATCTTCTTACTTCTGCTTAATCGCTGTCTCTGCGTCTTCAACTCGCTTTCTTGCCGCCACCACAGTCTCTCTCTCCACATAATTCTCTATCCATTGCTCTTTCTCTTCATTGCTAAAAATGTGGGTTTCTCGTTTTCTCTCAGCCACGAGCTTCATTTTGGATCGCGAGTTACGCACTGCTTCAAGGGCTCGGACCCTTTCTGCCTCTAACCCGCACTTCCCTTCATTCTCTTGATGACGTCGTCGTGTGGAATGGTTCGTGGACTTGCCATATTTGCCCGCCAGGAGAGTAGAAGGGTTCTGTTTGTTGAGCATTGACCATTGTATTTCGTGTTGACTGTTATTGGGAGAGATGTTGGATGAGGCAAGATATGGACCATATGGAGGCAAGCTGCATCTTTTATGTCAAGGTTGGTACACTTGATCAACTCAAACAAAGCAAATTCTGTTTTTTGACCGTCACTAAATTGGGAAGTCATGTTAACTGTACAAGATGACTCGATTTTTAGTGTCAGTTTCATGTACGATCCCGGTGATCTCTTGAGACAAACATCACCAGACGTCCTTTCAGTCGAAGAATATCCTGTGTATATGTTACATCGATGAGATTTCGGCTGTCGTGGACTTCAATTTATCCCTGTAAGCAAACATACAACATCGGACCGACTCTCTACAAATCGTGGGACTGTTGAAAACCACTGCAACCTGCAGATATACGCAGGCGGATTCATGATGAGTAGAACGTCCAAGTTGGCAGTCGGTCAGTCTATTTTGACTTGAAGCTAACTATATATTTCTCAGAACTTCCCACTTCTTTTGGTTATCATCTTCCTCTCCTTTTCCACACCAGCAAGTCATGGCTAGACAAACACCTGAGACAAGCGAGAGCGGATCTGAATCGAGCGAAACGATGGCTGCTTCATCCAATGCCTCACGTGAAGGTACACACCAACAACGCAGACACCAGTTAGTCCACCGCGGAGCTGCCAATATAGCCACCGGACACACGACCCCGGTCGCGCATTCAACAATTGTCCGTGAAACCGGTAGCAGCACCAACAAGAAGCCGCATGCGATGGGATGTGAGTATATCCTGATCATGGTATACGGCCGGCAATAGATTGAATAATGAACAGCTGGGATACGGAGGGAGCTAGGTGACCAATATCTCGCTGCCTGTAACGGGAAACCCTAATGGCCGAAGAAGGCGTTTGTCTGCACAGTACGGGAAATTGAACATCGTGATGTTGTCAGCTCTGGCATTTTCACGGACAAATTTCGTGATAAGTGTCCCAGGGAATCGAGAAAAAGGGTTTAAACACCTTTGAGGAGGCTACGGCAGTGTATATGGTAGAGGTAATCGCTGATTCTCACTTTCAGAAGCAGCAACTAATATCTTGTAGGTTTTCAACATGTCTGCTACTATGGCAAGGCAAGGAGGTCGGGTACAGCTAGAACAGTCAGACATGCGCCTCGCCTTGTATATGGCGAAAATGGCTGAAGGAGGGTTTTCGCGCGCCACGATGGAGGAAACGCAACACCTGATCAAGAAACCTCGCGTTGAAGTCCGTGAAGAACAGAAGCAGGGTGTTGAATCGCCTGGGCATAGGAAGGTGAAAGCTACGATAGAACGACACCCGGCGAGGGTTTATGAAAATTGAACTGACGGCTGCCTTACTTGCCAAAATGGCACAGTAAAGAATTCATGAACACGCTGGAGGCCAAAAGGCACGGGCGCACCTCCTCAAATCCAACGCTAACAGCCGACACCAGAACTAACACCACCTCCACCTGGAACACCACTCGCGCCATCCAGTGACAAAAAACGCGCCCAAAGTTCCAAAATCTCCAATCTGCCTGCCGGATATGAATATAAACATGCTCACCTTCTCGGCGCTCAATTTCCCAATCATGATACGTATGCTGAGGATACCGAGCACGATGACGATATCATTCCAGATGTGTGGAATGATGAAAGAACCTCCACTGGTGTGTACACCATCTGCTGCATGGTAATACAGCTAACATCCATTTTGCAGACGACAGCAGCAAATCGATTGAAACTGCCAGTGAAAACGAACATGGATCGTAAGGAATGTGATCTTTGAGAGTAGTATCATCTACAATTGCCGGACACATTATAGCATGTTTTAAAGGATCTATTTGTATGTATTATTAAAGAACAATGAAGTGATAAAGAAGATAGTACCTGAAGAAGACAGAAAGGCTGTCAAAATATTGTTATTGATATATTTCGCCAAATGAAATGATGGTATATTGTGGATATGCCCATGGCAAAATGAGCATCAACGGAGCGTCAACAATTTTTGGTGCTGTAAGTCAGGTAATAAAAACACAGTTTGGTAGTGAATATACATAATGGAAGGGTTAGCATCCTTTATAGGGAAAAGAGAACGCGAAACGATCCCTGCCCCATCCTGAAAATGAGCGTCAACAGAGTGTCAACAATATTTGGTCCAGTAAGTCGGGTACTAAAAACGCGACTTGGTAGTGAATACACATAATCTAAGTATTGGCATCCTTCATAGGCAAAAAAGAAATGAACACGCACCCTGCCCCATCTTGAAAATGAGCATCGATGGAGCGTCAATGATTTTGTCGTCTTGCATCTCGGGTAATCTAAATGGCTCTTGATTGCAGATACCTATAAACAAGGAATTGGCAGCCATGATAGGCAGATAAGCAAGAGATATTCGTGCGAAAGCCTCCCAGGCAGTCACAACTCGTTCCATTTACAATGCCGGAATCAAGGGTTCATGAGCATTTTAGCTTATCAAAACGGTCAAAACATTGTATACAGACAATACCGGCCACATCTCACTTTGATTGCCGATGATGAAACGCCAAAGATTGTTGGCGTTCCGTTGATGCTCATTTTGAAAATGGGGCCAGGAGCGTGCGGCTTTCTTTCTTGGCAATATAGGCAGCCAGTCTGTCGATTCTGGATAGCAATGATCAAATCACATTTCAATTACTTGACTTACAAGACCTAACATCATTGACGCTCTGTTGACGCTCAGTTTTAGAATTGGGCCGGAAGGGTGTCTCTCCTCTTCTTGAGTATAAAGGCAGTCAATACCTCTCAAATAGTCAATGATATACCAAAGTCAATATTTTGCAAATAACAGTGGGATATGTGAATGCGACCATGAATAGAAAAACCCGAAATGCAGAACCGGACATTGGAACTGACGGGTCTAGCCAGTTCCGGCGAAACCTGGGGGTGACAGGTACGGGTCAGTGTTAGGCCCGCCACAACTCAGCGGGTCAGGTTTTGGGACGGGCCTGGAACGTAACCGACGTGTTTTTCCGGGCCAAACCCGGATCGCTGACAGGTTACTCAGACCCGTTGCTAACACTACCCCTGAGTTGGAGCTGTCTGGATTGCTAAAATGTGGCAGGGCACTGAATTTAGTCACTGCCATGGATCCCACTCTGATTATTCACAGATAATGCTTGGAAAGTCATTTTGTGTCATATTCACTCACTCTTCGCACATATTCCCCCACAAAATTGATACCAGGAACCTCACAACAACCTGCTTAGTCAGCAATTTCCACATCATACCCACAGCCCCCGAGGTACATTTCTTGCCAATACCCAGGTTATCTGCTACCAGCGCTCCTGGCATATCCAAATAACAAAACCATCTACCCACAGTGAACCGTATTGCCCAAATCTGGTGTGCCAGCAACTTCATGCCAGGCCAGCTTCAAATTGAATACTTGATGCCTGGGACTTGGTCAGCTTTCGATTGGCAAATCTGATGGGCATTCAGCAGCCTGGCTGCCTTATCATGACAATCACATTTAAAATAAACATTGATTGCACCGAGAATAGTAGTGTGTACAGAACTGCTAATATCTGGACCCAGGACCTCCTCACCATCCCACACCGGCTTCTCAACCTCTCTGGCACCATTCCCAGTTTTCAATTTGTCCTCTATCATCTCTTTCAGTTATTCCAAGGTAAGCTGGGCAGATTGGCTCATACTCAGGCTCTCCTGAAATTTAGCGCAATGTTATGCGTTTTACCGACATGCAAGCATATGAAAGAATATTTATGTGTCCAATATCATCAATTCTATTCGTTCAATCGGAACTTACATTAATACACGTACTATTCTCATGCTCATCATCCTCCTCTCCCTCCACTCTACCACCCTGTTCAGAACCTTCTGATATCTTTCAATAATGATTATCATTTGGGTGTATCCGGCTGTAACACAGCAAGGTGGAATTACTTTGCCCAGTCTAACTATGTGATCTGCAATCTCGTACCCTGTAGCTGTCCTCGTTTCTACCAAAAATATCGTCAAATTTTATCCCGGTTCAACTTGAAACCATTTCAAAGGTAACAGTTATACAAAATTCAGCGAAATATGGGGTCATTGAGAAATTTCCCTGTGCATATATAATACCACATACAGTTCATCCAATTCTTCCCACTCTAAGGTGCACTGGAACCTGGAGCATGGAATAAATGGAGCATTCAGGCCTCTGTTGTTGTTAATGAAATCAATCAGCTCCTCCCAGTGCCCCACATTCGAATATGGGACTGGGAGTTGTATCGGACATCTGAGGTTAGCATTACCATCCAACACCCACCAAATCACAACTATGAATATTGTATTTGGCAACTCTGGGAAGTTACTTCTCATCTTTTTGCCAGCGCTCTCTCCCAAATCCATTGCTGGTTGCTTGCTATCTTGCTTTCCCTCCTTCCTTGGCAGTTGAACCTAACTTCCACATTATCTCAACAACATCTCAATCCGCTGTGGCCAAATATGTTCAGGAAAATCAAATTTCTCTCACGGCAGCCATTTCATGATAGTTGCCAAACATTTAGCAACCACCGTCACCCACTGTATGTGTTCAACTCAAAGCTAAGACACTCTGGTCTTCCCCCAGATGATTCCATAATGCTGTTTCTCCAAAAACGCAGCTACGAATACTTTCTTCCACTTGTTCGATTTAATTTCGTTGGGATGCCTCATCCAGGTCAACACATGCTTCAAGGAGAACTCGGGTTCCTTCAAGCAGATTGTGGCTTAGCCTGCAACACTGCCCAAGTCCGATGTATCATCACTTTCAATATCTGCATTTTATTGATTGTAAGCAAGATCCAGTATTTATAGCATGTCAGAAATTCCTGTGACATTGGATTTTCACCGTTCTGCAGGTGGCTAGTTTGATTTCGCTAGTTGCCTAATGGCCGGTGTTCCACATGCGCTGGACGACTGTCCTGGGGGGATTGAACATGAAGATGTTGGCCGATTAACAGAATTGTTTGCCGCTGGTTCTGGAGGAACTCTTCGGACACTAGGAGATGATGGCCCTTGTACTGGCAACTATGAATGGTGGACCATTTGACACCCACAATAGCCGCAATGGAGGAGTTCACATCCTGGCCAAGCTGTCTCTTAACATGGAAAACCTTCGCTTCAACTTGTGCTTGGTAGGAAACTAGGCATCGTGTTGAGTGGAGAATGGTGGTAGAACTGAGGAGCACTTGGAAATGGCCGCTGTGAAGGAGGGTAACCATACCCATGTGGCGGATGAAATTGATTGGTGTGTTTCCCACATGGAGTGACTAGGCTGATGTCAGTTAGTGAACTATTATCGGATGATCCTAAATTGTCATTACTGTATAATTGTCAGGTGAAAAATCCACCCAGCAGAGCCATGTTTACAGTCTTTGGAGACAAACTGTTCATCAACAAGCACCCTATGAACGAAAGATGGTGGTAAACTATGATCGATGCAATATGTAAAGTAGAATAACTTCAAGTATAGTTGCCCATATCCCAGGTAACAGTGACCTTCACCCGAATGATGGGCTTCTTATATCCCTTTATATTGTCAAGAAATGTGGTGTTTCACAACATCTTTGATCCATAAAACCCAGCTGAGAAAAAGAAATCTTAATCACACCCAACCTGCCTTTCTTTGTTACATCCTTGAATTCATATACTAGAATGTTGGATAGATGCTCACCTGTTTATGGACCCATAACTTCAAAGGTCGTAGTAGGGATATGATATGATATCTCCATGAACCCCACAAGAACTATACTACCTGTCAAGGTTAGCACAGCAAGGGTAATGATAAATAAGTTGTAAGCATACGACCTGCAACCTCATTCAACCGGAGGCTTGTGAGGCAAGCTTCAACAATAATTGCTTTCTATTGAGTTCATTGTCAAAATATCACTGTTCCCCTCATGATCCATGCTTCAGTCAAGGATCATTACTAAACCAAACATTCTACCAGCCTATCTGTTGTTAATGATCATTGTGTGGGTATACAGCTAGATAGGAACCTTGCCTATTCATTCTATTAAGATGATCTACCTTCATTATCAGCAGCTTCTAGGCTGAAGAATGGGTATATAACTAACAATACCACCATGATATAGTATTATATATATCCTGTTTAATGAAGAAAACTGATCATAAGGTGACTTTGTATTGCCACTCCCCCTCATTAGCCAGGGTGCAAGGCAACTGTGACTGTGATACTCTTACATGAGTTTAGCCCGCTTTGAAACCAATATCCCAGACGATCAGAATTACCATCTGTAGGATCATTGAGATTCAACCCAGTACGCATAGAATGACTGTTTGTCAAAAATAGTCAACACTTGCCAGGTTCATTTGACGAGCTCCATCTTGAATCCGAAATGATTCAAAGACAGGTGATGTGACTCTCACTATCAACAATGTCACCCAATATCGATAAATGAAGGGCTATTAGTTGACAGGATTTAACCTCCTGCTGCCTGGGATTGACCTGAGCCTTCATAGTTCAACTACAGTCAGTGCACCTGAATGGGCATCGATGAGCAAGTCGATTAATGAGATACCCATAGACAATGTACCAGGTGCACCACCACCTGAAGATACCACAACCGAGGAAACGATAGACAGCCACAAGAGTAATCTGACATGTACCACATATCAAGCCCAGACACAGGCTCTTAGGGAGGTAGTCGGAGTGGAAAATGCAGGGGGGAAAGTGTATGGCAAAGCAACTGAATTCTACAACCAGCATCCCAAGTACTCAGAGCTATGGAATCTATGGCATCTATTTAAGTCCACACAGAACTTTCCACAGGCTCGCTAATTCAGCCAGCAGACGAAAATATTCATTGATTATCATGTGAGGCGTGGACTGGACAACTTCAATATGGTCTCATCCCAATTTGCAGTTGCCCAGCAAAATCTCATCCGTGAACTCGATGTTTGCCTTGTCAATGATGGTTGGATGGAAAATCAATTACATATATTCATAACGGTATATTACAGCCATATTTTCAAATGTAAACAGGATGTTTCGGGATGTTTCCCATTTCATGTGCACGTCGATTTTGAACTGGTGCACATCTCAAACTCCCAAAGTGGCTGGGTATATGGTGAGATGGATCCGGTTTATTGGTGGTTGGATACCCAGGATCTACCTGCTACAGACATGATGATAGTGCCAGTTCTTTGCGCATCTGGCAAGACCCACTTGAGTGATTTTTGCAGGCATCAGTAGTGTTAGCAATCGGTGCGCGTAACCTGCCAGCGGTCTGGGTTCGGACTACCCAAACGGGTCCCGTTCTGTTCCAGACTGCTCCAAAACCCTGACCAACCGCCTCTTGGTGGGCCAAACCTGGACCCATTCCCATCAACCCGCATGTATTGCTGGGTGTCACTAGACCCATCGGTTCCAATCACTGGTTTAGGTTATTGGGTTTTTCTGTTGATAGTCGCACTCCCATATGTTACTGCTCATTGCAACATATTGACTATGGTAAGTCATTTTCCTTTTTTGATGCTTTGCCTGCCTTTATATTCAAGAAACAGAGATACACGCTCCCTACCCAATCCTGAAAATGAGAATCAACAGCACGTCAACAATTCTTCGTCTTGCATCTTCAGTAATCTGAGTGGCGAGTGGTTGCAGACATTCATAAATAAGATATAGGCCGCCATTATAGTCAAATGCGAAAGTGACACGCTCCCTGCAGCATTCTGAAAATGAGCATCAACAGAGCATCAACGATTTTTGGTCTTGTAAGTCAGGGTATGAATCAGTGACTTGGTTTCTCTAATGTATAATGAATGTATTGGGTGCCTTAATATGTAAAAATACGAGAAACGACATCGCTACCATCTCCTAGAAATGATCATCATCGGAGCATCAACGATTTTTGGGCTTGCAAGCAAGCTAATGAATAAGCGACTGGGCCGGTGTCATACATAATCAAAGTTATGCCCGCCTTTATAAGCGAACGAGACAGCAACACACTCCCTGCCCCATCTCAAACATGAATGTCAATGGAGCGACAATGATTTTTGGTCTGGTAAGTCAGGTGATTAAAGAGTGATTTGGTCGTTGTTAGACATAATCAAAGTATTGGCCGTCATTTTAGGCAATTGAGAAAGCGACATGCTCCCTGCCCCATCTTGGAAATGAGCGTTAATGGAGTGTCAACGATTTGTGGCCTTGCATCATGGATATTCAGAGCGCGATGTGGCAGTGATTGGCTATATACGAAGTTTTGACCGGTTTTATAGGTTCAATCACTCATGAACACTGAGTCACAGCTTTGAATATAGATTAAGTTTTTATCATCTGGTAACCTGTCATTGGAATATCTCTTGCTTATCTGCCTATAAAGGCTGGCAACTCCTTGTTTATAGATGTCTGCAATCAAGCGCCACATAGATTACCCACCAAAAATCGTTGGCGCTCCATGGAGGCTCATTGTCAGGATGGGGCAGGGAGTGTGTTGCTTACTCTTCTACCTATACAGGCTGCCAATACATGGATTGTTTGTAACAATGACCAGATGACTTATCAACTACCTGGCATACCACACCACAAATTGTTGATGCTCCATTGACGCTCATCACAGAATGGAGAAGTGACTGTGCCACTTCCTCTTTTGTGAATAGAGGCCGCCAATCTGGAGGATATACATAAATGCCACCAAGTCACTTTTCAATCACCATAATTACAAGATCAACAATTGTTGACGCTCCATTGATGCTTATTTTGATATATTGTCTAGTCGAAATCCACTGCCATTAATCACTGTGTGCCTAATTATTTCAACTCATTGGTTGCCTTCCGGCCTGCTTACGACACAGCCCTGAGTGGTGTTAGCAATGGTTCCAAATTGGCGGTTCGGTTCCGGGTTCGGGTTGGAACTGAACGGGATCCGTTGCAATGGGTTTTACCCCATCAAAAAAACGAACCGCACCGAACCCATGATTTTTTGGCCGGGTCCACATTCTCCCAAACTCAGCTCTTTGGCTCCTAATAAGGATTTGAGTTATGATCGTATCACAATATGATATATACGTAAAAGATGCAGTTTTAGATGCTCTTTCACCTCCCATTCTCCAATGTGCGATACGATCACTATTCGTTGAGTTGCTGTGGAACAAGGCTGATGATTAGGTGTTTTCCGAAGTGACACAACGAATAGTGATCATATCGCAGATTGGAGAATGGGAGGTGAAAGAGCATCCAAAACTGCATCATTTACGTATACATCATAATGTGATACGATCATAACTCAAATACAACCTTGGAGCCAAAGTTCTGAGTTCGCGAAATTGAGGCTGTGCTGTATGATAAACCGAGCCAAATCCGTGGGTTTATGTCCGGTCCGGGTAACAACCCCGCCAAGACAAAGTGGGTCAGGTCTTTGGCCAGTCCTGGAACCGAACTGAACCGAACTGCCGGTTAAAACCCAGACCGCTGGCGGGTTACCCGGACTCTTTGCTAACACTAGCCCTGTGGCAATGCTGAGCCCAGTGATCTTTTTGCATGGGTTGCTCTGATTCAATCAAAATTTATATATCATGCGGAATGATAAATTTCGCCTGCTACACTTCTGTGTATCAACCAATATTCACATGCGCCTGCTCACTATTCTCCCATAATGATTCTCGAAGTGACATTCTCTGTCAAGCAGCATATAGAACCTGGTGAAACATATTGAGCCATTCTGACCTACTTTTGCTTGGGTCCCTTATTCCACCTTGTTTCCATTGCATTGATGGTCATCAACACCATTTCAGCCTTGTTGTTTGACCTCCGTGTTGGCCGATTCAATCCAGGAACAGATGGTGCGGCACTCTCATCCCACTTCTCTGGGCTTACTGGATCCTCGATGCCATTGTCATGCTCTTCATCAGATTCGTCGTCTGCCTCCCAGTGATCTTGGCTCCCATTTGGATGATCCAAGTCACCATTCCTGTTCAGCCAATTCTCGGTGTCGGAATTGCTTTCAAGTGCACTATCCTCATCACTTTCTGCTGGATGATGGTCGATTCATCTGGTTTGGCAGACATTGAATACTTGAGTTTGTCCTCCAGGAAGGTCCTTTGGAGACAACCCTGGTGGCAAAGGTGATCTTTCCAACAATTTGAATGCAGCCGCACCATCCTGTTGACAGTTTGACCAGGATGCTTTGATGATCTCTTCCGTATCTGAAATGTAACCAATGGCTGTCATTTGCTCATTTTGAGCGTGAGATTCCTTCTGAGTAGCACATAGGTTTTGGCTGCCCTGCCACATGTCCAAAATGTTGTAGAAGTTGGCCATTCTGTGCAATTTTGGTTCCTCCGCCGTTCACTTCAATTCAAAGTCGTCTTCAGTTTCTGTCATATCCAATGCTGGGGTATTGCCTGCCAATATCCCGTGATTGGCGGGAGTAAACTGCCTTACTACAACCTTTTCGCAAAGGGTCTTGCCTGTGGTTTTTGACTGCCTCCAGCAGATAACTTCTTGCCCAGGAGAAAACCAGGTCTCAGATCCGACACCATGTGGTATGATAGAGAATATATCACATGCCACATTGGACAGATAGGTGTACTTTGAGTGTGTTTCCTCATGTTGGCGCCACCAGTTGGTGACATCTGGTAGAGACAATGCACTGCTAATCTGCGTAGGGTCGGAGTGGTAATCATTCAGATTCGTATTACTTGGCCGCAGGTCATTGGAGACTCAGGAGGTGAACTCGAATTGAGCCTTGTGGCAGTCAATACGCGTGCTGCACGATCGCTGCATCCAGGTGCCATTTTAGCTACGATTCTAGGCAATAGGCATTCTTCATCATCGCTGGACAAAGAATATGAATCACAACAAGATTGAGCAGATCCAGAAGCCATTCCGGAGGGGGAAAGATTGTTGCTCGGTATTCTTGCAGGTTTCATGATGGACAATCCTCTAT
>Ga0307512_10001692_pt1 | contig 30173 bp, 32 predicted proteins | sample 14_EM_MG_FD_200267 | JGI IMG/M metagenome (GOLD analysis project Ga0307512, IMG submission 200267) | Populus trichocarpa ectomycorrhiza microbial communities from riparian zone in the Pacific Northwest, United States - 14_EM | ecosystem: Host-associated > Plants > Roots > Unclassified | place... | reverse complement strand
GCTGTACTCGGTGTATGCTGTACTCGGTGTATGCTGTACTCGGTGTATGCTGTACTCGGTGTATGCTGTACTCGGTCTATGCTGTACTCGGTGTATGCTGTACTCAGTGTATGCTGTACTTGGTGTTAACTCTTGATCCATGGCATGGAGAGATAGAGAGGGATGACTCACCTTCTTGTTCCTAGGTGATGGTAGAGTTGAGGACGAGAAGGAGAGAGACGAGAAGAGATGGGGCAAATCATAATGAGGAACTGGGACTTAAGAGGATTTCATGTGCGAGTCATTTTACAATCCCCGATACAGAAGCTACAAGCCCCAATCAGGCGTGTAATTACACCGATACGAGGTCTTCCCAACCCAATCAGGCAAGTCGTACCCCTCACTGCTCATATCTGGTCGTATCGTCCACATCATTCTCATCTTCATCCCCCATCTCTCTCTTTCTCGTCCATAACTCTACTGTCATCGCAGAACATGAAGTTAAGTCATCCCTCTCTATCTCTCTATGTCATGATCATGAGTTGACACCGAGTACAGCATACACCGAGTACAACATCTACCCAGGATAGTTTGTCTTCCCTTCATTCTCATGATTTCCAGTTGATCCCAGAATGTAGCTTCAGCTTCTGGCGTGCCTCCCTACATGATCGACCGCCATCAAACCAGCTCTCCATGATAGCTCAAAGGTATAGTCACCTTGTCACAGTCCTGCGGTTGCGAGTCAACTAAGTGATGAAAGGAGTCTCAGCACCCGGCGCGCCATCCATCGACTGCCTCCAAGTACTCATCCAAACTCGCTCGATTATGGCTTCCAAGTTCGCACGATCACGGCCTCCATGTACATCTCCAAACTCGCTCGATCGCAGCCTCCAAGTCCATCACCAGACTTGCCCGATCAAGGCCTCCAAACTTGCTCGATCACGGCCTCTAGGTGCGTATCTCCAAACTCGCTTGATCACGGCCTCCAAGTGCAACTCTAAACTGACTTAATTACGGCCTGCAAACTCACTCAATTGCAGCATCCAAGTGCATATCGCCAAACTCGCTCGATCACAATCACGGAGTGCATCTCTAAGTTCACTCGATCACGGCGTCCATGTGAATCTCCAATTTCACTCGATTACTGGTGCCAAGTGCATGTCCACAGTTGCTTGATCACGGCCTCAGAGTCTATCTCTGCCTTCACTTGATCTTGATTTTCAGGCGCATCTCGAATTGCTCTCAAGCACCGCCTGCAGCCGCAGTCCAGATATACCGTGTGTAGATGGGTAGCTATATTGATACATAGCTGAGAATACAAACTGAATACATGAGTTCCAAAAATCATTGAACAATAAGTAGTAGCTATGATTTCCAGGCGCACCAGCAGCGTTTCCGAAGAAAACGTTGTTTTTCCCAGACTGCTCTACTGTGATTCAAGGTGTTCCAAGATGCTCCCAGGATTCTCCTCGGTGCTCCCGGACTTGTTGCCGGTGCTCCCAGGTGCACCCAAGTTCTCTCCGGCGCTCCGAGGTGTTCCCAATCGTCTCACAATCACTCCCATGGAACTCCTGTACCAGTCATCAGAGATCCCAGGGAGTCTGAAGGCCGGCAGGAATGCCCTCCTAGGGTCTGATACTCTCCTGAAATTGACGCATCTAAGTTTACACTCCACATGCACTCAGACCCTCCTGGAGTATTCCAGTGACTATAATACATTTTGCTGATGTAGAGACATACTGGAACACCGCTATGCAGCAAAACAACATTTGATCAATAGCATTTGAGGCACCCACAAAGGAGATCTTGAAAGAGGTATGCCAGAGCAACGGCCCACGTTGGATATTACACGCTCAACTGAGTAGTTGGTTCGAACACATGTCAATCAGGTTGAATCCCATTTTACTCAATCAGTACGGGACAACATAGCAGAGCGTTCTGTGCTCCACCACTTTGAATGCGACACAACGTGTTTGGAATTCATTGATTCCCTTCTGCCCACGAGTAAGTATCTTTTTGCTGTAGCAGAGCCTGTGGAACATGGTGTATGCGGTCCAAATCCAATGCAGACAGAGTCAGCAACTGCTAACGAATGGCCAGCATCCACTAAACTTCGTGGCGGAAGCAATCCCACAGGTTATCAACATCAATATTTATCATTGGGAGAATAACTGTGGCAAGTATGCGGATGGATTTTATAATGCAATGATTGACGACAAGGACAGTCATATACCCTCGCCACCGATCATGTTTACCTGCACCTCATTGCGCAATCCTCTCCTGGAGCGGCAAATCATCCAAGGTGTTCACCCGAAAGCGTCCAAGTCTAAGCCGACAGCGGATGACCGGATCGTTCGAACTACTTCAACTACCAGAATGACACAGGTAAGAACGCATCCCGCCGCGCCGCAACAGGTGGCAAGTTGATAACCTCGCCTGGCGTTGCAGCCACATATACATTCCTGATGATTACCTGAAACACACTACCAGAGAGCTCCCAACAGAGGGTGTGTAAAAACACTCTTGCTACAGTCAAGCGTCAGATCCAACAGGCGGAGAACCCAACACCTGCTTCGGTTAACTGCGTGCAAGCAGCACATGTCGACAATGTTATTCCTCGTCACAATTTTACCTCTGAAGTGGCGCTTGAGGAGCCTGAGATCGGAAGCACTGACCTGAACATTCCCGATGGACAACAATTGCACGAATGACGAACTGGATATCGGGATGCCCGGGGGAAGGGGAGATTACAATGATGGAGATGACGAAAGCGACGCTCACGATGCCATTACAACTGCTAGCTGGCAACGACAGGCCGAGACTGAACTCGCAAGTTGTGACCTGGGAACCAGTGATGATGAGGGGTATGAGGGCGAGGATGGCGACAATGTGGGTGCGTATGAGGACGAAGAAGCATCGCATTCCCATTATGGATCATTGCAGAATGCGGAGGAATGAGGGCTTACTACTAGGTTTGATGTGGCAACCAGTGATGTCGACAGGGATGAGGGTGAGGATGGGGATAATGCGGATGCGGATGAGGAGGAAGTAACATCGCAAGCCGATGATGGATCAATGCAGAATGTAGAGGACTGAGGGCATAGGACTAGACAGTGTGAAGATTGGACAGCATATTTCACACCTGTAAAATAGGATAATGGCGAAGCAAATGCAACCGCAAGCGATGTTTCCAAATTGAAGACTGCATCGTAATAAGTTGCAACATTTCCAAGCTATATATATATGGGGAGAGTGCGGCATCTGATATATAGCAATAGCAGTGAGGATAAATGTGGCACTCCGCTGGAGCAAGGCACAAACATGGCGAGCTGTTGTGTAAACAGCTACAGCAACACTGTAGCCTCTGCAAAGACTGTAACACACACGTTGTTCTGATGGTGCGTATACGTCACCACATTCCAGGTGCATAGTAACGGAGGTATATATGCAACGTGACCTATTGCCTGGGTGACATGAAGCATGTAATTCATTGTCAATGGGTATGAGGTTCTGTCCGAGCCATCAGAGCCACCTGGAACACCCGGGTATTTCTGATGAAAACTAGAGTTTTTGTTGATGACACAAGACCACTGATTGTTGACGCTCCGTTGACGCTGATTTGCATGATGGGGTAAGGTATATGTCATATGCTGTTTCGGTTGATAAGGCCGCCATTCCTGGGTATATGAAACACCGCCACAATGCGACATTTACATTAGCCAAGATACAAGACTGAATATCGTTGATGCTCCATTAACGCTCATTTTCAGGATGGAGCAGGGGTGTGTCACTGTTGGTTTTGCCCCTAAAGATGGCCAACACGTCATTCATGGATGTTTGCAACCAATCGCCAGTTAGGTTACCCACCATGCAAGACGAACAATCATTGACACTCCATTGACACACATTTTTAGAATTCCGTAGGGAGCCTGTTGCTATTGTTTTTACCTCTAAAGGAGGCCACAACTTTGTTTACGGATTTGTGCAACCAATCGCTAGTTAGAATACTTAGAGGCAACACCACAAATTCTTGACGCTTTGTTGACGCTCATTTTCAGGATGGGGCAGGAAGCATGTCGCTATTGTGTTTGCCACAAAGGGCAGCCAATACTTCATTTATGGATGGTTTTAACCAATCGCCACTTAGGTTACCGAAGATGGAAAGCCAAAAATTGTTGACAGTCGGTTGATGCTCATTTTCAGAATGGGGCAGTGAAAGTGTTGCAGTCTCTTCTGCCAATAAAGGCTGCCAATGTGTCGGTTATACATAACAGCAACCAAATCACTTTTCAATTACCACACTTACAAGACTAATCATCGTTGACGCTCCATTGACTCTGATTGGTAGGAGGCATTAGCGATTTTGTTGTTCGCATTGTTGCCGGTAATGGCGGCCTACAGTTCGATCATGTGTTAACACCATTGCATAGCCCTTCGATTATCCAAGATGGAAGACCAAAAATCGTTGACGCTTTGTTGACACTCATTTTTAGGAGGTAGTAGCAATATTCTCACTATCATTTTTACCCATAAAGGTGGCCAATACTGAAATTATGGAGTAATGTCGTTGCACAACCCAGTGATTATCCAAGATACCAGACCAACAATCTTTGGAGCTCTGTTGAGGCTCATTTCTAGGATGGGGCAACTAGCGTGTCAGTTTCCTCTTTGCCTACAAAGCCAGCCAATACTTTCTCTCTGGAAGAATGTGACCATGCAGCCATTTGATTGTGGAAAGGGTAAGAGCAAAAATTGTTGACGCTCCATTGACATTCACCTTAATGACATACTCACAGTCATTGGATGCGCAACTATTGCACGCAAAATGCACATAGTAATCATTGAGAGCCAATATATCGTTTCTATGTATAATCATTTGCATCCAAAAGCTTCAACGCCTCTCTGTTTTTGAGCTACCACTACACAAGATATCTGAGAGATGAATGATGTAGTGTCATCATGTCACAGTCGTTTCGGCTGGCAATTAACGGCATATACATCCATTCACTGGTTTTGGATTTATATAGCCTTACGTCTTCACCTTTCTTTATACAGCTCCTTCTCCCCACTTTCCATGACGTACCACAAGCAATGATCAAAATCTGAAACCATGTGCACCACAGCTGAGTGGAGAGTGATGCAGTTGGATGCATGGATCAACGCACCATGACGGCTGTCATTCATCCGGGTTCATATTGTGCATTGACCTCTCCTTTTCTGACTCGTATGACATCACGGACTTAAATGTTGTTAGCAAATTTCGTCCCTAATTCAGGTATTGCTTTCTCACTTAACCATAACAGACAGGACAATATTCAGTTTGTTGGTTGTCGATCAAGTTGTTTTGGAGTCTAGAACTCCTCCATGGACCGTACGACCATTCCACACACACTGATGAATTATCATGTCACACAATTTGGTTACTAAAATCCAGCAAAAGCTGACACCTAGCAAAATAGGTACATGAATTGCTTTTCTGGGAGATACATCATAAAAATCAACTATTTGGCAAAGTATTCTTCAGGGGACGGTGGAGCTGTTACAATTCATTCGTCCTGATCTGATTTCTGTCTGGTCATCAGTTAGGGATGCAATAAGCAGGAGTAAACGCGTAAAGGTTCGACAGGGTTTGATTGGTTAATCTGTGACGAATTGGGTGCCGCGACGGGCAGGAGAGATGTTATGCCTTTGTCTGACTGTTCTTTCTCTGAAACCAGCCTCATCTGACAATATCCTGGTCGAGAAGTGCCTTGCGGCATTCATGATGGTCCTGGGATGTTCTGAATTGACTGCATAAGCTCTACAAATGTTGTGAGTGATGGTGTGGCTGCAGTCATGTCTGTTTGAGGCTTGAAAACTGCCGGAACCATCGATTTGCTCGTCCCATATTACATAGCTTTCTCACGGATGACGTCGGCCACGTCCCCCCATCACCGGTGAGTTAAATCTTCAACCCTCACATGCTTCTGCCCAAAACTCTTCATGTGGTGCTGCAACATTTTGGAGATTGTGCCCATCACCCAACCTGGTTTGTCATCATCACCGAGCTTGCCAAGCGCTGTATCTTCTTCAACATCTTCCTTGTCTGCCCCATCCTCCACATTAGTGGATCTTGGAAAATTGCTGAGACTGTCTCCGACACCATTCAGGATCTCCTCAAATGTATTTCCGGGTTTCTGGGGGTCGATCCCTCCCTTTCAGCATTAGTCATATCTTCTTGGTCTTGTATAATCGCTATCTCTGCATCTTGAAGTTGTGTTCTTGCCACAGCAGTCTCACTGTCCACAAATCATCAAACCATTTCTCTTTCCCTTCTTTGCTTAAATGGTGGGTTTCTCGTCCGTTCTCCGCCAGATGATTCTTTTTAGATCATATGCTGTGCAATGCTCCCAATGCTTGGACCCTTTCTGCATCTAAGCCGCTCTTGTCTTCATTCGCTTGATTACGTTGTCAGGTTGAGCAGTTTCTCGATTTGCCGTATTTGCCAGCCGGAAGTGGCGACAGGTACTTTTTGCAGAATTCCCCATTGTATCTTGAGTGGACTTTGTTGTTGGGTGAGATGTTGGATGATGCAGGATATGGACCATATAGAGACAAGCTGTGTCTTGTATGTTAAGGTTGGTACGTTTGATCAACTCGAACAATGCAAAATCAGTATTTTCACTGTTACTTCATTGGGAATAGTAAGGCTAACCATACAAGATGACTCGATGGTTAGCGAGTGTTTCAACTAAGTTCCCAGGGATGTCTTGAGAAAAACATCACCAGGCATCATTGCCGTCAAAGAATGTCCTTTCTATATCTATCAAACTAGAGATTTCGGCTGTCGTTCACCTCAGTATATCACTGTAAACAAACAAATAACATCGGACCAGCTGAATGCAAAACGCGGAAATGTTACCATTGTGTGCAGCCTGCGGCTATACGCAGTGGGCTTTGTCCTGAGCAGAATGTGCAAGTCGGTTGTCTCTCATTCTGTGTCGACATCAAGCTAAGTATATATTCCTAAGGACTTCCACCTTTTCTCGTTATCATCATGCTCACCGTTTCCACCACAGCAAATCATTGCTCCACATACACCTCAGCCAGGTGGGAGTGGATCGCAATCGAGCCGAACGTCAGGCGTTTCATCCAACTCACCACCCTCTGAGACACAGCTGGAATGCAGACAGCAGTTAATCCACCGTGACACTGCGAATGCAGCCACCAACGATATGACGAGGGGCGCCCATTCAAACATGGTACATACAACTGGAAGCAGAAAGAATAAGAAGCTGCATGCGATCGGATGGGAGTAGCTCTATAACGAGGTAGACAGCAATTGAATAACGATATAATGTACAGCTGGTGTATGCAGAGTACTCCGTGACCAATTAATCGCTACCCGTGGAGGGAAACCTCCGTTGTCGACCAAGGCATCTGTGTGTACAGTCCGCGGAATCGATCATGCTGTCTTCTTCAACTGTGGGAAATTCGCGGACAAATTTTCCGATAAAGGTCCCAAAGTATTGACGGATCACGCATTGAAATCCTTGGAGGGGGCTATGGAGTCGTATATGGTTGAGGTAATTGCCGAATCTCACATTTAGAAGCAACTGATTTCTTGTAGGGTTTCAACATGTTAGGTACTATGCCAAGGCAAGGAGGTCGGGTACAACTTGAACAGCCCAACATGGACCTGGCCTTGAATATGGCCAAAATGGCCAAAGGAGAGATTTCACGTGCCGGAATGGAGTAAACACAACAGCTGATCAATGAGCCTCTCACCGATGTCCCAGAAGAGAAGAAGCGGGTAGTTGAATTTCGATAGCATGAAATGTCAAGGCTGCGATTGAAAGACACCCGGCAATGGTTCAAGAAAATCAGACGAATGGCTGGCTTCCTTGCCAAAATGGTACAGCAAAGGATCTGCAGACATGCTGGAGGCCGAAAGGCATGGGTGCACCTCCACCAGAACAACCACCACCTCCAACCGGAACTCCACCTGCACCACTTGGTAGTAATGAGGAAGATCCAAGTTCCGAAATCGAAGTTGTGCTACCTGGATATGTGTATACACATACTCCTGTTCCCAACGCTCAATTATTGAATCTTGATGCATATGTGAAGGATCGCAAGCGCAATAAAGATTTTATTCCAGATTTGCTTACTGAAGAAGTAACATCCACTGGTTAGTACACTATCCACTGCATGGAAATGCAGCTGACATCCATTTTGCAGACAAGAGCAACCTATTGAGCGAACCTGACAGTGAAGACGAGCATTGATCGAAAGGAACGGGATTTTTGAGTATTATTATTATCTACAATTCGCAGACACTTTACAGTATATTTTAAATGCTAGATTTATATGGATTATTAAAGAACAATATAGCGATAAAGGAGAAAGTAGATGGAAATGATAGAATGGCTGCCAAAACAACATTACTGATATCATATGACAAAGTCAATTCTTGCATATTGCGGATACACCTGTTACAAAATGAGCCTCAACGGAGTGTCAATGATTTCTGGTCTCGCATCTTGGATAATCTATGCGGAGCTTGATCACAGATATCTGTAAACCATGAGTTGGCAGCCGTTATAGGCAGATGAGTACGAGATGTTCGTGCAACAGCCTCCCAGACATTCACAAATTGATTTATTTTCAAAGCTGTGATTCAGTGTTCATGAGGGTTTTGGCCTATGAAAGTGGTCAAAACTCTGTATATCGACAGTCACAGCCACAATGCGCTGTGAATAACCATGATGCGAGGCAGAACATTGTTGATGCTCTGTTTAGGCTCATTTTCAAGATTGGGCAGGGAGCGTGACGTTTTCTCTAGGGCCGACAAAGGCAGCAAATACAGCAATTATGTATAACAACAACCAAATCACTCTTGTATTACCTGACTTACAAGACCAAAATTCGTTGACACTCCGTTGACTCTCATTTGCCGGATGGGGCAGGGAGCGAGTCTCCCTCGTTGTTGAGTATCACGGCGGCCAATACATCCAAATAGGACAGTGACGTACCAAAGTCAATCTCTTGCAATTCAAAGTAGGATATCTGAATGAGACCATAAATAGAATAACCTGAGAACCGGAACTGTAGATTGGAACCGATGGGTCTATCCTATCCCGGCACATCCTCCGGGTGGACAGGTACTTGTCTGGGTTTGGCCCGCCAAGAACCAGCCTGTCGGGTTTTTGGACAGTTCAGGAACTCAACTGGACCCTGTTGGCAGTCAGAACCCGGACCGCTCGGGGGTTACCCAGAACCGTTGCTCACACTCAACATGTCACAGTTGTGAGAGTAAGCATATTAGTTCAGTATGTCAGCATGTCAGAGTTGAGGGAGTGAGCTTGTTAGAGTTGTGAGAGTGAGCATGTCCGAGTTGTAGGAGTAAATCAAGCCTTTCAGAGTTATGAGAGTCAGAGTGTGTGATTGTCAGAGGCGTCTAAGTGTGCATGTTGGAGTTGAAAGAGTCCATGTTAAAGATGCGAAAGTAGATGTCAGAGTAGCAAATAAATGAGTAATTGTGATCGATAATTAGTGAATTGTAGTATGTAATATATGTGCTACTGTTGAATTCCAGTAGTAATTCAGTTGTAGTTTCCGCAAAATATGGGTGTATTATTGGAGGTTACAGGAAATGTCTTTCGGGTAGTTTGCATTATACGGTGATATTGGTGTTACAGGAGGTTACTCTACACCATATTGTCTGTGGTAGATCAAACTTGAAAGAATATGTTTTTCCGGACATTGTTAGACTTTGAGTTGGTAGGTGATCCAACTACTGAAGTTACACAAGCAAGATGTCCAAGTTGAAGTTGTGGGCTGACATAAAGAGAGTTTGATATCTTGTAGGAGGATGGCCCCAGTCGAGAGCGTAATGCTTTGAAACATCTCTCACATGAACATGATAACCACCACGGAATTCCTGCCCATGTTAACAAGCCATTCTTAGAAATGGGACATTACTTCCACAATAGACTATCTGACGATCCAATTGTCATAGCAAAAATATTTGAAGGAGTCTCACCTGCAGCATTTGGCTATAAAGAGCTCACATTATTCTCACAGTAAAGAGTAGCCAAGCTGTAGCAGCAAATCAGTCAAACATTAGCAGCAAAGAACACCTTATAATACTATTCAAAATAGTACTCACCATTACTTCTCCCTTCCACATGACTGTGAAACCGATCCAAGTTTATGAACCACTCAAAGAATAATCAACAGCCCGAGTCACCTATACTGACCATCGACAGTAGAACAGTTTAAACTATGAAAGGAAAACTGTACTACTAATATGTAAATATATGTATTCTTAGAGGTGACATGTGTAAGTGTCTAGATTAAGAGAATTTGAAACAAGATAGACTAGTCTAAAGTCAGTAGCAGTATTATAAATATGACTTTGGTAATGATAAACTCAAAGCTTGTATCTGATTAGATGTAGTACAATAACAAACCTTGACAAATTTAGTTTATAACTGAAGACAACTCATAACAGCACTTTACAATGCAGTAGAAACAACTTTGCAATACTGACTAGCCAAATCTGAGGCTTTTTAATTTATCAAACACAAAGAGCCAGCTCTGAAGAACATTGACATGATATTGGATTTTAGAATGATCACTGATAACTGACAAAGCTTAGATAACTCAGATGATCCAGGTATATATATATGACCAGTAATATACTAATCGTCAACAACACATCTGTATGCTGCTGCTAATAAGATCACTATTATCTCTAATGATTCAGTAACTAATATTCAGTGACTATGTAATTATAATAATAATTAGTATACATAATATATAGTATAGTTTTTTGTTAGACTGACTTGCTATTAGGAGTTTTATCAATAGTGATAATGATACTACTGGATTACAATGCAAATCCTTTAAAATCACAGTCATATTTTTCCATACTTAATACCTATTTTTGAAATCAACTCTTGGGCAGTCAAACGATCTTGAGTAGAGTTACATCGAAGTTGCATATCGGATGAGCAGTATCAGTCTGGATGAGTATCAGGGGAATAAAATATAATCGGACAGTTACATCACCATTATCAGCTAGATGAATTCACAAACTTCAGTAGTGACCATAATTGTCACGCACACCTAATAGACCAATTCAACAGGACAATATATCGTAAAGTTTCAATATCGCACAAATCCATCTGTAATAGAATCCTTGCAATATACAGAAAAGTCGAATCTTAGAGCCTAATCTTCTCAGAAGAGGAAACATTTCTCAGCATTTCCCACTCATTGAATAGTCAAGACCTTAGCTTCCAGCGTGTTACAAATGAGTGTTATTGGCAGATTATGTGATGGCTGAGGCAAGGAAAGTCATTGATTTAAACTACAATGCGTTGGAACAGTATGATGAGGGTTGGCAGAGTATGGATTTGTTGTCGATGTTGTTGTTATAATGTGGCATTTTTGAGTGTATCATACACTGCAGAGAATGAAACCAGTCAGCCGAGATAATTCTTTGAAACCACTAAAGAATAAACGTAATGACATTATGGCATACATGGCAATATCAATGACAAATATCCTGTGATGGCAACAACATCTCAGTAATTCCATATCAACCAATTTGAAGGCATAATGAGAATATCATGGGAGTTGTATCATGAGGACTGGTCTATAAAGAAATCACTTTCTTCTGGCCATATGATGAACATGCTCTATTAGTAATCCACAATTGGATATTAGTGGTGAGGATCACCTTAATATATTGGGAAGAATCCAATTTACAGTTACATCAAACTCTGTCACACTCAATTGAGACAAAACACACATGGTGAAAGAACACAGTCCATATTGATTGTACAATAGAGAGTGTCACTAGAAGCACTGAGTTCAACAAATACCATATTTGGGGAGATTCATGGTTATTACCAACACCTGGGTTGGTTGTCTAAATACAATCAGCTTCTGCACTTTGCCCAAATGGCTGGTCTCAAATATGACGTGGTTTGTTATCTTCACGTGGTGTCACTCCCTGAAGTGGAGTTCATGGGGATTGCCGATAATGGATATTTAACTCCTGATCATTACAATTTTGAGTGCACTCTTGATTTGATTGACGAGAGATTGGGCTATTAAATATGACAAAGAAGGAAGCGTAGTCAAGTTTTCGATAGGCTGCTGTATTTTAACTCAATCAATAGTATTTGAGTTTATGGAATCTTAGTACCCTCATAATATTTACCTGCTTAGTACTGGTTTGAATATTTTTGAATTTCAATAAGTATTTGTAATTGGAATATCTGGTAACAAATATATAGTAACTATTATATCTATTTCATAAATTCTCAAATGTCTAGTTACTTATCTTGGCATTAAACAAACAATGTCCTGTTTTGCAATCTATACTGATTTTCTAATTTCCCACTGGCAAAAGTTGATTATCTATCCAATGCACAATCACTAATAGTACTTTGCACTCACTGTGGCAGACTAGATCCCCATGCTGTCCAATATGGATAGTAACAGTACATAGCAGTTTATAATCAGCTAGGTTTGGACTTTTGTGAATGGTAACAAGACAAACACATTTTGGTGGACAAAGATTTCAGCTAGATAAGTAAATGAATACAGTATAAAATAAAACAGATAAAATTTCAGATGGTTCTTTATTGCTATTTCTGACTGTGAATCTCTACATTAAACATTCTTTGCAACAGAATTACAGTCTCAATATACCAGTGCAGGTGATATCCTGATTCACAGTAATCATATGGGTATCACATCACATATTAGGCTAGTATATTTGAAAGCTAGATAGAATGAATTGAGTACATGCTGCCTTAATCATTTAATTTATATAGTATTCTGGTAGTTTTCTCCATATTTGATTGTTTGTGTACCTAATACAATGTTGCTAAAAATTTTGAATTTATTCAAACTTAAACTTCTATACTTCATATGGTACATAATCAGTAGTTTGCCAATTGGCTCAATCTTGTTGGTAGAAAATAATTATTGTTATATGGTTATGCCATAGCCAATAATACCCCTTTACCTAATATATTATAATATTGCAATCCATACTTTAAAATAAATAAATTTAAAGATTGCTCTTACTGTACTTTCATATTAACATTCAGCTTAACTCTATAAAATCAGATATGCAATGGTTAGAATTTGATAATTCAATATCTGGCAGATTATATCCAATTGATCCCACAGTATTTTCATGTGCCAGTATTAATGCGGCCTACATTGTACTTAATTTCCAAATATTCACGATGTACTTAAGTGATTGCCTTAAGCTATCAAGGTTAGATACATGACCTTGATACTTCTTGTTAGAAAAGTGATGTACTTCTAGCCATCAGCCTAGATAATAGCAATAATATTGCTCCACCAAGTTGAATAGTTCCCCTAAGGTATAGATTTAGCAATATCCCATTGAGACAGAAATGCCATGGCTGATATATATTGCTACCATATATATATGAGACACCAGAATTATAAACAGAATATACAATGCCAGAATTTCTACGAATGAGATCTACCAGTGTAAATAAGAGTTCCATATCACTATAGTCTAGATGCATGATACAGAAAACCCTTATTACTTTTATCACAACACTAGAATGTTGTAGATGAATGTATATCCAGTTCAATCAATGTGCAGTATGGCAAGTCATGTATCACTTTCAAGATATTGCATTTGCTAGTATGCATTCGCTTGACATAGAAAACCACAGTTAGGTTGAAATAGTGATAACAATATTGCTGTTACTGGTGTAGGTACAGATTCACCAGTATAACATCAGCAAAAAGCGAAATTCATTTCCGAATGTGGACCCCATGCAGCAATCCACCTCCACATTCTACACAAAACATCCGTCAAACTTATTTCCTATCTTCTACCATGCTTCAAAGCATTCAATGATGTGATCACATCGTCACAACATTTCAAAAACCTGTTTAGTCATTCAAGCTGGATTACTGCACTCGTTTCTTTCACATTGGTCCTCTAGATTTGAATCCTTTCAATGGCTTTTTGAACTGTTCCATTGATTTCCAAAATATTCTTAACTATTTAATCCCTTGAGACATCCATTATACACAAGCTTGCACAACTCCCATAACAAATATTAAGACACCCAGAGTAAATACTTCACAGATGTCAATAAATCGCTACAATGATTACTTCATGTATCAGATTGAACAATCTACATGTAAAACAAATTGAAAGCATTGAATTGAATGGTGTGGTTAAGGTCACAGTGGTTGCTATTAGGCCACCGCGTCACTCAAAAGAGGTGTACAGCCTGTTGAATCGTGCTCATAGGGGCGATATAAGTAGTTATGATGACCGAAAGAGGCTTAGTATGGTAGCCTCCATCTTCATCAGCAAAAATTCCATTTCCTTCATTAAATTGATTTATGTTATTGTACCCACAAATTCAAAAAAATCAAACCTAGGTTTCACTGAAATATGGCATTGCTTTCACATTCCCAAGGGTACTTTGACTGGTCACGATACTGATGTCAAGCATCACGATGAGTGTACCAACTTCAGCGAATGTGCCAACGAGCACTCGACGAACGGTTCACACCTCCTTCCCCAATATCACAAATCATCTTTCGGCATACGCCAAAATCGCGCAAATCTATTTGACCTCCCAAAGCAGATAGTACTCGCTCCCTATGTTTGATGTAGCATGTAGTTCATGTTTGTCACAACCCTCATGGCTTAATTTGACCAATGATAGTTACCATGCAGAGTTGGTTCATGATATTTGATGTGTTGATACAACTTCTTTCAGTACCTTGCAGTTGTTCAACTGACGCGGGAGGGTTATGCATCATTGCGATTATCAACTCACGCATTTGGGATCACACTTCAGTATACCATCAGTTCAAGTACATTTACTACTATTATGATATATTGACGAAACCGAGAACAAAATAGTTCACAAAGGAAATTGTGAATCCGATCACTGACACCACTTCTAACCTACAAGCGACATCTCACCATGTAGAATTGTACTTCCAGCGACTAATACTGCACTCTCAACGCTGGTTCTGTTGGTGATGTCCTTACTGTTGCGGTTGCTGTTGCTGCAGGGGACGGGCTGGCGGCTACTGGTGATGGCAGACCCACCCATTGGCAGAACAGCGGAGAATCAAATGCCAGGTTCAGTAGCAGCAACACACCTGCTGAGACGGTTGAAAGGATTGTAGGGCTGCACTATCAGCTCTTCAGGGATGTAATCAAGGAAGTCCTAATCGAAGCTGCTGTGATTGGTGTGAGGTTGTACAATTGCAGGGTCTGTACCAGTCGAGTTGATCCTGTGGCGAATCATGCAGCAGGTGTTGTCTATCCTGCTGGCATGAATCCCTGGTGAGGAAGAACGAAAATCAGTGTTGCGATGATCAAATCCATCAGCGCATGCATTATTCAATGCGTGATTAATATTTCTTGAATCACACTGACGTTGTGCTCCACCTCCTGGACCAAACTCTGGCAGGACCCTAAACTCACCTGTTTTCCAGGCCAACAGACAATGGTGGATGGTGGTTGTGGTGAGGGCAATGAATGTTGGGTTGATTTCATCAATCAATGATCTATCTTTCATTTCCATTTGCCGTATGCCATAGCAGTATGTCAGGTGAATAAGATCCACAATTTTAGTTGCTGCAAATCGAATCTTGCATTCCAAAATTGATCGTCAAGACAACAATTAAAGAAGACTTGAGCTTTGAACTTCCCTCACTGACATTTGTGGGGCATATAATCCTGTTCTTGGCAAATAGCCAGGCTACCATATTCCGGATCTCTGTAGGCAACTTTGGTCAGAATCTGTCAATGAAGTCCATGGATGTCTTGCGGCAGTATACCATTGCTGCACCGGAGCGACTGATCTTTGCAAGAGCCTGATGCACAATGTCAACAACGAATACAATTGTTGAGACGATTCATTTACCACTGAAATGTAGTCATCTGGACGGTCTGAGTTTCTCTGGGCTGGATCAATCATGGCAATTTCCTCATACCACGAACTATCAATCTGGGCGGTCTTCGACCCATTTGGGGGAAAGGAATTCACCAACATGGCATAATGGATTGCGTAAAGCTGCACAAGTGCCATGAACATCACCGGAATGCCTGAAAGATTTATCTGGGAATTTTATCCTGCGCCAAGTAGGAGGCCTGTCACGTCGTCAATAGAGGGCTCATATCACCACAGATTTACAGCTTTCTTGCACCCAAATGCTCCCTGGCTTCGTTTGGATCCATCCTGTGGAAAATTTATACATTGCGGGGCGAATTCAATCATTCAAAAGCTATGTTGAATAACATCTTGGATGCCAGTGGCGAAGGCTCAAGTTCATCTTCCTCCGCAGCGACAATATAGACTGGGCAACGCTCGGGATGGCGGGGCTGCGCCTGCATCGCTGCTGGTGCAGGTACTGCAACTCGTTTTCCAAGCTTGGATGTGTAGGAATCTTTCAATGACTGCCTGCTGATTGCTTTCTTGGATGAGTGCCGAAAAGGCACATCATCGGATTCTGATTTGTTGTCTCGATGATCATTGCAATCGTCTCACACCATGCTGTGATGTTCATCTCCATCCTCATCGTGGATATATTGTCTGCCTCTCATTGCGCTGGAAGGACGAGGAAGGGGAGGAGAAGTGTGGCACATTTGTATGAAGACTTAAAAAGGCGGCGAGTGATAAGTACAATAAAACTAAAGCAGTGACTAAAGGAGATGTGGATGAATGTATAGTAAATGAATTTAAGTGTTGTTTAAAGGAAAGAGAGCATTGAGACGATTTAAAGCATTGTCATGATCCATCGTTTTATCCTGTCAAAGATTCTAGGATCTTGTCTTCTCCCGCCACCCACGCTTCCAACTCCTTGGATGGACTGGAACTCAGAACTCAGAATGGCAGGTGACAAGGATGCCTCAAGGGTGTTGATTGGCATCTTTGAACAATAATCATTATCACAATGAGCAAAAAATGGTTTCTGTTTGACCCATCATTTGGGCTAACATCTGCTGGGGAGAGACACCAAACTACCAATTACATGATAGCCATACATTGAGTTCTATCGCTGCCAGTATGCCTTTCCAAAAACCAAACATCTCAATGATCAATCCCAACATCATGAACTCTCAACCCAGGCCATTATGCATGACTCTGAACAATGCAATAATAAAATAAACAAAACACAAAAAAGGGACCCAAAATATCACCAAAGCATGCCAAACTGTCACCCGTCCGTCCACCCTCTAACGTCGTACAAAAACACCCACCCACAATGCAAATCCTTCAATAACAGTCTTGCCACTGCATTCCATCCTCACAACGACTACTTTGCAGCTGGGCTGCTGCTTGCACAATTCCTATTAGCCAAGGAGCTAGCAGTGGGAGGATTCACAATGTGCTCGTGCTCACGTAGCGAAGCCAGATGCTCATCAGCAACAACTCTTCAATTGGAATCAGGAAAGAGACCAAGAGCGCGGTCTCGGATGATGTCAAGGTATCCCTGCTGTCTGAAAATCCTACTTTGAAGGTACCTTTCAAATGTTTGGGAGCCTGCTTTCGTCATTGGGAACCTTCATGGATTTAGGTGCAACGTGTCAGCATCATCATCCGATTCCTCCCTAATATTGTAGATCACAGAGGTGCGAGGATGTGATGGAGAGGAAGGTAACTGCTGCCACCACGAATAGGAATCTGGGCACCAGATGTGCCATCAGCATGTTGGCCATACAAAACGACACAAAAATGCGTTGAGTGGATAACTTTGATCGCTGGCTATACCCATCAGGAAGCAGTGTGGTTATCGAAGATTGAGGTAACATTACGGGCGTGCGGACCTCCATGTCTATTAGGATCCTCCCGGAAGCCGCGAATCTCTCGGATTTTCCAGCTGGGGTCTGGCACACTGCAGAATCCGGCATTCATGATTGACAAAATGGTTGTATTGACGTTTGATGTTGCTATTGGGAGTATCGATTCATCAACCCCTGGCCAGTGCCATGAGAATAGCTGACAATTGTTTTCGCCCACCGTGTTCCCAGTAATTTCAGGATCCACATCGGCAATTGTAAAGCTAAATGGCGGGACACTGGAATTGGTTGAGGGGTCGCAACCCACCTTTAACGGCAACGACTGGTGATTCAAGGTGTGTTAGTCATTGTCTTCTATATCTATACATCATCAGCAAGCACAAAAGAAGCATCGGGGCAATGAAATATATACCATCATGCATGAATTTCCTGTTCTTAGTGGGGTTTTGGTAAACCCTATGTTTCATCCAGCGAAGGCCAACCTCCCCAAACCACCTATGGTAGGCAATTTTATGACCTCATATGGTCCTTGGCATTGGTGAATGCCTCGATAGAACATGGTCTAAAAGTGGCGGGCAGCTGCCCGTGCGCTAGGTAGTAATTGATTTGTAATCACTTACTTTGTGCAGAGACTCCGACCATTCAATACCAAGCCATACTTATCAGTATGTGTTGGTATTGTATGGCTATCATTTTCTGGTGCGACAGCAAAGAGTATCTCGATCCCCGGGCATTTTAGAACTCTCGCGATATAGCTCAATGTCTGACAGAATTTTGAAATATGGGTCAGTACCGACCTGTATGGGGCCATATATGTTTTTCATTCGACACCAAACCAATATCACTCTCACGACATTCAGTACAAACTTTTACTGCCTAGTATGGGTATGTACTAGCTTGTATTCGTGGCTGAACCATGTTCATTTCGCGAAAAAGTCCATGGTCTATCACTTGTAATACTCCAACTTGTGTATACCGCCTGTATTCGTCTTGTATCCATCCGTACACTTTAGTATCTGATTGTGTGTTGAGTTCATTTCGCAAAAGTACAGAGTCTATCGCAGAATGTACTTGGGTTTGTATTCATACTGCTCAACACTGCACAGCACTAATCAGTACAGCACCGTATTTAACACTTCATTGAGTTCAGACCCAACTTCATATGTTCTTTATTGCATTGATTGCTTTTGTAGCGCCCGTTACTGTCCAGTATTGGTGTGTATCGAACAATATCAATAAATTGGCTGGGTTCATTCGATTTATTCTCAGCCTTGTGGCCAGAACAAATAAATGTTTTCCCATACTTCATGTTACCGCACAGTACTGCTCTATGCTCATTTATACCACTTCTCAGTATATCTTGGTGCCCTGTCTTTTGCCAACTACTACGAGTGCATTCTGCAGGGTCAGTACGTTCCAATACTACTCCCTGCTTGTTTGTATTGTAAATATCGGGATTTCAAACGTCTTAAACGAACTATTCGCCGCAGGCTTTTGTACATATTTCATTTTCACTGTTACAGGATGGTCCAGCTTGACTGACGGCAAGTGGAAGCAAATTGGCAGGTGGGACTTGACAGACGGCTAGGGGGGAGCTTCATTGACCGTCGGCTGGCAGGGGCGACCATTTCGGTCGAAGGAAGAGATGGAAGATGGTGGCCGAAACCTTGAGCATGAGCTAAAGTTTCAGCTTGGCAAAAGCACAGGCCTGCGCTAGAACGAGAAACCCAAAACACGAGAACGATCAAGAGTTTAAGCTACAGCTAGAGCCAGGGCTGGAGCCAGAGCTCGGAGCTTGAGCCTGGGCTAGAGCCTGAGCACGAGCTGGAGGTTTTTGGCGCCAGAGGCTAAGGATTGGAGGGAAGTAGGCAATGATTCCACCAGGCCGGGTTCAGTCCAGTCCTGTCCAAGAGATTGTTGGACCGGGATCGGACCAGTCCAACTTTCCACTGGACTGGTTCGGATTGGGACTGGACAAGTCCACTCGGATGGATTTAGCCCGATGTCACTGGGAGTCAGTCATACACCGAGTCACTGAATGGTCTCATACAAGAGGAGTCATGTTCGTGAGAAAGAGCGGTTCTGGCTCGAGGAGCATAGGAAGAGATTGAGAGGATGTGATAGGCTACCAGGGTGTGAGGAACCACACAAATTGCGTGGATCAATGAAGCCTCAGCAAGATTCCGTGAGGAACCACATAAATTGCGTGGATCTATGAAGGCTCGGGAGGAGAGCTTGAGGAACCACACACATTGCGTGGATCTATGAAAGCTAGGCAAGAGGGCTTGGGACCGAGAGCTGTATAAGATACAGTGTGTATTTCGTTGTGTGATGAGATGATATCTATCTACCCCGGGGTCTCCAAAATATATACTCCCTGTTGAGATATTGAAGGGGAGTACCGTGTGTATTGGCTATGGTGGGATAACTAGGTACAGGTCTAAAGGTCCAAGATGCGTAGGGAATGGATGAGTAGTGTGAAGTCTAAAAAAGCAGTTACAAACCTTAGGCTCTATCAACACTCCCTGTCGATCAGTGCATCTCCGCTATCCCTGTATCTCTGTATGCCTGCCACCGGCTTCCCCCTGCTAAACTGAGTGGTCGTGGTGGTGAGAAATGGATTTTCCCGCCATGTCACCATCATGGACTGGTCCAGACTGAGCCTGTTCAGTCCAAGACTGGCAGTCTGCTGTCCAGTCCCGTCCGGACATCCTGTTAGACTGGACTGGACTGAGCCCTATCCCAGACTGGGATCGTCTGGACTGGTGGAATCATTGGAAGTAAGGAGGCCAGGAGCGAGGGAAGAGGTATATAAGAGGAGCGAAGCGGCAGTGGTTAAAGCAGAGCAGCGCGTTCAGCTTCAAAGAGCCCGCCCACCCGCATCCCTACATATACCGAGGGAAGCTCTGTATGTTCCTTGACTCCACACCCAGTGAAATGGCTTCCAGCCAGAAATGGGAGAGTCCAGGTGGTGTGGCAGCACCTCTGTTTACACATTGATTACTGTTTTCGTGCTGGTCTGTTGTTTTTGGTAACTGTTCTAGCATGGGATAATTTTCTGTATATGAGTGAATACAGCACATACAAAGGGAAGAGCAAGTCCACTAGGTAGTAGTGGTCAGTACTAACATATACTTGTTCAACTCAACTTTGGCAATGTTATTGAGTTGTAATATTTGGATTCATACAGTGCTTTACTTGTCAGTATCTTCCAGTATTGTCTAATGACTCAAGCGTGCTGTATTCAGGATTTGTTTTCGCTGTCTCTGATAGCGCTTTTTCCTTCATTGACAATTACTTTCAGCCATTTCCTGCTTGTAACCATCAACAAATGATGTAGCCTGGCCTAGTTCGACAAAACCCTACGGCATTACTCGAGTGACATCGAATTTTTCAAGTCCTTAGCTACATCTACTGTGACCTACACCTCTCACCCCAGCTTGCTCACTTTTTGACCTCACCACCCTTCACAGAATCTCTCCCACGATGCATACACCACCAAGCTCTCCACCTTGTGAACCTGGCCGTTTCTCCCGGCCTTCATGACCTCGTTCATTCTCTCCAAACTGCTTTGTCGACAAGGATGGCGATGCCCACATCCTCGAGCTTCCTACTGTGCTTGACCGGTATTTGCCAAGGGCTGATAGTGGTCTACTGCACGATAACGAGGACGACAAGGATAACAAGGTGGATCCTGGTGAGGTGGTGGACGAACCCACCAATACGGCTGATGGTGAAGCCGTGGAGAGGCTCGTTGATTCACAAGTCGATGAACACGCTAATGAGATTGACCATGTGGCCAGCGAAGGAGGCAATGTGGAGTGTTGGAGTGTTGACGGAGACCCCGATGGGAGTGATGACTGTCTTGCTGCCACCAGCAGCCCTCCTCCTACACATCGATGCAGAAAGTCACGAGCTGGTACTACAAACCACTACGCTATGACATGTTCAATAGTTGTAACTACTCGCCCCAACTGGCTTCAACGCTCAGATAAGGTGATTTAATCCCTTATCAGCGCGAGTACTGCAACAACAGCATGGTTTAGGCCAAGGGCAATGCAGAAGATATTCAGACTGTCCATCGGCTGACTAACCTTACAATTGAGCAAGTAACAGTTAGTATCAGCAAGTACTAAACAGGAATCCCTGGTAATAAAGTAATTACTTCCCGTAGCAATGGATGGCCACCGAGCGGAAGCAGTACAAGAGCTGTCAATGACTACTGAAGATGATTGCAGCAACTGCAGGGATTTCGAAGAAGCTAGATGAGCTGAGGGAGGCTTTGGAGGAATGCATATCAGCCGGCGAGCAACCAGGAGATGGTATCATAGATGATGATTTAAAATATCTGGCAAAGACTTTGGTATGATTCCTCATATCTTCACGAATAGTAGGGACTGAGCCGTGTTAGGATAAGGGATTGCCATTGCCAGTCACAAAGTGAAATTTTTGAATCGCTGTACATATTCCTTCATTTACTTCTTGTCATCAGGTAGCCATCTGCTTAGCAGCGTTCAAGTTGATTGCTTGAAAACAAATCTAAGAGCCCGTCTATTGTATACAACTGGGAGACCCTTTAGACATGGTTGACAGGAGACTAGTGGAGGATTATATGGAGTTCGGCAGCCGCACCAGCAAGGCAGAAGCACTTATAAACAAGGCCTTTACAAAGGCAAATACGAAGAAAGGCAAAGGCAAAACGTGAAAGGTGGTAGGAAGGTAAAGAAGGATGACAGTAATAGCAGTGGTAACTGTAGTGACAAAAATGGCGATGATCATGTGAATGGCGATGGCGATGGCGATAGCGATGGCAATTAGGATGTACAGCCAGAAAACCCAACAAAGATGCTGGTAAAGAAGTCGAAAAGGAAGGTGGAGAATTAGGGGGGGATTTGCGCATAGTGTTGTAGAGAAGACGAAAAACCTCTTGTGCAAAATGGTACTGTGGTGTACTGACAGGTACTGAGAAGTATTGATTTGTATTGAAGTGTAACAAAGTGTGTTGATAATTCTTTCAGCTGAAGAAGTGATACACAAGAATACCAGTCAGTACTTACAAGTACTACTCAATACTGTCACACTAATCTCGAACTGACTTTATTTGTTTGCATATCATAGGGAAGCGTAGTGAATAATACAAAAGTAAACCAGCGAATACTAGTTACTACTCATTGACCAAATTGCTTGTATCGAGAGTAGCAACAGAACTATAGATTACAAGTGCGTAAATGGTAGAACAGTGCCAATTATCCCACCAAACCTCGACATTTTCCATTCCCTAAGAGACTGTTCCACTTAAGCAACACTCTTGTTATCGACAGAGATTCGCATCGCCTCTAGAGCAGTGATACCCTCATCGAAATTTGGTTCAAGAAAGCAATGAACAATGCACCTGACACACTTGGCAAGCATCTCAGTCTCAGCATCCTCATCCTGGAACATCTCCAAGACCTCGCGGCATGTTCATATGGTATTGCTGATGTTGGTCTATTGAAATCCATCGTGGTTAGTTCTGCCACAAATGCATGAACAAAAGACGACTTACATTGAATTTCTCATGGCCCGCAATCGAACTCTCCAGAAGTTTACAGGCAAGGTAAAGCCTCTGCAAGAGTCGCTTGTTCTTCATACCATGAAGTCCTTTATCCCAAACGTACTCAATGATGTTCTCGACTTCTTCTTTGCCGATCACATATTTCTGTTTCTTTGTAAGTATGAGGACATTGAAAGTTGTGGAAGGTATTCAAACCTTTCCACTAAGCTCTTCGATGAGGATACGTCTGTCAACCTCGGTGGGGTCGACTTCGGTTCCCTGATTAGCCATAGTGGTAAGGATGTGAGATCTGATCTTGTCACAAAGTATTTTTTCGGCCTTGCTGAGGGTCTCAGTAGGGTTCTGTGCAACAGAGTTCACAATCTATTCAGTATTTATCAGTAGCAATCAGTACCAGTCAGTATCTGCAGGTAGCAATGTACTTGTACTTTTGGCATGCTAGTTCTGATTTGTTTATCATCTTTGAAAGTTCAGTAGCGAGGCGGATATGCAGGAGGATGTTCAGTAGCGCGGCTTTCAAGGTTTGGTGCTGCCGGGTTAGCGTGCCAAGCATAGTGCCGGGTTAGCATGCCAAGCATCGTCAATTGACATCAGAACCCCTTCAACCACCACCAACCAGCCTGTGACTGTGAATACACAGACCAACAACAACAACAACAACATGAGCCTCACCAGCTCCCAGCGGTTGGCAGCCGAGATCTTATAGCAACCCCTACCACCCACCACCGCCACGTACAGCGACAAGCTTGCCGCAACAATTATTGAGCGGGGTGGTGGATACACGGATGATGATGATTGGGATGCTTACGAGATGTTGGATGCTGTGCCAAGGGATTCCATACGGCTACGTGATATATTAACCTTTTGAGAACATATGGGCTCACCAGTATGCAGTCATGGCTTGATGCAGTGGTTGATGTTCCTAAACCCTTCAGGTCATCCACCGTCGGTAACGGCTTATCATCCCACCCTGGTTCTAAGCTCCCATCTCGTCACTCTCAGGCTCCGATGGGCCCACCTCGATTTGAAACACGACACTTTTAAAATCATCTACCTACTACACACTGTGATACCAGCAACAGGTGTTAAGCTGAAGATGTGCGCGTCGATATCGGCAACGGGAATCAGGATGACGATGCAAACTTTGATATCGGCAATTGGAATCAGAGCATGGATGTGAGCTTCGATATTGGCAACGGGAATCAAGACAACAATGCGAGCATTGATATTGGCAACGGCAATCAAGGCAGGGACGCTGGCTTCAACGTACACGAAGGAATTGAGAATGGCAGGGATGCCATTCATGGAGTTGATGCCGAGGTTGTGGAGCACGCTCGAGCGTTTCAGAGTCTCAGTACTGAAGGAATTTTTTGAATCAGTATGTATCTATACTTCTCTGTACCTGATAAATGTTAATTGCTTTCTAGATGTCGGCTGCATACCAAAGTACATTCCATAAGCAGAAAAGGTGCAAAGCAATACACCCGGACGCAAATGACTCGCCAGTACATCTGTTGGAAGAGTGGAAGAGAAAGTCGGAAAAGAAGAAGGAGCTCTTGGAGGAACGCAAGGAAAAGGCAAAGAGAATGTCTGAGATCACTCAGCAGCTGGACGATTGCCCTTGCCTCAGACTTGAGAGGAAGAACTTTGGTAACAAGCTGGGGCCTTACTGGGCTCTCTCATAGGGATTTATGCGATGATTAACCACCTGTATTCTTGGCACACCAGGAGTTTGTGTATTCTTAGCGGGCCATATACCATCATACTACTTTGGAAATTATATGTCAAGTAACTGCCATTACTGTTCAGTATCTTCTTGTATTGGATAGCTAGAAATCAACAAACCAGTCCAAAAAAAAAAAAAGCTGGTGGATACCTTACAATACAAGCAGATACCAGTTAGTAATTGTCAGTACCTAGCTGCTGCATCTCTGTGGTACAATCTCTCTATTCTGTTCAAAACGCACGAGCTGTATAATACTCATTCTGCGTGTCTACCTGACTCCTTGAGCAAGTAATCACAGACGAAAGTTATCGCCGCTGGAAAAGATTTAACCATTTTCGACCGATCACATGAAGGAGCAGGCAAATCGTCCGTGATGCACAGCCTCCAATGCAAGCCCTCTCACGGGGTTGACTCGTAGACCCATGGATTTATGAAGGCGTACCAGCTGTGTTGAAGCAATGTTATCGGTAGAACTCCTTTGAGAAGCTGGAATCTTCAGGTAATATGTTCAAGTATGCAACTCTCTCTGTTTAGGTCAACTACCACTTGCAGGTGGCATGCAAAGCCATAATATGTAACCCATATACTCGTGTCAAGCTTATATGTTCATTCAAGAACTGATTGAACCCCACATTTCAAACTTTGGAGGCATAGCAACCAAAATATACAATCACGCACGGAACACAGTCTCACTTGATGAATAGTCTACAATTTGTACCCAAACCCCTGGACCAGACTGTTTATTATATCCAGGAGTTAAACTAGGTTTCATTCCGCCTATACTCTATGCTGCAATTCTCTGGTTACATTAACTGCGATTCTCACCAAGGCTTGAATTCGGTCAAAATCGGTCAAACTCTAAACAGAGGTTTGACATGGTCTGAGCGCTATTAACCTCAGAAATAATCCTCCGCAGAGTATGTGTAGCTTCAAAGCAGGGAATTGGAGTGTACGCAGCAAGCTGCTGGTAGTCGTTTAGAGAGGGTTTCCATGCTGTGACAGCCATGTGATTTTGCCATCTTCGCGACAAGTGATAGCTGCATGGCCATTCTCTACTGGTTTTGGAGGGCATTGGCCACTACCATCACATACTTATTGGTATATGCCGAACAACTAACAAGGTTATACATCATTCGTTCGCATGTGTCTTGTCAATCCGATCAATTCTTCAAGCTTTATTCTCTTGTGTTCCTCCTCCTCCTCCTCCTCCTCCTCCTCATCCTCCTCGATGCCATCGCCCTCCTCCTCGTTCAACGCCACTGCCCATTCACGCTCTAGACCTTCTATGATTTTTGCTGCCATCTCTTGATCTATCTGGCCATAGTCACTGTCACCGTCTCTGTCATCTGCCACACCACCATCAACGGCATCAATATCATCTGGTCGCACAACACTTTGCATGGCATGTACGATTTGTAACCTGAGTCTTCGGGTAGGTTAGTTCTTGCATAAATGATTGTATAGCAGTGGAATACCTTCGAGGCTTCTCCGTTGGTTGAGCGAAGATAGGGAATCGTGCTTTGTAGCAAACAGAGAGCGCATATTTCGGAAGCAATGAAGGAGGAGCTCTTCAAGATGATCGCTATCCATCCTCATTTCGCGGTGGATGAGGTTGAGAAGCACATTTCCTTGATGTTTGATCCATTCATTCAGCCTTTGGGCATGCAATTGCAGCATCCATCTCTCCTCAATGACCTGTTGTTGAACGAAGTACCACCGTATACTATCCTTACCATACTGGCATACCGCCCAATCAGAATTTGACATAAGCCATTCAATATCCCATATCTCATTGTTTTCCATACCATCCTCTCGGTTATCTGTTTCTGATCATTGTCTCATGTTCGAATCGGCAACTTTGCCAATCTCAGCGTTGTATTTCCTCAGCAAGTTGTCGAGCTGCTTCCATCTCCCATCGATCTTCGCAATGATCTTCTTTGCATTATTGTGGCCTCCGACTCGCTTGTGAAGCACGGCAACTTCCACTCGCCTCTCTGTCACGATCTTGATCAGCTCTGCCTGTAGGTAACGAAGCTGTATCAATGCATGAGCAAGTTGATGGCCTAAGCAGAGCTCGCCATTCTTTCCCCACTCATTGCGTGTTGAGCCGGTGAAAGTGAGGAATCTCATCACACTCCGATCTCGTCTTCATAACTGTTCTTCCTCCCGTAGAAGCTCAAAGATCTCATCATTATTGGATTGTTGAGGCACCCTGTAGTTGATTAGTAATTATCGATCTTGTGTGGTATATTCTAGTACTCACCGGTATTGAGTATTGTATCTGACTTGATCTTCTGATTGCTCAACTAGGTATTCTAATGTAACCCTTCTCCGTGGATGCACGTGCCCAGATTTATCGATTCGCTCTGCTACCACCATGTTAGTTATCTGTGCAAGAGTTTCCTTTGCTTCTTATGCCATTTCAACCATCTTTGTCCAGCGGCATTCCAGGATATTGCCCATGACCTCTCTAGAATGTTGAGCATCGTACAACCCTGTAAAAGGATTCCATTAGCATTGATATGAATCTAGATATATTGGCCAGTACCTACCATGCAAGTCTATCATCTGCGATTGGCGGGAACTTCATGAAACTCCTCCCAACCGGATGAGTTGTTGCATCATATACCATAGATGCTCGGACTCTTCACCGACCATGAGACCGTGATTTGCTGTGTGAAGATGGTTGTTCAAGACATGGCACCGGTACTCATGCCCATAGACATGAAGCCTCCTGATTCGTGCTTCAACTACCTCCATCCAGTCTGGATTGTTGCGGTACAGAGCGCTCTCAAACACACAAGTAACATCATATCACAACTTCAGCCTGGCGAAGTGGGGAACCTTATGCAACACAGCTTCTATCAGTCTGACACCGTGGCTCTGCCGCTCACCACCACCGTAGATATTCAGAAACCTCAAATTTATGCCACAAAAGCATGTAATCCCAACAACGCCACTCTCGTCTAACACCTTCTTCGTAGTGGTAATGGTTTCTGGTCTATTCCATCCGTCAGTGGCCTTATATTTGAGCCCGCAGGAGTTTGATGGGATGATGGTGTTGACGTATTCGTTGGTGCTCGTTGCAAAGTCGTGCTTCTTCCTGCCATAGTCGACAAAGAGTTTTGGTTTGAAGATCTCAAACTCCCACCATGTATGCCTCTTCAGTCGTGCATGCTGCATATTCCCGTCCATTGTTATCCATATGGTACAGTCTTCATCTTCATCAGAGAAGTTGAAGCAGGGTGGACACACATTCACAAGTTGTTCCTCATTCCACGGAGTCGCTTGGTCGGCTTCCTTGATTGCTGATGCTATCATTGTATCTACCTGATATTTTGTGGCAACCCAATGATGGTAGGCGTCTCGAAGCTGAATTACCATATATATCAGCATTGAAGAGTATTAAGCAATATCTGGGCATACCGGGGGTGAAAAGTCTGGCAGAACAATCTTGTTATCTGCTTTAAAAACTGCTCGAAGGCCTCCAGCCCAAGCCTCTTTGGAGACGGAACCCCTGGTACATTGTTCGTGTAGAGTGCGAAGTGGTTGTAGTGAGAACACAGTACGAGGCATTCTTGGGCTCGACGGGAAGTGTCTGGAGGATATGAGGCGGCTTGCTGATGTTGCGCACTGGCACTACGGAACATCTCTCCAAGTATGGCTCTCCATGGTGATGTGCCTAACATTGACAACATCTCGACGGATGCATGTGCAGGCCCTCTCCGACCTGCTGTAGATAGCCTCCGACAAAATCAATTCAACCTCTCACCAGTTTTGTGCATGCTTTTGCCGCTTGCTGAGCCGTGACCTTCTCAGACTGATCGTAGTGCCTATGATCTCATCAACCCAATGTATACCATCGTTTCGAACATATGGTTCATCATCCTGCTGGTTACCAAGCTGCTCTTGCGCCTAGTGAAGTTGAAGGGGCAGGAAACGGTTTTGGTCTCCTCCACTGGGGCCAATTCTTCCTGTTCCAATTGGATTCGGAGCTTGAAGTTTGATCCTCCTCTCTGCTTTCCATATATGCTTTGTCCGCCCCTTTGAGCCACCATATCCACCTAATGCAACCATCTCAAAAACAGCTGTTATGCGCTTCCTAGCCATGATATCTGGGTATGAGAACGTCGAGGGTATGGTGATTAGGCATACATCGGCAAAAGTGTGACCTGCAATACCAGATGCTAAGTGGTAAATCAAATGGTGCGGTAGGTGTCCATATGGTGGGGTGAATATGGAACTGAGGTGACGACTTGGTGAATGTGGAATGGAGGTTAGCCTGTGGATGAGGCTCTGCAAGACCCTAAACTGAAGCCCTACAGACACCAACGGGCTATTTCACCCCATAGTCTTTATGTATTTACTTGCATGTGAGTATAGTTCAATCGTTGGTGGTTGAGGCTGAACATAGTTCAACGCATTTAGTATGATGCAGTTAGTACTTGATTATAATGAACTATACCGATGAGTATTGGTTGATACCAATTGAAATCTCGGAGTCCAAAGTAATGTGACCGAATTATGAGTATACGATGATACTTGCGAGTATAAAGCAGTACTGCACTTTAGTTACGAATTGTTGCCTGTCCAGTTATTATCACTGGTTGATTCAGATACCAAGCAGTACCATTCGATTCTATATAAGTAAGTAACCACTATCAATTAGAATGATTGCGCTTTATTGTAATGCGGTGGAAGTTCAGCTAATGTAAACTCTATTCTATGATATCTTCTTGGCATGAATATCAGATACGGACCAGCTTCAACGCCTTCATATCACCGTTCACGGCATCGTATGTGATTTTAAGCTGTTCCAGCCGAGTACATCAGCAACGACCCTAATCTCGGTCTGAAACACCCGGGTGTCCCGGACGGCTCTGACCGCTCTGACGGAACCTCGTACGCTCTGACGGAGAATTACACGCTGCCCGTCGCCCAGGCGACGGGTCATGTTGCATACGTACCTCCTTTACTTTGTGGTGACGTATACGCATCATCAGAATGACACGTGTGTTACACTCTTCGCAGGGGCTGCAGTTATGCTGAAGCCGTTTTTCAGGAGAGTATCAGACCATAGGAGGGCATTC
>Ga0307512_10001691_pt1 | contig 30184 bp, 29 predicted proteins | sample 14_EM_MG_FD_200267 | JGI IMG/M metagenome (GOLD analysis project Ga0307512, IMG submission 200267) | Populus trichocarpa ectomycorrhiza microbial communities from riparian zone in the Pacific Northwest, United States - 14_EM | ecosystem: Host-associated > Plants > Roots > Unclassified | place... | reverse complement strand
CGTCCTGCCAACCTACGGATCAACGATAATAACGACCTTCGAGTATAGGTACCGCACCTGCGGCAGCCTTGTCGAGGGCATTCTGCACGACACCTTCCGACTGTGTGTCGAGTGCCGATGTGGCCTCATCAAGGAGTAGAATACGAGGGTCCGACACAACAGCGCGAGCAATGGCGACTCGTTGCTTCTGGCCACCGGAAAGAAGAAACCCACGCTCGCCGACCACGGTATCATAACCAGAGGGAAGCTTGGAGATGAATCCATCCGCGTTGGCTTTGATGCATGCTTCCCTGACAAGCCGTAGCTTTTCCTCTGGTGATGCGTTTTGGTGAGGGGTACCAACAAGGCCGTGCTCGACGTTTTTGCGGATAGTGGTGGAGAAGAGTATGGGCTCCTGGGACACGAGACCGATCTGAGATCGGAGCCACTTCAAGTTCAGGTCACGAATGTCCAAGCCATCGAGGCATACACATCCTGTGAGCGGGTCATAGAATCGTTCGACAAGAGAGATGATGGTGGATTTTCCGGATCCAGAGGCGCCTACGAGCGCTGTTGTCTTGCCTGCAGGGAAGGTGAGAGTGAGGTCCTTGACAACCTGGACGTTTGGGCGCGAAGGGTAATTGAAATCGACATTCTCGAAGGTGAGTTCGCCGATGACTTTGCTAGGTTTGATGCCTTCTTCACTGGCTGAATCAATGGAAGGGACACGATCGATGGTGCCAAAGAGCTTTGCGGCTGCACCACAAGCCGAATTGATAGCTATGAAAGGGAAGGGTAAACACAATCGGGCCAGCCACTTAGGATTTCAATGGGAAATTGGTTCGTACCCTGAACGTCAGGGGCCATCATCGCAAGGGAAAACGATCCGATAAGAATTGCCATGATGACGTTGACAATCTGACCAGGATCGGCCTTACCCTGGTTGATGAGCGTAGCACCAAAGCTGAACGCTGGGTATGGGCAGGTGAGCTTGTGATTGGATAAGAAACTGACTATGGACTCACCGAGGCCATAGGAAGCATAAATCGCAAAGAATAAACAGGAGAAACCGATGCCCTGGGCGATTGCAAGTCGGCGATCCACGTCGTAGGCCTTCTGGACGGCAACATCATACAAGGACGCAAGCACATTCTGAGTGCCGAAAGCATGAGCGGTACGAATGGTAGACATGACTTCCTCTGTGAGTGTTCCACCTTCGGCAACATGCTTGAGTGAGAGGCTGGGATTAAATGAGTTCGCAATTCATAAGAATCTCTGGACGTAAAACGTACTGGGTGTACTTGAAAGCGAATTTGTTCATGATGGCGCCCGAGATAAACATCCAAGGAAAAATGGAACACATGGCCAGGGCCAGCCGCCAATTTCTTAAAAATGCCACAATGAAACCGGAAAAAAAGCAAGCGGTAAAGCTGACAACGTGGGGGACCTTCTCCGATATGCCTTGATGGACCAAATCTGTGTGCATTCAGTATCGGTATCCCGACGTGAGATGAGAATTGAAGGGACCACATACGGGTATCTGTCTGTATGCGGGCGGTGACCCCACCAGGGCCAACATTGTCAAAAAAGGTAATATCTTGGCGAAGGATGGCCTTGAGGTAGCGTTCGCGAATTCGCTTAGCGGTCGCCTCAGAAGTGGAGACCCAAGTACACATGTAAATGTAAGTACAGATAAACATACCCACACCTGCAATCGGAGAAGGGGTGGTGGGGGACGACCCGTCATTCGAGATGACATCACCAGAATGATGATTTACGCACCAGTGTACGTTAGGTAGGAAGCATCCTTGGCGGCGATATGACGGAAACTCTTGACAGCTTCCTGGGTCTTGACGATCATTTGCGGGTCATCGGGGCTAAAGTTTTGAACGGTCTTCGTAAAATTGATGAAGTCCTGGACAAGGTTACCGAATAGAAGACCTATGAGAGGCTGCAAAAGCGCATCCGTCAGTCGACGAGTTTGATACGCATGCAAAAGAAGTGGACCTGGTACATACCTGGGAGGCACCCGCGGCTACTGCAGCGATGAGAGAAAGACCATTGAGGATTAGCTCTGTGCATGTGGAGAACCTGAGGTAGATAAATTGAATCAATTATAAACGAGTGAGAGAAGAGTGACAATGACAGACTGGAAAAGAGCAAAGAATGAGACGGGCTTGAGATCACCCCCGACGGGTGCGGCGACGCTTATATCTGAGTAGGAGCTGGCAGACGAAGCCAGGGAAGCAGAATCACTCTTGTCGGACCGTTTCGGTTTGAGCCAAGAGAGAAGACCATTGCGTGGAGGTGATGCTTCCCCGTTGCGGGCATCCGTCGACATGGTGGACGCCATACCAGGTGATGGAAGGTATCGGGGAACGGAGGAAGGGAGAAATCGGGCTTAACGACGTTCTGCGCGTATTTTTAACCGTTCCAATCTGCATGCCTCGCTACTGCCTCGCTGTGCTATGGCAGCGAGTCAATCTGTCCCATGGTTAAAAGCCCCGCATCTTAGCATTTGTCCTTCGCCTTGCCGATTAATTTCCGGGCTGGCAACCTCTCCTTTGGGCCACCGTACATTACGCCACAGACACATGCGGGCACGCGGGAACCGCTGCGGTGCGAAGAAGGAACGGATCATTTGACGGGAGATAGTCTGAAGTCCGCTTACCTTGTGGAAGTCCGAGTAAATGTAGACTGTAAGCTTCCCTGTTTCCTGCCATGTAGGAACCAGTCCGAATAAGGTAAGGTGTCTTAGCTACATTCGGTTAAATGAAAATGAAAATGAAAAAACGTTCCACGTGCCAAGAAAGGTCATGTGAACGATGGCAAGCGAAGAGACGAGACGATGACATCCATTCATGCATGTGGTACAGCACACCACTGACTCGGACGGGGTCTACACAGAAACGCCGTTGATCATGAGCTTTGTTCTGCTAAATATTCTTTCTCACTATCCTAACGTCATTCACTCCCAAGGATGAAGAACCCCTTTATCACCGTATGTTGGGCCGTATGCCACGCGCTGAACATCACATAGACTGCGCACATATCATTGTAACTGCTCTTACCCTGTCCCTCCCACGCACCCGCGGATCCAACCTTCATCGACATGAGCACATTTCCCCACAAACTCTGCGCGAACATCACCAGCACGCGCCACCACTAACACTACTTGCTGACAACGTCCACTCTACCCCATCTCGCTTGGAGTCTTCCATCACGTGACTGTAATTTATGTGTCATTCATCATTTATGTTTGTTTTCTTTTTATTTTCCTTTGCCCCGGTGTACATCTTGCGCTTTGCATTACAAATTAGGTGTTCCTGCCTATATCAACAACGTTTCCAGGCGCTGCTCACGATATTTTTATGGAGCCCTTATGAACGTATATGCACGTATATTGCTTGATTCATCTAGCCTCCACCAGGATAGAATACATGACAGTGATAAGATTATACGCAGTTACAAGATGTGAAAACAAGAAAATAAACATGAGTAAAATGGACATGTGCTGCACCAGATAACCCGTGGGACGTGGACGTTTGTCAAGAGACAACGACTGGTGGCGGGCCACTACTTGAGAGTGTCAAGGCTTGCATGAGCACCTCCCAGGCCAGATCAAAGAACGCCTGGAGATCGGCGTCAGAGATGCCCAACGCATACGCGTTACGCCAGAGGCCATGAACCTTGACTGCTTGGCTGGCAAGACGTTGCATCGTATAGTTCCGCGCGAGAGTGGTCGAGTATTCGGCGACGAATGCGTCATGCCGCTCCGGCTGGTCGAGGTCATCAGGAATGCCGTTTGCAGGGGTGAGAGAGAGGAAGGCGTCGAAAAGTTGGCGGACGTTCTTGAGATACAAGAACTGCGTCAGGAAGGGGAACGACTCTGGATTCGGGAGGGCGATTGGCACGACGGGGACTTCGTGAGGGGCTTCTGGGGTTGTTGGTGGAGACACAGAAGTTGGAAGCACGGGGAGGTTGGCACAGTAGAGAGAGAGGATGGATTGGTGGACAGGATACATCATGACGCGCTGCGGCTCAGGACCGGAGGGACCTGACGAGTAGACGGCTGCCATATGTGTGGGTGCGACCGTCGAAGTCTGGTCGTTGACGTTGATGGCAAGCGTCTTGGGCAACGTTGACCCTGAGAATGCAGCCTTGGTCGACCGCAAGGCTTGATACATACTATGAAAAATACATCAGTAATCAATACACGGTTAAACGGAATAAAACAAACTCGTACCTTGGGCCAAGGCATTCCATTCGATCACGAGCATACTGAGGCGGAACGTCTGATGCAAAGCCGAGCGACGTGAGAACCTCCGAGCCGATTTGCTTGCGAGGCAAGTCGGGTAGGTGCTGAGGAAAAGTGACGTTGATGGGAATGGGAGTACGGGACCGAGACTGGGACCGACGGCGTTGAGCCTCGGGAGTAGAACAAGAGGAAGGGACAGAGGTTCGTCGGGTGGCAGGCGTTGGGGGGGTGCGCCTCGGCCGCATCGAACGATGAGAAGATGGTAGAGACGTGGAGCGGGAGACACGACGTCGACGCTTGGGGTCGCTGAGGAGATGTTTGATCCCACCTGGAATGTTGTGGGCGCGAGAGCGTCTGTTGAGTTTTTGGGGTGAAGCGAGGAGCTTTTCTTGCGATAAACTCTTCTCCTTGACACGGAGGGAGGGATCGGAGTTGAGGATGGAGAGGACCATTTGCGCGGGAGTTGGTAAGAGGGGGGAAATCAATGTGGGGTGGGCAATTGAGTTGGGGAGGGATGCGTGGTGGGCATTCTTATAACAGGGATAGGTGACGGGCGTTGTCAGGAGTGTTTGTCCTTATGGGAGTGTTGGACCCACAAATACACTCATCTCGATATGGAAAGTGACGGATACGTACACAGAGCAAGCGTGGACCTACAATTTCAGATTTGGAAAGTTTGCCATTATAGGACTTTTATTTGCATTTGTGGGTCCATGCCTGTTAATAAGAAGAAAAAACAAACAACACGGTCATCCATGGCCTTCATTGTCCTGGTTTCGCTTTGTTGTCGCTACCCCATTGTGCTTGACTCTGTTCCAACCGCACTTTGATGTTAGCTAGGGCTAGGACACAGCATGCCCTCATCAGAGACTACATTCTCTCAAGCGAGGACATCTTGTCAAACTTGCATGTCGCTCTCTGACTTACCCAGTGGTTCTACGTTTCTACATGGTCTTCGTGAGATCGTACCATTGGAAGTGCGCACCTCGTCAGTATTAAGCGAGAGATTGGCAACCTTAATCACAATGAAAACAAGCCGAGTCAAGCAAAAGGCGATGCAGTCGCAGCCGACAACGGCCGTCACTTGAGTTGCTCACACTTGCAGTCACTTGCCCCGGTCCCGATAATGACCTTATATTTAGGAAATATACTAGCATATGGGTGGCTAGCTGGTGAAAGATGCAGTGTGATTATGGAGGACATCGCCATGGCAATAGTGTAAGCAATTTAAGACGACCGAGAGGCGTCTAATCTTATCACCTTCATGGTTGCTAGAGGTATCATTACATTCTGCTCAGAGCTTGGAGTTGGGCGTATTCGTAATAATCTCCACGTTTGACAACTAGCTCGTCATGAGTACCAGACTCGCTTACTGCGCCCTCCTTAATAAAGTAACTGCAAAAGTGATGAGTACAACTTGAACGACGTTCGAAACATACATAAGACCCACATCCGATCCGCATTCTGAATTGTCGACAATCGGTGTGCAATTGCAATCATGGTCCGGCCTGTAGCTGCTTTGTCCACGGCTTCTTGTACAACCCTCTGTGAATTCGAGTCGAGAGACGAGGTCGCCTAAGAATGATTATACAATGAGTGACATCGAAAGAGATCCTTATGTCGTGCACTGACCTCGTCGAGCAAGAGGACCTTGGGATTCCGAAGGAGTGCCCGAGCGATCGCAATACGCTCTGATTGTTCATTAGACGGGGTACATCAACCGGGTGACCTGGCGTACGCTTCTGACCACCTGATAACTGCGAGCCTTTGCCACCCACATTCGTTTCGAAGCCGCTGCAGCAGTGTTTAACCAGAGGAAGAAAAAATAGGGGTCATCACCTACTCCGGCAGAGACTTGATGAAGTCCAGGATGTTGGCATCGCGACAAGCTCCTTCGAGCTCCTCTTGTGTCACTCCTGAGATCGGTTTCGTCGCTCCAAGGAGTATGTTGAAGCGGATAGTGCCCGCATACAGAGTCTGGTAGATCGACATCAGACACATAAAATTAATAATCACATATGGTGGATACTCACTGGCTCTTGAGACACGAGAGCAAGATGCTTTCGATATTCTTGAACGTTGAGCTCCGAGATGGGGTGGCCATCAATCAAGATACTGCCGGACAACGGATCGTAGAACCTCTCAACGAGCTGGATACTGATCAAAGTCATCAAGTGAGAGGATGACTGCAACAACTGATGGACTGGCCTACATTGTACTCTTACCACACCCACTGGCTCCGACAAGAGCGACATATGTGCCAGGTTCCACAGAAATGCTAAGACCACGGAGCACACGAACGCCAGGGCGCGTTGGATAGCAGAAGTGAACATTCTCGAGCCGGATATGACCCTTGACTTTTTGTAGAATCTCGCCTTCGGTAGATTCGGCGTCGACTTCAGGTCGGGCGTCAAGTAGCTGGATTAAGTCCGATGCGGCCCTCCGTGCCAATGACATGTCGGGCACAAATGCAAGGGCGTCGCCTGCCTGCATGGCACCGAATATGGTTGACTTTATATTGGTAAGTTGACGTCAGTCTCGATTCCCATTCTAACGTACCATAAGACAAGTGAAAAGGTCTTTCGCGTTAAATTCTCGGTATGACACAAGCCGTGAACCGTACCAGGACGTCAGGGCGATGATGAAGAAGGCAAATGACTGGGAGAGCGAGAATAACATATTACTCCAGAGAGCAGTTCCGTTGAGCTCGCGAAGGGGCTTTTCAAGGGTCTTGCTGTAAAGCCCCAAGCAATGATCTTCGCACGTGAGTGATGCAACGGTGCGAATGGCTCCTGCAGCCTCGCATGCTAGTTGAGTAGATTCTTCGTGGGCCTTCTTGTTGCGTCGATCTTTGGGCGCAATGACGCGCTAAAAGTAATGAGATTGAGCATTCCCAAGTATAGAACAAAGACTTGGACACCTTACCAGACGAACGTAGCCAGTGAATATGACAAAAGGTACACATACTATACCAAGCAGTCAGTATCGATGGTCACCCCATGTTGATGAATGTGAGAGGACATACCGAGTCCCACGAGGCCAACTTTCCACATATAAACCAGTCCAATGACGGCGCCGAGAGTAAGGGTGGCAAAGGCATGAACAACACTGAACTTTAGTGTCAGCACACATAGATGCGAATGTGGGGATGTAAAAAGTACGCACGCTCCAAAAGTTATGCTCGCCAATCCGTGGATGATTTGTGGGACGTCACTCAAGTTGGATACGATGGCACCAGACTACATGAACAATAAATTCACGCATACGCTTTCCTGTGAATGTCACTGGACGCACATTGTTCTCCTCTCGGTCAAAGTACTCGACTGTATAATTGTGAGGGTATTACATCACGAGATTCAGAAACAGACTTACTGTCTTGTCTCAGAATGGCACGCAAACCCAGCGAGCGTAGCTTTCTAGAGAGAGATGAGGCAAAAGCGGAGAACAAATAATTCTGCAAGCCAATGCTGAGCATAGCAACGATAGATGCGATGAATGCCCTGCAGACACAATTGAGTTACCGATTGTGCGAGCACGCAGCACACGGGGATAACTCACCAAAGGGCCTCGTGGTCACCAGCATGGCGGCGCTCCTGAGCAGATCCGCTTGAGAAATTTATGAGAGCCAGGGCTGTGCAAAGCACGAACCGTTAGCCCAACATCTGTCGGGAAGCATTAATATCGTTGAACGCACACCAGACAATGGTGAGAACGGGATAGACCGATCCACTTGCTGTATAGTGACAGTGAACAATCCATATCGCCCAACCAAAGAGAATATTGACCAAGAGCAAATAGGCAACCAAACAGATAACTCTTCCATTCATCTTTGTTGATCCTACCCATCCGCTTGAACAGATAGAACATGCCATACTCCTCGCGCTTTTCCGGACCTTGTGCCTTGCGTTGCCCCACGATTTCACTTGCCAAAGAATTATGTGTGTTACTACGTACGAGAGGAAGTTCTTCCAGCTCCGCCTTTTCGATGTCTGTATGGCTCTCGACGGCTTTACCGGAGGATTGCCCGACCGCATCGTCCAGGTCAATGCCCTCGCGTGCTCCACAGAGACTCTGTGCCACGACTAGACGCGAATATGGACCGTCCTCGTTCCTGAGAAGCTCGTCGTGTTTGCCTCTCTCCAACAAGACGCCGTCACCCATGACATATATGCAATCGGCATTCTTGATGGTCGAAAGATGATGGGCAATCGTAATCGTGGTTCGCCCTGTCCGCCTCGGGGTCAGCAGGAATAATGAGACCTTGAGTGTAAGTATCTTACCTGCAGCAGCCTTGTCGAGGGCATTCTGCACGACACCTTCCGACTGCGTGTCGAGCGCCGATGTGGCCTCATCAAGGAGTAGAATACAAGGGTCCGACACAATAGCGCGAGCAATGGCGATTCGTTGCTTCTGGCCACAGGAAAGAAGAAATCCGCGCTCGCCGACCACGGTATCATAGCCGAGGGGAAGCTTGGAAATGAATCCATCCGCGTTGGCTTTCATGCACGCTTCCCTCACGAGCTGCAGCTTTCCCTCTGGCGATGCATTTTGGTGAGAGGTGCCCACGAGGCCATGCTCGACGTTTTTGCGAATAGTGGTGGAAAAGAGTACGGGTTCTTGAGACACGAGACCGATCTGGGATCGGAGCCACTTCAAGTTCAGGTCACGAATGTCCAAGCCATCGAGGCGCACAGATCCAGCGAGCGGATCATAGAAGCGTTCGACAAGAGAGATGATGGTCGATTTTCCTGATCCAGAAGCACCGACCAGCGCTGTTGTCTTGCCTGCTGGGAAGGTGAGACTGAGATTCTTGACGACCTGGACGTCCGGGCGAGCAGGGTAATTGAAATTAACATTCTCGACGACGATTTGGCCAATGACTTTGCTCGGTCTAATGCCTTCTTCGCTGGCAGAATCGATAGCAGGAACACGATCGATGGTGGCAAAAAGCTTCGTGGCCGCCCCACGAGCTTGATCAATAGCTATGAGAGGAGAGGTAAGCACTCCCAGCGAAGCAACTTGATATTTTGGCAAAAGGACAGACTCGTACCCTGCATCTCAGGGGCTATCATCGCAAACGAGAACAATCCGATGAGGATTGCCATAATAACGTTGGCAATCTGGCCAGGATCAGCATGACCCCGGTTGATGAGCGTGGCACCAAAGCTGAATGCTTGGCATTGACGAGCCGAATCAGTGAGCCTGTGATTGTACAGGAAATCGAACTCACCGAGGCCATAGACAGCATAAATCGCAAAGAAAAAACAGGAGAAACCGACTCCCCGGACGACTGCAAGCCGGCAATCCACGTCGTAGGCCTTCTGGACTGCAACACCATACAAGGACGCAAGCACATTCTGAGTACCAAAAGCTTGGGCCGTGCGGATCGTAGACACGACTTCCTCTGCGAGAGATCCGCCTTCGGCAATATGCTTGAGTGAGAGCCTGAGATTGAATGAATTCGCAAGTTATAAATCCTCAGGAAGAAAACGTACTGCATATACTTGGGAATGGATTTGTTCATAAGGGCGGCCGAGATAGAAATGCAAGGTAAAATGGAACACATGGCCAGAGCCAGTCGCCAGTTTCTCGAAAATGCCAAAATGAATCCGGTAAATAATGCAGCGATGAAGCTGACAACGAGTGCGACCCTCTCGGATATGCCCCGATGGACTAAATCTTGGTAAATGCAATGTCTGCTGTTGGCGCCGGTGTGGGACCGGAATCGAAAGGACCACATACGGGTGTCTGTGTGTATGCGGGTCGCGACCTCGCCAGGGCCAACCCTGTCAAAAAAGGCGATATCTTGGCGAAGGATGGCCTTGAAGTAGCGTTCGCTAATTCGCTTTGCGGTCACCTCGGCAGTGTAGGCCCAGATAAACATGTAGATGTATGTGCAGACAAACACACCCACACCTGCAATTTGCGGGGGGAGGATGACTCATGGTTCAAGACGACATCACTTAAAGAAGAATTCACTCACCCATATACGCCAGATAGGACGCGTCCCTGAAGGCAGCATGACGGAGATACTTAGCAGCCTCCTCGAGCTTGGCGGTCGCTTGTGAATCTTGAGTGTTGATTTTTGGAATGGCGCTATCAAAAGTGACGATGTCCTGGATAAGATTAGCGAACGGGAGGCTCATAAGAGGCTTCGATAATTATGCGCCAGTCGATTAGTTTGACACGCACGGTGAAGAAAAAAAGTCCAGGTACCCACCCGGGAGGCACCAGCGGCCACCGCAGCGATAAGAGAAAGGCAATTGAGAATGAGTTCTGTACGCGTGGAGAACCTGAGGCAGAGAATTATAAACGGGAACGTGAATAGTGATGAGAACAGACCGGAAAAGGTCAAGGAATGAGATGGGCTTGGGGTCATTCTCGACGGCTGCAGCGAGGCAAAGGTCTGGGCTGGCCCGGGCAGACTTCTCGGATGGTTGTGGTTTAATCCAAGAGCGAGGACCATTGCGTAGGGGCGTCGTTTTCTTATTGCTGATCTCCGTCGACATGAAGGACCCAATACGAGTGGCAAAAGCTGGGGAAGGAGGAAATGACAAGTAGAGTCAGAGGATCTGCATGCTGTAAGATGAGCGTGCCACTGGCGGTGGCCCTAGTACAAGTTTCAGAGCTGGATTAGTCGAGGCCTAGAGGAGTCATCTAGCCCTAGTGTGCGTTCCAAGTAGATGGGTGACAGGGTCTAGAATATCATAGATCTGCATATTTTCTAGATTATTGGTGTAAGGATGCATATTTGCCTATTAAAGCCTAAATGTCACCTGTCACACGCCGCACGTCTCACCCTCGCGCCCGCTGTTGTTTGCCTTCTGTTCCGTCACGGTTTCCGTTTCCCCCTTCCCCCTCTACTGCCTCACGTAGCGTACCTGTATTTACCCACTCTTGCCTGGCCTTGGCCGAGGAGGAAATCATAGACATTATTTTCCCCCATTTCGCCCGTGCCCTTCATCTCAAGCCTTACACTCGTTACAAGTTCCTTCGACCTTACTCCATCGCGTGTTCTCGAGTCTCTCGGGAACATGGCCTTGGTTTTATTCTATTTCTCTTTTAATCCTTTCTATTCGAACTCACACGTGGACTATACATCTACGTTGCATTGGTTTGTAATTGTTGCCAGTAGACTGGCCATAGTCCTGTTCACGAACCTGTCGGGCAAGGTTCGCACACGAACCGGACCCAATGTTCGGGTTCGGGTTCGTGCGTCTGGCAGGACCGGACCATAACTGAGGTCCGGGTTCAACACCTTGGGCGAACCTGGAATTGAGGCCTGAGGTCCGAACCCGAACCTTGGGGGTTCTACTAGCTACTAGGCAATGTCTATCGTGCGGTCGCAAGCACGCCGGGTTCGAGTTGCCCCTCGTTTCAAAAAAAATCTTAGGCGATGACGGTGAATGAGACGAAACGCTGCGAAATTCTTGTGATAAAGATAATAAAATAAATAACGATAACGGACCATGGGACGGGTCGGGACGCCGGACTCCGTTCCCGCCCGGAAATTCATTTGCAGTTCGCCTCAGCCTACAGACGTCCCTTTTCCGGCTTCCTTCAAATGGGGCCAACGTATAAAAACCCTCTACTTTCCAAGAAAACTATAAAAGAAGTTATGCAATCCACAACATGTCGAGTTCTACTCCATGTGAGGGCGCCCCACCGGTTCATTTCAACATTGTCGTCATCATAGGCTGCATGGAAAAAGGCCCACGAGACAGTCGGGGCAGCCTCACTGCAGCCGTGCGCGCCAGAGAATTCGTCCGCAGCGCGCTGGGCCCACTCGGCGCCCGACTCTCTGTGCCGTGTATCTAGCGTACCAACAACCGGTCGAGTACAACCTCGCTGTAGCGCGCGAAGTACTCCAGCATGTCTACACCGCCAAGCGTCTCCAGCCGCCGACGTTGCTCGGCACCGTGTTTGGGACGTACAGGACGCTGTGGGCGCGCATGCACGCTTGGCTATTGGCGTGAGGTCGTGCGGAGCGGAGAGTATGGCTCGTCTTGACGTGTACGCTCTCGAAGCGTATGGGCTTTTTAAAGTGTGTTTCGTGTTCTTTATGCCAGGTTTTCCACTGTCTCTTCGCGCGTGGTCTAATCGTGTTATGGCCTGTGGCTGGTTGGAGAGATTGTGGGGCGTAGGTCATTCGTCGGGTATAACGTGGAGTAGAGCTGGGCGCATGCACCATCACACCGCGAGCCGTTGTGTCGAGCTCGGAACGAGTACACCTCTATCTGTTGCAATACGCCGCCACTGCGCGTTGGCCCATCAAGTCTAGTAGTTGATTCAATTTTTGCATGTGTTTTATTCGGCTTCGTCGGAAGGTCCATGCCGCACAAGCATCTGCTGTCTATCATCTCTCCATTTTCGAAGAAAAAAGATATATGAGTCGAGAGCAATGCTCAAGAGTACTGCAAGCGCAAGCAGCTGGGTTATCTAGACAAGTAATATACACTGTAAGTAGCCACCGATCATGCTATATTAACCCTGTGCACTGCCTCGTGAAGAGAGACCCCAAAATGCCCCATAGTTTTACCCCCTTTCACATTGAGTTTTGCCTCAATTCTTCTGGTCTGGTCTCGTATCGCCTCATTCTGTTCGGTATTGTTCATGTGGCTCAGCCAGTGCCACCTCGCACTTGTGCATCCACATCCACATACTGCGCGCCTTCGTTTTCCTTCAGGATTGCCGTCCTGCCCTTTGCTCTCAGACCATCCCCCAAACTCACACTCTCACACAGCGTGGACTTCCCTCCACACTACAAAAGGTCACTCGAACATTCTGTGGCGGTCCCAGCTGCATATCTCCCCTCAAGCGCAGCGCCCGGGCTTGCGTTTTCGCTTTTTTTCCGCCGCTTGACCCGGACCTGAACACTACCTGAACCCAGGTCAAGGTTCAGGCCTGAAGCTGCCGAACCCGAACTGGACCGGACTTGACAGCCTGGCATACAGCTGTCTCGCCCCGATCGCCTCGTGGCCCTTTCCCAGTACTCGGATCGCCATACTGTATGGGGAGCGGACCTAGACTGACTCAGGTCAAGAAGTCGTTCCCTGCTTCGCACCGCAGCGGTTCCCGCGAGTTTAGAGGCAACGACTCGCATCTATCTGTACCATACAGTATATCCGCAAAGTTGTACGAAGAGACCAAGAAGTTGCACCAAGAGACGGCGACAAAGGTGTATACCGGAAGTGGGGCATTTAGGGGCGGGGACGGATTACCCCGCGGCAGTGAATATAGTGAGGCATTGAGGCCTCACCAGTAAGATTGAGGCAGACCACAGTAAGGACTTAATCCGGGGTGAGAAAGCGGAAAGGGGACTATATTGTCAGAGTCAAGAAGTCCGGGTTTAAATACATACGGGTGCACCGTAAAATATGAGTGGACATCCGAGAGTATCCAATCTAAAAGTAAGTATGTGCAGATGTCGGAAGGGGAGAGAACAAAGGAATCTTGAGGAGAGGAAGGAGGGCAATAAGGATCACGAGACGAGACACGGTCACCTGATCATGATCTTTGGTTGATCGTGTCGCGGTTGTCTCGCGTCCCCCGGGACAGTCGCTCTATCATCCCACTCAACGTTGCCCCAACCGCCCTTTACGGTTGGCCAGCGCTAGCCCCGGGACACAACATGTCCACGTCAGAGACTACCCAGATATTATTCAATTCTCCGGCCCTACATTCTCTCAAGCGAGATCAACTTGTCAAACTTTGCAAGACACACTCGATCAAGGCATCCGGTAAAAACACGGAACTCATTCAAAGACTGAAGGACCATGCTTCCACGTTGCCACATGGCTCTCCCTTGAGCGTCGCCGCGCGTAGCGAACAACTTCAAGACGACAGAGACTCAATTACGTCCAGATTGGACTCCCAACGGCCAAGCGAGCAGTGGGAGATTGTCATGGAAGATATCCTGGAGTTACCAGAGGGCAGCTCTCGCGCGACTCTTTCCTCACTTCGTGGCGCAGGGAACACTTCCGATGAGTTTGGCACAGGTGGTGTATCCAGATGTCAGTCGTCCATCCTTTAATATTCCAATTCTTGCGGTCTTTTACATTCCGCATTTCTTCAGCCTCCTCACTCAGAGCGATAGCCAATTCATTCAACTTCAAAAGGGCGCCATCGAATAAGCCCGACGATGATCAGGCAACTCGGTCTAACGTCATCGATGAATTAGCCACCCATTCTGTTCCTTATTCTTCCATCCCTGAGTCATCCCAATCCGACATGCCCCAGACGGACCACTTCAAGTTCTCTACCCCAGATTCGACAATGGATGAACATCTTCCAGGCCACCCGGGACTCTCATCAATATCCGCTCTAGCCACTGCTCCTGCGAGCAGTACCACAGGTCCACCCAAAACCACTATTCGCCTCGTCTCCGCATTAAACACAGTTTTGGCCCTGTCTCCGGAGCCTGGAACACCACAGCTAAGACCAGTCGAGCCTCCGTTTGACCTCGTAATGGGCAGTCCTGATGCACAGGGTAAAAGTGGCGTCCCAGTATGGCCGCTCTCGCCTCAGCCTAAGCCCTCGGAACGATTATACCCCGTTCTACCTGTCGATGAATTGGAGGAGGCGAAGCAGAGCCAGGCAACGTCGAGATTGCTGGGCACAGGTAGCACCGCGTCGTTACAGCCCCCCATCAGTTCTGCAAAGGTGTACCCGAAGCCTTCGAACAATGTACAAGACTTATTCTCCCCTGCCCCTAAACTGCCCAGTAAGCAGGAGAGTGTAGGCATTCCTCCCAGCGAGCCGTTTTTGTTTGGTTCTCCCCTACCACGGCACAGTGTATCAAATAAGGCGTTCGATGCCACCGCGGCTTCTGTGCTCGAGGAGATGAACAAGCGCCTGGCCGCCGCGGGCGTACAGAAGGTCGGAACTGACGTGTTTGGGACGATCCCCGCCACCACCAATGCCGACTCTGGCAGTCTCCGCGCATCAGGCAAGTTGGATCGCTTTGACAAAGTACACGACGAACAATTCAACAAGATGGATTCGATAATGAACCATTACGCCGCGAGGCGTGGGGCTCCTGGATCGAAGAAACGCAAGTCAGATGTCCTTGGGAATGGGTCGGCACCAGCGAGGAACCGGCCCAGCACAGCCCCTCGCAAGAAGATGGGTATCCCAGGTGGCTTCGACGACGAAGAAATGACCGACGACGTGCAAGAAGAGGAAGACAGACGGATGTCGAAGCGTGTTAGGGTTCTTGAGGACGACGGTGGGAAGGATAAGGGACGGCGGCTTATACTCTTATCCGATAAGACTGAAGCAGCAGAGAAACAGGCCGACAGGGACAGAGTGGCTACGCGAAAGATGCTCGAAGCAAGAAAGGAGAAGAGAAGGAGCAGTAGGCATGCTAGGACGAGCCTTGCTGGACCGCAGGCTGTGAGCAGTACGTTTGTTCACTTCTCCCGACCGATGGTAGGGGGGCCGCTAACGAAACACCACGCAGATAAGGGCAAGGCGACGCCTCGCTTTGGGGTCTTCTCCGCAGCCAAGTCGATTGCGCGTACTGTGTGGAACTTTGGCGTCGGCTCTCCCACAAAAGCTTCGCGGACAAGCACAGCGACTACCAAATCGAAGCCCGCTACTACTGGTGTGATGAAATCAAGAGAGACAAAACCTGCACCCCTCAAGAAGCCGTCTCTGGCTCCATTGCGGCCATCGGAAGCTCTTGCTAGTAGAAAGAGCATCGCTCCTGCGCGCACAGCGTCTACGTCGGGCAAGGCATCATCTTCTCAGGTCCGACTGCCAAGCCTGTCGAGCAACACGGGGGGGAAGTCGTTGAATCCTGGATCGACCAGCTCCCGTCAGAGTGTACGCGCCAGCTCCGCCAATGCCACGACGAGCAACAGCACCACGGGTACGGCGGCTGGGGCTGCCAGCGGTGGCAATAGGAGCAACAACAAAGACTCCATTTTCAGTCCGAGCCGGACCGCGTCCAGACTGTTCGCCCCCACCGCCAGCTCCCTCGCAAAGATGCAAATGCGTAGCGCCGCCGTCCCCGGACCGGCGTCCGTCAAAAGGTCCAAGACGAGCGCCATCATCGCTCAGCGGGCCAAGACGCCTCCGCGCAACGCGGCGGTGCTCGACGCGATCACGAACAGCCCCCATGGCGCGTGCGGGAACGTCAGCCCGTCGCCAGGAAAGATATTCACGACACCGCTGTTGATGCTGTCCCCAAGACAGGCAGTCATCCCTCCACCCGTCAAACCAACCTCCCTCGCCGCGGCCGCCACCGCACTCGCATCAACCACCACCACTAATACTAATACAGCACGCAAGGGCACCCAAAATGCATTTGCATCTGCGTCGACAACTACTGGACGTACACCTGCATCGCCATTATCCACGGCCACGAAGCCGACACCACAGTCGGCCACTCGGAAGCCCCGCATCTCGCGCTCACGCATCATCGCCAAGGTCGGCGCTCAGCGCATCGCAGCCATTGCCACTACCAAGACCGGCTCTACTGCCAACCCCTCGGCTTCATTGTCACGTTCCGCGGGGGGTTCAAAGATTCCGCGAGCGAGCGGCAGCGCGGTGCGGTCGCCGCGCGTACGGTCCAGTATGGGCACGGCGACGAGGCGTTCGTACGCTGGCGCGAAGAGTGCGAGTCGTGGGAGCGATGTCTTGATGAGCGCCAAAAAGCACGCGAGGCAGAGCGAGTACGTTCGGAGGCGGAGCCGCTTCGCAGGGAGCACTATTGGTGCTGGTGGGTTGGGTGGCGCGAGTAACGCTGGTGATGGCGGGGCAGATGGGAGCCTGGAGATGGACGTTGACGACGACTGATCACTCTGACTGCCTTGAGATCTTTATCTCTTTTCTATTACCGTAATGTACTAAGACTTATATCTAGGGAGCGGGCGAGTGCGCAGCCCAATACCGTGCGTAGTGTACCCTTTTAGTTATTAAACGATCATATACTCTTGAATTGGGAACGTCTCGGAATGAAATGGAATAAGTCCATTCAGATTCTAACGAATGACGGACGCAAAAGTTGAAAAATGGAAAATTGATTGCCATGCGTTTTACTCGAGGACAAGTTGTTACGGTACTGTATGGCACTGACTACCTGGCAACAAGAGACTAGGTCAGAAAAGTAGGTCCCGATGAAGAGCATTTGAGAGAACGACTCGAAAATCAGAAAAAGCCAGTATTTTCATTTATCTGTCGTCCCGTAAAAATGTGCCCTCTCAACCAGCCAAACAGCTTGCCAAAACGGCAAGCATCTGACACGAACACTCGCCGAGAGACGAGAGCGGTCGGCGGCGCACAGCACGGATACGAAGTTGATCAACGAATGGATAAACTTTTGATTTCGTCTTGGACTACCGACTGGTAGAAATTTTTTTTCAAGAATCGGACACTCACCCCCTACGAAGCAAGGACCAAAACCAACGACATTCTGCCCAGCTTGGCGTCCGGAACCTGGACATTGTCAATAGTAAGTTAGCCATAATCATCTCTAGTTTCGAAGAGCAGGATCCCGCCGCGGGAAAAAAAGGGTTGGCGGACGGGTTTATGTCATGGACGCTCCGTTGGTGATGCATGTTTTGAGTGTGGCTCACGGGTTAAAAAATCTCACCAACTCAATAATATGGAAAAGTATCTTCATAGCGCGGGAAGTATGGAGAACCACACCTCTATCATAAAAAGAATAAAAATGACTACTCACCGAATCAAATCGTTAGAGAGGTGTGTCCAAGTTGTGTCCGGGGCAACAAATCGTATGCATTTTGCGTTTGCATTCCTTAGGTTAGGGCGCCCATTCAGGCTCCGCACCAAATCCGTCCATTCGTAGCCGCGCGTGAAGCAGCATACTGCAACCAGCATCATACTGCACCCCAAGGTTGAAATGCAGGTGACTCGCGAGGCGCTATTCGTAAGTTGGATATTTCCACCTTATTGTCATGCTACTTCGCTCTTTTATTCTCTCTTGATGAACAATTTTTAATCAGTTCTGCTTCCGAAGGAGTGCACTCTCTTGTGGAACACCATTTACCATGTCATTGATATCTTATATGTTGTCCCACTAACATAGATCCATTCTAGGTTAAGATACGACGTTGGTCGAATGAAATGGATCTTTGATAACGTCGTAAGTCTCACATGCTCTTGTTTTTTCTGCGCTGGTTTTTTGGGCATGGCTTTCCCGATGATTTTTTCTCTAAATTTACAAGCATATGTCCGATAGTTTATGAAGGACAACGTATGTTCGCTGAGGGACCCATTTTCCATTTCATTCTCTTTGTCACTGTGGTTGACCAGCGTGCTCACGATGAACATCGATATAGGTGCAGCAGCAGTAGCTACATACCTCCTTCAAATTGTGTATAAATAAGACTTGAATACATTACTTCGTTATCATGTCTTTCAGTCGTCTGAGCCCACGGCGGACACCCCTACCGATATTCTACTGGAGAATGGATGCATGCGGATGACACGAAGGCGAGAACAGCCTACCGAAATCGCTTTCGTCACTTTCCCCCGGTTGCCCCGCTGGTGTGTCCCGGAATACCCTAGGAATAATTGTCGTGATTGTCGGTCGCCCATGTAGTGTTCTTGCAAAAGGTCTTCTTCGGTCGTCATAGGCTACCTAGACATTCGTCACCCAAAGCTCTGAGGATGGGCTCTTCCTCACCGGTAAGATGCTGACGAGCCGTTCATCGCGATTATTGTATGTCGGCTGTGGAGGACCTGACCAGGTGTGCCTGCGCATCCGTTGTGGTGGACGATGGAGGGATTGCGCAATGGCTCAGTCGGGGCATAGACCGTTGGTTGTTATGACTGACTTCCGCTGTTTCTCTTATGCACAAACCCGATATAATCGCAGCGTAAGATACCTTATCTTTCTTCTTGATGTCAAAAGTCTCTAGCACCGACACATAATCTAAGCGTCTATTCAGAATAAAGGTTGACGTTTCATCCTTAGATGACACCAAAAGATGGTAGGCGTTCACGACGCAGGGGTGTCATCGCAGCTGTCTAGAGGGCCCGCGTGGGTGCAAGTCCAGGTCGCTGAAGACAGTGATCAGATAACGATGCTGTGCATTTTCCCCCTGAGGATGGATCGCCATCAATGATACATGAGCCATCGACGTCGCCATCTCGAGAGAAGCTCCGCGGTCACTGGGCCTATCGCCTACCGAAAGCGCATAATTTCATCCTCCGTCCATCAAAAACAAATGGCTGATGTCGAACCTAGGCTGTGCTGCGTTGGCGATCTAGCGCCCAAGGTGTGGGGATGGGGATCACGAGAGCAAGCATATGGAAGTCAATCAAAACATACGTTGCCACAGAACTCTAGGTGTACTAATGTGGAGTCACGACGGTGGCGACATCACATCTTTTTATCCCAAGACAAAAGGAACAGGAGCAACCAAGAACAGTTGGCGTTGCAATAATGGTAACGGAATATGATGAAAATTGTGCTCACTGCACCGCACCAAGGTATCAACCCATCCGTCTTACACCGTAAGCATACGATCGTTTGTGTCGACACGATTGAACTCTACCTTCACATACAAACCCATCTATCAAATTAATATTAGGTTAAGCATGCTAACAGCATCGTGTTCGTAAGTTAACATCAGATCGATCCGCAGGGAGAACTCACGGAGTGCGGTGGGTACCGCATGGACCCTCTCTGGTGCCTCTTATTGAATGTGGACTAGCTCGCCACCGCTCTCTCTAAAAGTGTTGTACCGACACAGGTACAGCACAGAGATTTCCAGCGTCTGCTGTTGTCCAGGTCCGCGATCATCCGGCTGAGCACGTGGAAATTGTCATGATCAAGTGGTTATTTCCGAAGTTCGGTCACGACAAAGGACAACAGTAATCTCCGAGCCCGGAAATTAGCCTGAGGTTCTTGCGAATGCGACCGAGTAATCATAGGAGCCTTCAATGCAAGTAACACGTCAGTAGTAAGGTGCCAGTAGCTGTAGTCATTACTATCTGGCGTCTTCTGTTGTGATAATGTAGGGTAGCATTTATTTCCAAAGTGACAATTCACAGGCCCAGGAGACGCGCCACCATCAGAAAAAAAAAACGACACGTCATCCGCAGTTTGTCATTGAGGTCAAGGTCGGGGCTCACTTCCTTTAGACGAGCAATATGGTACTGGATATCGCATGAAAAACCCGAGGAGTCCGATGTAAGTTCACTGATTTGAACTCCGGGGTTCGGTTTCGTGCGATACCCGAGTGATACCCGGACCCACAACGAGTCGCGAACTTGAGTCCATGCTGGCACTGGCGCGTGCATTCTTACCACTAGCGCGCAATCTCTGCCCCTACACCGCTATACACGTCGCAAAACCTCGCAACCATGTCAGGTAACTGGCATTTATTCGAAGAAGTTAAAACTTTCCCTAACGTCTTCTCGACCGATATGTGATACACCAGACTTCACCACAGCTAGACTCTTCAACGTGAAGGGAAAGATCGGTGCGTACGTGGATCAATACGGAATGCGCACGCAACGTTGAAACACACTGGCAGCCGTGGTCACTGGTGGTGGGTCCGGCATTGGCACGATGATTGCCACTGCGTACGTACAGAACGGCGCCAAGGTCTACATCGCGTCTCGCAAGGAGAAGCAGCTCAAGGAGGTGCGCGCGCAGCCACCCTCATTTCCGACACAGTATACGCATTCCCGGCCCCTAACGTCTGCCCCCCTCCAACCCAGGTGTCAGAAAAGCTGAACCAAATCAGCCCTGGGACTTGCGAATATGTCGTGGCTGACCTGAGCGTAAGCCCCCGTTTGTCTGCGAGTGCTAGTTTCGACGGGAACGCCTGACGTATAGTACGTGCTCGATGTCTAGTCCAAGGCTGGGTGCGACCGCCTCGTCGAGGCGGTAAAAGCCAAGGAGAGCAAGATTCACATCCTCGTCAACAACTCTGGCATGTCGTGGGGCGCGCCGTTCGACGAGTACGCCGACTAATAACGACTGACTGCATGTGCCTACTAACGCCCTTATCACGCCTGGCCGACGCCCAAACAGCTTCCCGGAAAAGGAGGGATGGGATCGTCTGTTGGCTCTGAACGTCAAGAGCATGTTTTATGGTTCGTGTCACCCTCCTATTTTCGTGCGACCCAGTGACCTGGAGCGGCCAGTTACCGTCGGGTTCACGCCCCTCTTGGCTAAGGACTCTACTAATCATGATCCTGCTCGCGTTATCAATATATCATCAGTCGCTGGCATCTCCCCGATTGCCAGCGGTACGAAGCTTTCAAGCGGTGGCAACGGCCTTTGGAGTTGTCTGTCCTGTCTCCTTTATCCTTTTCATGAATATTGAACGTTGAACCCCCCTCAGACAACACCAGCAAAGCAGCGGGTACGTAATCTGCCCCTCGACATTATTACTCCGGCTGATTACTGTATTTCATTCATAGTCAATCACCTCACGTCCCAACTCGCCGTGACATTAGGACCAAAGTTCATCACGTATGTCATTAGCTCATCTCCAGGCGTTTCTGACAAGTGTCGGGTAGCGTAAATGCAATTTGCCCAGGGTTAGACATGCATTCTCAGTACCCAAACAGTGGCTCACGTCTAATCTGCGTTATGTAGTGTCTTCCCCTCTAGGATGACTGCGTTCGGCTTTAAGCAGGCGGGAGGAGCGACAAGGTTAGCTGAGGGCCACCCATGGTGTATGTGTCTTCATCCCACATCCCATCCTTCCAGCGTTCTGACCTCCATCTGCAGGCCGGGTGGGAGAGCCAGCCGACATGGCTGGTGTGGGTGAGTTGATAAAGTTTGATCGTTAGGATGTTGCATGCTCACTTTTGACAGCGTTGTTCTTGGCAAGTCCTGCTTCGTCATATGTGACGGGGGCGCACCTCGTCCTCGATGGCGGAGGACTGATTTCGGCGTCGGTCGGGGCTCGCCTCTGATGAAGACCGTCTCATAATAGTTTGGATACATTTACTGCGAGTCAATGTATAGCCTGTCAACATAATAATAACCAAGGGCGGATTGCCTTTACAGTATCCTACTTTGTCGGGGGTCTAGATAGAGGAAAGTCTATAGTCGCTGTCTTTAAGTTCTATTGAAATGTAACAATTGTCGCGTGTATCATAACAACCACGGAATGACCGCACGCCTTTCGCGAGGATATGAGTCTTTGAAACGCTCATGATACCATCGGTGTCCGCGTACAGCGCGCGGAGTCATTGTGATTATCTCAACGAGGAGGAAGACCCAAGGCGGGCTTATCGAGTCGACGAAGGGGGAGAGAAGATGACCCATCTCGGTGAACTGTGCGCCTCTTGCTGTCACTAGCAATTCTTTTGGGCCCGGGAACAGAGAAAAGTTGGGGAACGGGCTTGCGGCGAGTGCGAAGCCGAACCACTCGACCCATTCACAAAGGTAGTTCGGGAAGGAGACGATGGAGTATAAGCCACCATGCGGGATCGCATAGTGCGGCTGTCGCGTCTGCTTGTCGTCGTCCAGCTCCTTGGCCTTCCCCTTGGCGATGGCCTTGCGCCGGATGTTGAGTAGGATCTCATCGTGATACACGTTGCCAGCAAACCCGACCGCCCACATAACGATGCCCACCCAGAAACGCGGGGAGTACAGCGCGTGGGTCAGGTAAGCTGCGGCGGAGGCGGACGTGAGGAAGGCTGCGAGGAGGAAGCCGTTTGGCGTATTGAAGGCGATGCCGGCTGAAATGACGAGGAGGTGCGATTTGGAACGAGAGGGGGAGCGGAGAGGCGATATGAGCGCGCGGTTGAGGTAGTGCACGAGATAGAGCGAGGTGAGGATGAATTGGGGGGTAATTCCGAGGGTGGGGCGGGAGAACGAGGGTAGAGGGAGGGGCGTGGGAGAGAAGGGGTGGAGGTATGATGTGAAGAGGAAGGTGAGTGGGGAGACGAGCTCCATTACGATCCAGGATTTGATGCCATCAACGGAGAGGATGCTGTTGGGTGTGGCGAACCTTCCAAAAGGCGCATCATACACGAAGGTGACGGGGACGACCAAGGCGAAACCGCAAATGAACCACTGTTTGGTCACTGTGTAGGCGTCGTGGGCTCAACTCTCAGGGCGTCTCTGTCAATCAGGGGTTATGGCATACCTGTGTACAAATAATCAAAGTCGATCTGCTTTACTAGAGCGAAATACTCTGCCATCACCACCACAGCGACGGTGGACGCAGTCCTGATGTGCCAGTATAGATTTGGGGCGAAAACAACATCGTTTATTACTGCCCGTGCATACGTGTTGAAGAGGCTGACTAAGCCACCCCGCCTTACCCCACATTTATCGCTACTATCGCCGTAAACATTCTCCACTGCTGAGATTGCTTCTATGCACGGCACTCAGTTTTACTCATCAGGGAGATGATTTATAGGCTTATATGCTGGAGGGCAGGCCATCGGGTCATGTAGTACCTCACGCGCCGGCTTGCCAATGAAAGTGCCGGCCTGGTATCGAATTTTGTAGACTCACGAGACGCTCGCTACTGTACCACAGTTTCTTCGATGTATGTGCCACAAAATCAGCGTTCCTGTGTACAGATCGCGAGAGTTGACATGATACGCCAAGCCTGCCAAGGGAGGGTGTAAGGCGCTTGCTATTCTCGTGTGACATCGGCCCACATAAGTTACAAGTGTGTGTGCCCGTTATCAGGCATATATCAAGTTCTGCATCCAAGGGACCTTTTAGCTATCGCTGCGCCCTCGTTGTTGGCCCTGCTTTTCTACTGCGAGAGTCCAGCCGCCGTAAAGCTGGTTCACGATCGCACCACGCTTGAGGGCGGCGAGTTCCTTCACGCTCTCCCTGTAGAGAGCCCCAACGCGTTCCGGATCTCGTTCGTTCTGTCGCCAGTGGGGTAAGAAGTGCGTCATGGGGTCGTCATCAAGAAGAAACAGACACACCTGCATCTCTCTGAAGATGTTTTTGGTGCGGCGGACAAAATATTCTCGGAAATTGTAGGAGCTAAAGGACCTGGAAGTCCTCAGCATCGACGCATAAAGCTGTAAAATCGACTTGGTGGATGTTGGGTTGGACATTGGGGTGGACGAAGGCTGTTTCGCCCGTGGGGGGCAACAGCGACAGCAATTCGGTTGCCGATTGCCGAGTTTATTCCATTAAAGGAATCACGTTCTCACGCGCATCGCGGTTGTGGCCGACTTTTTCCCGTGCGATGGCACTTCTTTTCGTCGCTTTGTTGCTTCGTTGCTTCACCCACTCGTCGCGACAGACGGTGGTCCTAGTCGTTCTCGGCGTCAGGCAAGCACCATGCCATCTCCTATAGCTCTTACGACCCCTCCTCGCCAAGAGTCAATATTTAAGAAGCGTTCTCCCTCTTACCTCACAACCATGAGATCCGCGCAGTCCTACCTCATGGCGCTCTCAGAGGCAGATGCCCGCTCCAGGAATCACGATTCGGCAAGCACGACGTCCACCCCTGCCCTTTCCCTTTCGTCTTCTGCCACCACTTTATCTGAGGGCTCTGTCTCTAACGACAACCCCTATGATAATTCTGACGGTCTCGCATACCCCATCACCCCTCCGACCTCAGAACAATTCGTTTCCGCCGACCATCTTCAATTTGGGTTTTGCGTGAACGAAAACTATCGATACACGTCTGCACACAAACCAGGGACCCCGCTCAAAGAATTTCACGAAGATGATCCCCCCTACTATATTCTCATTACCACCTATCTGAGCTATCTCTTCCTTATTTGCGTGGGTCACATACGTGACTTTTTTGGGAAACGGTTTCGTCCCGCGTTCTATCGTCATCTACTCCCCTCCAACGTAAGTCATCCACTTTTGGGGCTTTCCTGCGCGACCGCTTTCGTTCATCCCCTAACGTTGTGTAATCCTCTTCACAGGGTTATGCCGCTCTTAATTCAGATTTCGATTCATTTTACACTCGACGGCTCAAAACACGTATGGATGATTGTTTCTCTGCGCCAGTCACGGGTGTCCCTGGACGAACGATCATGCTCCTCGACCGCGAGTCTCAAGATTACAACCAGACCTTTTCCTTAACGGGTACAAAGTCCCGTTGTCTCAACATTTCATCGTACAACTACCTCGGTTTTGCGCAAGGTCAAGGTGGATGTGCAGATGCGGCTGAGGAGAGTGTCCGTCGTTACGGTGTCTCTACCTGCGGCGCCCGTCTCGAAGGGGGCTCCTCGGAGTTGCACGTGACCGCAGAAGCCCTAGTTGCTCGCTTCATTGGCCAGGAAGATGCACTGATTTCTTCGATGGGATTTGCGACCAACTCCACGATCATACCAGCCCTCGTCTCCAAGGGCTGTCTCCTTATCTCAGACGAGCTGAATCACGCATCTATCCGTTTCGGTGCACGCCTCAGCGGTGCCAATGTAAGGATGTTCAAGCACAACAACATGGAAGCTCTCGAGTCCTTGCTAAGGGAGGTCATCAGTCAAGGCCAACCTAAGACGCATCGCCCTTGGAAAAAGATCCTCCTTATCGTCGAAGGCCTATACAGCATGGAAGGGACGCTCGGAAATCTGCCCCGTATAGTGGAACTGAAGCAAAAATACAAGGTTTGCCCCGTTTTCTCAAATTTCCCCATGGGTAGCTTCTTATGACTAGAGCAGTTCTATTTATTCGTTGACGAGGCTCACTCGATCGGCGCTTTGGGCCCCAACGGGCGGGGCGTGGTAGACTACTTCGGTCTCAACCCGCGGTCGGTAGACATTCTCATGGGCACCTTTACCAAGTCCTTCGGAGCAGCTGGTGGATATATAGCGGGATCTAAAGCACTCATTGACCGACTGCATTTGCGTGGGCATGGCAGCGTGTACGCTGAATCAATGACACCCGCTGTCCTGACCCAGGTTATGGCCAGCATGGCGAGCATTATGGGCGTTGCTCCTTCCACTTCCTCAGCTCTCGAAGTCGCCCAACAACACCCCGGTCCGGCTCACGCTTCTCAACTACCAGTATGGATGGACCTTCCTCCTTCGTTGCGCGACGGCTCGGAAGGACGTATGCGGCTTCGACGCCTCGCGTTCAACGCTCGCTATTTATCACGCGGTCTTGCCAAGCTTGGATTCATCACCTACGGCCACACTGATTCCCCCATCGTACCCCTCCTCCTATTCAACCCGGGAAAGATGTGCGTGTTCAGTCGTATGATGCGTGCGCGCAAGACTCCAATCGTCGTGGTCGTCGTTGCATATCCCGCTACTCCTTTGGTTACTACACGTGTACGCTTCTGTGTGAGCGCCGCACATACGAAGGACGACATCGACACCGTTTTACGGGCGTGCGATGAAATTGGCGACATACTGGACGTGAGACATTTGCCTGGCGAGCGGTGGCCATTAGAGCGTATCATGAATAGCGCCGTTGAGCTCGTTAACATGGAAGATGATTAGATCTCACGACATCTTTTACCTAAGGTTTGCAATGACCGAGTATCGACTAGTGATGATACCACTACGTAGCTCTTTTTGCTGTCGCACACAGGTATTGACTTAATGTTTATATTTCATTCTAAACTAGTAGACAGAGAATAAGGAACGTTGGAGCTCTAGGTTTCCTCTTTGAGTGGATTTGAGCAGTCATTGGTACCTGCACAATGGCGAGTGTGTAAGTTACAACTACGGGCGCAGAGGGCTGTTCCTTTCAAGGGCGGCCATCACGCATTCGGTCTATGGCAGAGCGGAGTCGGTACACGTCAGAAAGTCGGGACCGCATTTGGGCGGAAGGAGCCTGAATGCTGAATGAGTTGTGCCTTCTTGGGAAACCGAGGATGAGGATGGAGAGACTAGGAACCGAAGGCGCATGAATAGGGAGAGTAGGTTCGGGAAGCTACGACCACGGAAGGAACCACATATAGAGCAATAAGATGCAAACTTTCTGCTTGACCCGTGGCGTGAACCAAATCTCTGGCGTGCAGCGCCCTAGGTGCTGTGCGCATACTGGTTCCAAGCAAGCGGCCAGGTGCAATTCCTTTGTTGCTATGACTCTTACAGGCTTTCTTGCGTGGATCGGTCAATACATCGTACGACGGGTGTATATTTGTGGCACTGGAATGCGATGCGGCTTCCAGTTGAGGAACCGTGGGACGATGTGCCCTTATGATGTTTAGCTCCTTAAGCTTAAGTCGTGATGTGATGAGTGAGGAACTGCGCCTCTGCCAAGGGCCAAGGAGCCGGTCGTGCTGCGTACTGACGACGTGGTGCAGGGATCAGGCGTGGGCGGGTTCCTGTCAACGGCGGCGGCTTAAGACTGTCACTGTCGCCAGTGGCGTACATCATATTATGGTCACATGAGCGTCTTGTTATCATCGCTAGCGCTAGCAAGGTGAAAATAAGTTACCCGAGAACGTGATTCAATCCGCTCGTCCGTTCTTATCAGTATCCGGTATCCTAGGACCTAGGTTGCCTCAAGCACCCGACGGGGCGGCGACCCCCCGCCGTGAAATACAAAGCCATGGCACTGCGCGCCCCCGCATCATCTCATCCTCGGCGTGAAGCTCCTTCGAGTCATGCAAACCCAGAGAATACATCGTCTCGAGCGCTCCCTGACGCTCATCATCGCGCTCGCACTCATATTCGCCGGACTGTGCATATACGTCTATCTCGTGGAGGTCTATGAAAGTCACTGGGTGAGCATTTTCCTCCTGTACTTGGCGAGGATTTCATCGTCGTGTTCACCTCACACCGTCACACGGCACAAGGCACGCCGCGTCCCACCCCATCTGCAGGGTAAAAGCTACGTTCGGTGGGCACCCATCGAAGCAGAGGCAGTTCCCGGGTATCCAGAAACGTTCCAGCCCCACGCCTGGTTCACGCTGCCAGCTGACGCCCTCGAGACGCTTCTCCTGCTGTCGCAGGACAGACACGCGTCCGGCGTCGTGCACGATGCTCAGTCTGCAGGCTCTACCGCATACATCACCGAGGGCGAGGTCGAGGTCCAGACGTTCAATGAGTCGGAAGAGGCACTGTTGCGGCCTGACGCGAGGACCATGGACGCGCTGCGCCGGGGTCGGGGTCAATATGGCATCGGCGTCTTTGTGAGTTTGCACCGCGTTGTACCCTGCACGTATCGTCGTTGCGTCTAACACGCACTTTGTGGCGGGTGTACAGGCAGCACAGGAGATGCGCCAGGGTGGCGCGCGAGACGACGTCACACGGAACGTCATAGTCTGGTTGCCTGGACTTCGTTCTGAAGCTGACATGGCCAACCGAGTCGTGCCATGGCTAGCATCAGGCCCCCAACAACCCCGACACGTGGTCAATAAAGACCCACCATTTACCCAGACGACATTGTCCTCAACAAGTGCTCTTATCGAGCTGGATACAGTGCGTTTCCGTTTCTTCGTTCAGATAGCGATCTTCATGGTCATTGGTCCCATACGCAGGGTATCCTGGACGAAAAGAAACACATCTTTGCGCCCAATCGCTATATTCGTGCAGAGCTTAATATATCATCACCTTTCGACCTGGCTACTACCCGCGAGCGTATAGCGGTCTTGGCAAATATCATTAATGATGGCCTTCCATTCAGTGCCATCACAGATGCGTAGGGCCTTTTATAGTCGGGCGCGCTGCGTTTGTTAGTGCTGATTTAAGTCCGTACTAGCAAAGAACCCGAGAAAATTTCCCCGGCTTCAATAAACGAAGGCGTCAATGCCAGAATTTTCCACGCCAATGCACCTTGGCAGAACAGCGAACTGGTCACCGAACCCTCAGGACCTGCATTGGGCTCGGCGCAAGATGCGGGTGTGGTGTCACCTAGTGCGATATCCGACCTGTACCTTTACCCTGGATACGAGGGCTCGTTCAAATTGCTTGCCGTCAATATACACCCCTTCGTGATCGAGAAACATGTCGTGGAAGATCCTGCAGAGCAGGCGCAACCTCGACATGTGACTTCCCGCATCGTTGGACGGGGAGTCAGCTTGATACGCGAAGACGTCGAATAGGTGCCATGGAGCAAAGAGAACGTGGGTTTCGTTTGCTGGTAAGCTGCACTTCAGTCATGAAAGGGGCTGGTTTTCCAGCTGAAGGACGCTATCAAGGCTCGACAACGATGATACCCGGTGCTACGATAACTTTAAAGCGAAACGAAGAAGTAACAAGACCGATTGGTGTACAACATATAGCGTCTGGGACTCATACGACAGAGAAAACGTGAATCGGGATGTACAAAGGAGGGTGTCGAGGATGGATAGGGCTACTCATGCGACGGGGACGGGGCGTTCGCTCTTAGAAATGATCCACCTGAACCATGTGAGTGCGAATCGTGAGATATAGCCCGAAGAGAAGGATACTATACCATGCGTGGATGACACCAGGAATCCACCCCAGAATCCACAAGGCAATATTTATCCAGAGATCTGTCCCGAGTCCCAGTCAGGGATAGGATGTAGTTTATATGAATGAATCGCTTTGTCTCACCTGCATGGCAGCCGCGTTCTGATAACGAAGTGAGATGATTACTCGGACGCTAGACTCGCGCAACGCGTTCTTGTACGAAAGACTCACTGATAAAGACAGGCACGGGCGGGACGAATCTGTGGGTTGAGGTTCGCACTCAGAGCAATCAACAAACGGACAACGCAAAAGACTTACATAGCCAGAAAATACAGCAAGACATCTGAGCCGGACGATGCGGTGGAGGCCATGTTTTCTTGCACGTTTGTTGAAGGGGGGGTGCCTTGGGATGACGACATTGGAGAGGGCCCCTTTTGTGGGCTTGGGCTTTGAGCAACTTGATTACATCAAGCGTCACGGATTCAGAAAAAGTTGAGCAATCGCAATCGCAATCGAGATTTCCAAATGTGTAGAGTGTCACATGTGAAGGGTGGCGCGTTTTGATTATCAGTTGTACTATAGTAGTCACTCTTTGTGATTCACGTTTGCTATCTATGTTGTGGCTCGGGCGCCTAATCACCCATAAGCAAGATCCGGTAAAGCCACTTAAGGACCTCATTTAGTACC
>Ga0307512_10001690_pt1 | contig 30217 bp, 29 predicted proteins | sample 14_EM_MG_FD_200267 | JGI IMG/M metagenome (GOLD analysis project Ga0307512, IMG submission 200267) | Populus trichocarpa ectomycorrhiza microbial communities from riparian zone in the Pacific Northwest, United States - 14_EM | ecosystem: Host-associated > Plants > Roots > Unclassified | place... | reverse complement strand
ACACTCTCTTTATATACAATTCGTCTGCCACCCTCGAACCATTCTCCATGTTCCGATGTACCATCCGAATCTCATCTCATGATCTTACACACCACTCCGTTATTCCTTATCGTAGCAACCACGCCACGTCGCCCGACGTCGCAACACCTCAGATCACTTCTTTATCTTACCAAATTAAACTACCACCATCTCGCCGCTTCCTCCGCGTCTTCCAACGTCTCCGCCTTTCCGTAACACGATTCCTTCCACACCTTCTTGCGCCGTGACATCCTCCTCAACTATGTGCAACACCTTGCACCATTTTTCCATCACTCCATTGCACATAATCTTATATTTACTGCATATACACTCTCTCCCACATTCCCCAACTTTCTCTCTTCATCTCAGCATATGGAACCTATGCCCAGCCAGGTGAGGAATCACTATTCACAGTAGAATTAAGAAGAACACCTTGAGAGAGCACTTGTACTCGCATTCAAGAAAACAGTCAATTCTTATTGTCCATCAAATGTTCGACTTTCCAGCTATCTGCCTTTAAGCATTGTATTGAAGATGAGAAATGTCCAGGACTGGATTGACGAAGCAGGATGATACTAGTGATCAGGAGATTGATGATGACGAAACTGTGGGCACTGGAAATGTGACCTAATTATCCAACATCGAAGAAGTCGATTTGGATCTCCAATTAGAGGGACTGAATGTTGGCCAGGCACACTGGGACAAGTCATTACAATCTCAACAGCTTCCACTGCTAAGGAAATGGAGCTGTACTGACCCTGTCATTGCATGCCCTCTGCTTCCAAAGTCGCAAAATGCACCAGGGGCAATTGCATGACCACTGCCCAAACTCCACTAGTCAACCATCCCAACAAATTCTGCGAGTCTGACCATGCCCCACCTGTCCAGGCGCTCCCACTTCCCAAGTCCGGTGCAGACCAGACAGTTCCATAATCCAAGGCCCGTGGAGATCAGATCATTCCCCAAAGCCGAAAGGTTCATGGAGGCAATTGTATTCACAAAAACTCCTTGGCCAATATTGTCCAATGAGAAGAACTCAGCGCTTGAAGAACTTTGGAAACTAGCCATTGAAGCTTAGGATTGTCAACGGGCATTAGCGGGTGCTCCTGTATGGACACCAGCTGTGTGTCAATTGCCTTGTGGTCCATCTCTCAATATTGATCCACAATCATGAGAAGATGTAAGCCTTGAATTGTGTTTAATGCTCCTGCTATCAGACTGACGATATTGACTATGCTATAAAATATTCATAATTAAAACTGCTGATCAGTGCTATTTGAAGATGATTGGAAGACGGGGCTTGTCAAACTGTTATCCATGGTTACCAGTTGGATTTGGCCTCTGAAACTTAGCTCCGGGTCCAGGTCAAAAAGCTCCTGTTTGACATGGCTAATGTCTCAAAGGACGTGGATGATAAGAAATCATGGTTCACCGGAATGGAAGTGCTTGATCCAATTTACCATCAATATTACTTCACCTCCATTAGCTTGGGATGCCAGCCTACTAGATCTCTCTTCATCCGCAAAATGTATTTTAGTCACTGGGAGCCTCAAGGAGTGTGTGAGAGGAGGCAGAGTGTACACTTAGAAGCATCAATTTCAGCAGAGAATTAGACCCTAGGAGGGCATTCCAGCCAGCCTTCAGAGTAACTTGGTTCTTTCATAACTGGGACAGGAGCACCATGAGAGCGGCTGTATAATGTTCGGGAGCACCTGGGATGGTTGCCCAACTACTGCGGCAATCCCAAAGTAACTCTGAGAGATGCCTGGGTTCTTAAGAACGTTCATTTGAAGGACTGCAGGCGTTATCTGAGATTCTCCGGATGTACAGTAGCAATAAGAAAACCCTCCACATATGAGGCATAGATTGTTGTCCATTATCAACTTCTAAATCGTACTATAGTACCCAGTATCTCATTCAACATTCTATCGATTGCATTGCTACGTTACTGAGAACCAAAGATAATTGCGAGTGATTCAAACATGAAAACAGGTAACACAGAAACAGTAACTGGACTGAGCGATCCAACGATATCAATTGAATGTAGTCTCGATGTCATCAACTAAATCTCTCATTCCATCAGGGCTGAGAAATGCAGGAACATACAGTTCGTCTACAGTGCAAAGAAGCTGGAAGCACTCCGGGAATTTCCAAATGATTCCGGCCTGGCGTTTGGGTGAAAGTGAATTCCAATGTCATTTGGCTCGATTTGTGATACCTAAATGGTTGGAATTGAGATGTTAGCTAGCTGTTAATCAGAATGGAGTTCAAAAGGTAATATGATGAATTTGGGGGAAAAAGAAGTGTGCCACCAGGACAGGAGGAGTGCCTGATGTGGAATGCATGTGGACAAGGGTAGTGCTGATGGTGATGGAGAAGTGCGGAATGAAATAGAGGGGATGAATCTGGGCCAAGGAGCGCCAACAGTGACTGAGGGGGGCATATTCAGCGGAGCAGACCATCCATTTGGAGCAGCGCCGAACCGTGAGGGGAGTAACAGGTCTGTAATGTGAGAGAGGCGCATCTAATTGCGATCAAGGAGGGGATTGAGGAGTGCCCATCCTATTGGAGGAGGGCCGACCAGAAAGGGGGCATGGAGCGCAGAATGAAATAACAAAGTGCCAATCCAGGCTGAGGAGTGCCCATGGGGATTTAGGAGTGCATATCATAGTGGGGGTGCACCATGGGGCATATGAAGCAGCCAATGAAGGTGTAATCAATGAGAGCAGTGGCTACTGCAGAAATACAATCTATCACGCTGGAAGGGCAATATTTACCTCGATATTCATCTTGTGGAAACATAACTGTAACCTTCATTGCAGTGCTCTATTTAGTCAGTGCACAATGAATACCGGTGGCCACAAGCCCTGACGTTTGCAGTGCAAGAGGTTGAAAGAACTGACATCTTGTCGGGTGCCACCCGAAGGTATTGGTGGTGAAGATAAATTGATGGGAGTTTAAGTCAAACACTTCCATCCTGGTGAACCATGATTTCTTATCGTCGATGACTTTCGAGAGATAAGCATCGTGAAACAGAAGCTCCTTAACCTGGCTTCGAAGCTCACTGTTTGATCGTAAATCCAACCAGCATCTACAGAGAATAGTTCAAAGATCTACATCTGCCAATCGCCCTTGAACGGTACTAATCTTTAGTTATAACTATGTATATTTTGGGGTTTAGTATCATCATAAGTCCAATGGAGGGATATTAAACAGAGTAAACACTTACAGCTTCTTGGGTTTGGCGCTTGATTATAAGAGATGGAATACTGGGCAATTGACACACAGATGGTGTACCTACAGAAGCACCTGCTAATGCCCACTGGCGATCCTGTACTTCAATGGTTTGTTTCCAAGCTTCATCTACCATCGAGTACTTCTCATTGGCAATGATTGGCCACGGAGTCTTTAGGAACATGATTGCCGCCACCACGAACCATTTCGCTGTCTCAAAAGTCGCCTTTTGTTGTTAACGAACGTCGTGATCTCCACCGGCCATTGGCTGCGGAACATTCCGGTCTCCCTCAGCTGTGGGAAGTGGGAGTGCATGGGTGGGTTCAAGGTCAGACTTGCGTAATATGTTGATGGTTGACTTTTGGCATTTGAGCAATTGTGGTGCTATGGCCCCAGCTGGATGTCACAGATTTGGAACAGGAGTGAGTGCAATGATGGTATCAGCATGGCGTCGTTTCAATGGGCAGTGGAACCCTGGTAGTTTGTAATGTCTTATCACGGCGCGTCAGGTCTTGATCAAGGACCTCCTGCTGGCTGTCCAAATCGTCCTCTTCAATATTGGATGAGAAGGTGGACTCTCCAGAGTCTTAACTTTTGTCATGCCTGATCTCCTGATCAGTATTGTCATTATCCTGCTTCATATGTATTACAGTGTGCACATTAGCCATCTCCAGGACAAAACACAAAGGCTGGGTTGGAAGTTCAAACATTGGATCGGGAAAAAAGATTGGCTGTCTTCTTTGATGCACCTGCAAGTGCTTTCTGATGGAGCACTTCTTGATTGTTTGGTGAATAGTGATTCGTCACCTGTCTGGCTGTAGGTTCCATATTGATGAAGTGAAGTTGGGGAATATTGATACAAGTATGTAAGGGTAAATATAGTATAACATTTAATAGAATAATGGGAAAATAGGGCAACAAAGTGACACTTTGTCAAGGAGGATACAATTCGAAGCATACCTGGAAAATTTCTCGCTCCACGGAGGAGGATGCAATCCAAGGAGTGCTTGGAATGACTCCTGAAGACATTTTGGCCGTTCACATTGGTCCCATTGATGGAAGTTCTTTGTTTTGATTTAGGACACGTCAGGTACAACAGATTAGAGGGATTCTTCATGCCCTCAATTCCCAAATGTTAGTACTCGTGTCCAAGTATGCTATTGATGCAAGAATTGGATCTTGGTTCAACACAACACATATAGAATTGAACCAGACGCACCTGAAGATCTCGATGCACTTGAAGAACTCAAGATATAATCATGGTTTTATCACGAACTAACTGTCAGGGCCGGAATTATGGCATACTGACAAGTGGGTTGATCATGATTGCCCCTGCATATGACTCCACCGAATGTAGTTCATTATGCCTGTGGTTTGATCATATGCGAGGTGACCACGTCGCACAGAATTGTAGGTGTAAAGAATCTGCAGGACTTGGATGGAGGATAGAGTTAGGACCTTGGTGAGTGGCAACAGTTGAGGATACATAGGTTCAAACTGGGTTTGTTGCTGATGGTGGATAAATATGGACCTCCGAATGCAGTATACCAGTCGGAAGGACAATATATTTTCATTGTATTCTGTTGTGTTACGCTTCTACAGCAAAGTTTGCAGTCGATCAGGCAATATCATGGGCTGAACTTCACGGTCGGTGGTCTGTGTCTGCTGAATTCACAAATATGTATGCAGTCAGTGTAAGAGGAAAAATTTGGGATTACAAAGGAGATATTCAACATTGAGAAACAATGGTAAAGGTATTATGAAGATTCAGGGTTGATCTAATCGATTCAAGTTCTCATCAATGCCAAGATTCCTAGCAAATGCATCATCAATAGTCACTCACATTAAGATGTTGCACATAATATCTAGCAAACACCGCATCATTTAATTGCAATCTCATCGAGTCTCAATGCTACAATGTTGACGTAACATATATATTCGGGTTCAAAGCAGTGCAAAAGACAATATGAATGCATCATGAGGTTTTATCGGACACCAGAAAGACAAATGATAGCATGCAGTTCCAACGAATTGAGGTCCAGTGTGTATTGCATCGGCATGCGGGATTCAATATAATGTAACAGCTGGGAATCCAGGCTCGCCTTAATTTGACAGTTACTTGAACTCTCAGAAGTTGCCTTTTCATCACTCGAGCTTTCATCACCATTTGTTGTTCATGCACTCTGGGGATTGGAAGTTGGCAGAAGTCTGATATCGTCAGTTTGAGATTTGTCACAAACTTCAGCTGATGACGAGGTGAGGTGGGCGGGAGCTAATAGGTCACTGATTGAGTTGTCATGCAGCAACTGCCATTTGGATTCTATCTGTTTGAGCTGTCTTGACGGAAATCAGCTGACACAATCTATGTTTTGATACAGTTTTTTGGTGGCCCAAATATACAAGTTGGTCAAAATGCAGTTAAGTCTGCATTAGAAGCATTGTGACTATAAGACTGTTTAAGGAATTGTGGTATACAGGTGAGCGGGAGTAGCCAGTCATCTGCAGAGTTGCTGAACAGAAACTGTCGTTTGAGGTTCACTTTCTGAAGTTGCAGCTCCAATATGGAGCCCGAACGACTGAAGCTATTTTAGCATCTTGGAAACATATAGATTCAAACATTCTTCTTAGTCAAAACCCAGTTGAGTGCAGTTACTTATAACCCAGGGCTGTGCATCTCGGGTAAGGGTGTGGTGGACAGCTTCGTCCAACGGATGGATTGACATGGAGCATTACAGTTATGGTATTTCAGTGGCAGCCTTTACATACCGATCAATCAGAGATTGAGATATTTGCTGAGGCCAAGTGGGATGAGCTGTGCCTACACCTAAGCATTTCGCAGTGAAAGATGACACTCAGTGTATGCTGGCAGCCACAGATTCAAAGCATTCCGGAAGGAAGAAAATATGCTTGGAATCATGCAAAATAAATTGTTCCAGGGTAATGTGAAGTGGGTATACACAGTTCAGACGCATGCCAGGACTAGAATGATATGTTAACAATGACTGGCGGCTTGTCAAGATTCGCATTTGGAATAGAATATGCATACAATGTCAAATCTGGGACCATCAAACTTGACAGCAGAGTGGATATGAGGTGTACCTGAACTTCATTCCTGAGCAAGGAAATTTTCAGCTGCATTCTTTCGGTAAGTCTGGAATACATGAGCCGTGTCTCAGGAAATGATACATCAACTCATTATCGTCTAGACACTCTGTCAATCCGCGGATGATTGGACATATACTATGCTGGATCTGTCCCATGAGAGTCGAGAAGTTGATAGCGATTCTGATGTGCAATTGACTGTAAATTATTCAACATTGTAGATTCAGTGAATATCCCGAATTCATTCTTGACTCTAGTGTCAGGTGCACCTGAAATATGCAACTAACAAAGAATTAGGATCACACATGGAGGGTCAGGAGCATCGGAAAACTCAAATTCCGTTCGGAGATTGAAATATCACAATTCCACCTGCACACTGTGGGATGAAGTTGAAGACTCCCTGCAGCTTTGAACGGATCTCACAAAGACAAATATCCGGTACCATGGAATTTGACTGATATCATAATTTCTGTAAAGCAATTTCAATCTATCTCTTTCGTGAAAAATACGCACCTCCTTTTAATCACATATTGGCTCATCCAAATGAGGCTATGTTTCGGTCTACCGAATATCATGTTATCATTGACTTCATCCCATATTCCTCACTATACCCAATGAACAACAAATGCAATCAAACTCTAACCAATACTTCTGGACTCCTCACAAGCACCTTATTCTCCACACCATTCGACTATTTTGCTTTAAGATGTGAGATTGTATTGGTTGAATGTTTAAAGAGGAATACATTGATTTCACTGTCCTGATGATTATCATTCATCTTTACCATCTGATGGTAAGACAGCTCATTGCACCATAAGCCACATGGAATGGTTCCCACAACACTCCAGAATCGGTTAAATGGTGTATGTCGTGATTATTAGTCAGGTTATCAAGCTGTGCAGCACTCTCATTTGCGCCACTCCAGTGAGCTTTTGGAGATCACTTGCTCTGTTATCAAAACCACTGGGTCCAGTATTCAACAGCCATGTGTGTGGAACTCTGTTTTGCCCCAGCTGGAAAACCTGTGCAAGTGCCTGGCACTGCCCATTCGATACCCAGAATTTCTGAGTTATTAATGCATGGTTAGCTGCTGAGAGATTTAGGCCTGTTTCACCCACATTAGGTGTAGTTACAAACACAGAGGGATTTGGTGAATCTTGGAATTTGAGTTACATTTCTGTGTGCTCATCATTCTCCATTTCTGCATACATGTAGAAAATATCCAAATGATCCGCAAAATACTTTGTGAGCCACCACTTCAAATCATAAACTGGGCATGGCAGTGGACAAAATAGCACTACCTTTTGAGGAGGAGGTGCACAAGGCAAGGGGAATTTATTGCATTCAGGATTGCGCAGGAGCACCTCATTTGATGCTTCGTCTTTGTCAGGTTCAGGATACTCTGCTGGTGCATTGACAAGAAATCACAGGAATGGGTCTCTCAGGGATCAGAAAATTGGAGAATCTGCCCAGGTATCGAGTGGCCAATTATCATACCATTGTCCTGAAATGTCATTGGGAACCTTGGTGTCTCCCAATACCAATGGGAACCATGCCAGCCCCCATGTATGAACCCCCCATACTCCTGAAGCACCTTGTGAAGTGTATCTTTCCACAGGGGTCTTAAGTTCAGATTGGGCTTCCACAGTCCATTGAGGAGCAATACGGTGTGCATTATACTTCGGAACACGAACAAATAGTTCCACATATGCGAGTATTGAATCTGACCACCCGCTGATTGTCCAGGGCTTTGTAACTTGGATCATCCAGTGTGTGGCATGCTGTTGAGCTTTGCGGTCTTCTGTTCGGATTGCAAGCACCACACTCTTCACCGCAGAATACAGTGCCTCTGTTCCATCATTTTGCATCACACTATCAACCCCTGGATCTCCAGGTGCACCTGAAAACAGCCACGTCATCTGATAACACTGGTCATAGAGTCAATGGAACCCTGGGGTTGCGGTGACCTGAAGCTTGAATCCAGTTGTCGCTTTCATCGGATTTCGCCAGCCAACACTATTTTTCATCTTGTATTGATGAGACTCATTCACAATCCCAACCCTCCATGATCAGTATGAGTGTTGGCTGTTGCTTGACAGTATTGCACTAGACTGTAAGGCATCAGATGAAACAAAGTGGACGTTCCATCAGTTATCCGGCTCGTCAATGCTGGCATTAAGATTCTTGTGGGTGAGGTTACCATTTTCTGCATGCAACAAGTTCACCAGTCTGAAATCAGTTTCATATGTCGTCTCATCAATGACACTATTGAATGTCTCTGTCTCTCCCAGGATTGAGAGCACCACGATTGATTTGACCGCTGAAGTAAGCACTGGATGCCTCAGAGCTGGAGTTGTCTGGATCTCCAAAATGGGGCGAGGAACTGAATTCAGTCTCTGCAATGGGCACCATTCTCATTCGTCACCGATAATTCCAGGGTTGTCATTCAGTACCATATTCTCGATCTCCTCCAGTGTATTCCGCCATACTATTGACAGCGGCAACCCAACGACTACTTTCTCAGTCAGCAAGTTGCATAGCATAGTTGCTGCCACCTAGGTAAACATCTTCCCAAGGCCCATTTCATCTGCCACCAGCACTCCTGGCATACCTGAATCCCAAACCCATCTCCTCACAATGAACCATATTGCCCAAACCTAGTGCGCCAGAAACTTGGTTCCAGGCAGGCCTGGAATGGAATACTGAAAACCAGGAACTCAGTCATCTATTGATTGGCAAATCGGACAGGCATTCAGACGCCTGACTGCCTCATCAAACAGTTCATGTTCAAATTCGTTGTTGATTGTGTTGAGCACAGTGCCAAATGATCAAGTGGTATTATCCGATTTGAAGACCTGCTTGCCATCCACCTGCTTCTGAACTACCCTTCCACCCTGGTCGGTTTTCTTTTTGTCCTCAATGATATCATTCAGTTGCTCCGAGGTAAGTTGGGCTAATGAGCTTATACTCTGGCGCTTCTGAAATTCATCATGATGTTACGTGTTTCACAGTGAAGCATTTGAATCCTCTAAATATGTGGAATATAATCACTTCTATTCACTCAATCAGAATTTACATTGATACTACTAGCAATCTCTATCCCACCTGCCTCCTCATCCACCACAGTTTCATTTTCATCGGATCCCTCTGAAGTCTAAGTATACTGATCAGCAGTGTGGCATAATTCAATGTAACCAGGCTAGTGGGTATTACCTTGGCTCATCTAATTACGTGCTCCACAATATCCTTCCAGGTTGCTGCCATCATTTCTCTCACAAATTGTTTGAAATTGTGACCCAGTTTCAACTTTAAGGCATTAGAAAGGGAATGGTTGATAAAATGTAATCATATACAGAGTGATTCATCATTTTCCCAGGTGCATATAATCCCATATATTCTTTGTTCACTTCTTCCTGGGCCAAGTTGCATTTGTGAATCTCGGTCAGACATTATGGTTCTTTCCGGCCACAATTCATTTCGGTGAAATCAATCAGCTTCTCCCAGTGCCTGACATCTGTGTATGAAGCTTGGAGTTGTATGCTGGATGTCAGGTCATTGTTGCCATTTGGCACCTGATGAATCACACCCATCCAAGTTGTATTTGGCAACTTTCAGAGGTTACCTCTCACTTTGGTGCCTGTGCACACTGCCAAATCTGTTGCGGGTGACTTGTTGCCTCGCCTTCCCATTTTCCTGGCCTCCTGAACCTCTCTTGCACATTTCTTCGAAAACATCTTAACCCACTGTCGCCAAATACCTTGAGCATTACCAGAAGATTCCAAAGGCAGCCAGTTCTCAAATGTCTAGAACAAATTTGCAACCACCATTGCCCAGTGCAGGGGTCCATCTCGAAGTTGTTTCATACAGTTCTGTTGTTGGATAATGGACCGATTCTTCTTCTCCAGAAACCCAGCCTCCCATACTTTCTTGCACTTGTCGAATGTACTAAAGTTGGGCTGCCCGATTGTTTTGGCAAATTCCTTCAAGGAGAATTCCATTTGCTTCAGGTGGAATGGGGCTTTGCCTTTGGCACCGCCCATGTCCAGCAAACTGTCACTTTCATAATCAGCATCGAATTCAACATAGGAAATCTCTCATATTGTGGGCATATTGGAAATTGCTGCAAGATCTGGTCTGTGCGGTTCGGCAGTGGGCTGAAATTGTTTTGTTGGGAGGCATATGGGTGGTCTCTAGTGTGAGAAATGGTTCCATTTTGGGACCATTTCGACTATAGCAGGTCAAAGAAAACCTGGAACTGGCCGGTTCAGTTCGGGTCTTCGCTAAACTGTTCCCTTGATTAAGTCCTCTAATATTGATCACAGAATGTCGAGCTTGGTATGTGAATTATGCAGCTTCGCATAGCACATCTTTTCGTTGTCTCCGATTTTCGATATCTTCAAAACTCAGCAAGCGGTATTGAAAATACCATGATTTTTCGCCCAAAAACCATGTTTTTGCACCATTGCTTGCCGAGTTTTAAAGATATCAAAAATTGGAGACCACCAAATGATGCGCCATGCAAAGCTGCATAATTCACTTACCAAGCTCTGACTTCTCTGATCAATATTGGCGGACTTAATGGGGCAGTTTGGTTAAAAAATCGTCGGTTTTTGATGTGGTACGGCCGTTGCCACGCAGACCTATTAAATCGGCCGGTTCGAAATATGGAACCGTTGCTAACACTAGTGGTCTCCCAGGTGTGCCAGGAAGTTGTCCTGCTGGAGAATAGCTGGAAGATGTCGGCCCAATGACTGGATTATTTCCAGGCAGTGCTGGAGGCACTCGAGGTGTGCCTGGAGATTATGGCTCTTATCCTGTGAATTGCTGAGTGGGGAACATTTGTGGTCTAACATAACAACCTCGGGAGAGGGTACATGCTTGCCACGATGGCCCATAACTCGGTTATCGTTGGGTTGCCCCACTGCTTGGTTGTAAGCTTGGTGTCATGCTGAATGGGGCAGGGTGGTAGAACTGGGGAGCACCTGGAAATGGTGGCAGTGAAGATGGGTACCTGTACCCCAGTGGTGGATGAAATTGATTGGTGGGTTGCCAGAATTACGTGTCTTTGCTTGGTGTATTTCCAGCATTAGTATCTGATGCTCCCAAATTGTCATCTGGGCACTGTTGCGAGCCAAACAGCCCACCTGTAGAAGGGATATTGGTTGTCTTTGGGGGAGATCCGTTCGTCGACATTGTATGTGAACAATAGATGGCAGTAAACAAATTGACAATTCCATTGGTGATTGTGAATAAAGCAGAATGTAGTTGAGAATGTTGAAGCTGGCAGTGACCTTGGGCAGAATGACGGCCTCATATATCCATCTTATTTGTCATGAACTGTGGTGTTTCGCTGCACCTTTGATTCCATAAAACCCAGATGAGATGGGATATCAAAATTACACACATTCCGCAGTTCATTGCTATATGCTCGAATAGGTATACTCAGATCTTGGGTAGAAGCTCACGTTTTTTGAGTTCATGACTGTATAGGTCATAGGAGGGGATAGAACAGGATATCTCCAGGAATCAAACAAGTACTATATCCAGTTGGAAGGTTAGCACAACTAGGGATTTTACACTCAAAATGTGTATATACTACCTGCAACGTCATTCAATATGAGGCCTGTGAGTCAAGCAGCAACAGTGATTGCTTCCTTTTGTGCTCCTTGTGTAAACTTCATTGTCTCCTCAGGATCCACCCCCCTGTGACAGATTGTTACTGAGGAAAATATCCTCCCAGCCATTCAGTTCTCAATGATCATTGAGTGGGCATACAGCCAGCTAGGAAAGTTACCAAATCGATGTATTAAGGTGATGTATCAGCTGCTTGAGGCTGGAGCATAAATATACTCTGCACAATACCGCAATGATGTTGTATATGATTATGCCGATCATAGTAGCACCTGATGAACAGTATTAAACATCAATTGCAGTGATGACAAAAGACACTTTCTCTGCTAACCATTTGCAGTAGATGATGTGCAGCATTATTTTGCAGGATTTGATTGACATATATTATCCTGATTTGTGAAGAGAACTGATCGCAATGTGACTTTGTTTGATCCCTCCCACACAATTCATGGGGTGTTACACAGCTTGGAAAGTGATATAGTAATCCGAGTTAGCTCGCTTTCAAACAATTATCCCAGAGACTCAAATCCAGCACCAAACCATACCCCCTAACACATTATTGAGATTTGTCAGAACACTGAGCATATCTGCAGTTTGGTCAATACTCTCTGGAAGTATGATGAAACCTTTCTCCACAAAAATACATTATTTGACAAGAACCAACTGAAAGCTCACGGTCAACATTATCACCTGATATCAGTCAATACAGTGCTATTACCCAACCGGATTCTACCACCTGCTGGCTGGGATCACCCTGAGTCATGATCGTTGAACTACAGTAGGTGCATCTGAATGGACATTGACGAGTTGTCAATTAATGATCTAATCATTCACAATGTACTGGGTGCACCACCACCTGAAGATACTCCTGCCAAAGAACGTATAGCATCAGCAACAACACTTGTTTCTGTCAGAAACACCCGGGTGTTGTGGACGGCTCTGACAGCTCTGATGGAACCTCGTACCCACTGACAGGGAATTACACGCAGCCCGTCGCCCAGGTTACGGGTCACGTTGCGTACACACCTCCTGTACTTTGCGCCCGCAATGTGGTGACGTTTATGCACCATCACAATGACATGTGTGGTTCCCTCTTCGCAGGGGCTGCAGTTATGCTGTAGCCATTTACACAATGCCTGGTGATGTATATGCTTGTCTCCAGCGGAGTGCCAGATTATACCTCTCCTCAATTGCTATCTATCGGATGCCGCACTCTGCCCATATATGATTAACTTTGAGATGGTGTCACTTTATACAATCCAGTCTTCGCTTCTGATACATCGCTTGCCGTTGCATCTGGGTTGGCATTATCGTATTTATCAGGTCCGAAATATACTGTCCAATCATCACACTGTCTAGTACTCTGCCCTCAGTCCTCCTCATTCTGTGTTGATCCATCATCGGCTTGCGATCCTTCTTCCTCCTCATCCGCATCCACATCATCGACGTCCTCACCCTCATTCCCGTTGATATCACTTGTTCTCAGGTCAAACCTCTCCAGTTCAGTCGTGGCATATCATCACCGACTGGCGGTCGGGATGGCATAGCGCTTGTCGCTCTCTTCACCTCCGTCATCGTAATCCTTGCTGCCCCCTGGAATCCCCAAATGCAGTTTGTCAGCCGTGCAATTGTGGTCTATCGTGATGTTTGGGTGAGTGCTTCCGATCTCAGGCTCCTCAAGTGGCACTTCAGAGGTCAAATGGTCAAGAAGAATAGCATTGTCAACACGCACTGCTTCCACGCTGATCACCACAGCTGGCATTGGGTTCTTCGCCTGTTGGATCTGATGGTTGACTGTAGCAAGAGTGTTTTTATACACACTCTGTTGGTAGCTCTCCAGTGGTGTGTTCCAGGTATTCATCAAGAATATATATGTGTCTGCAACGCCAGGTGAAGTTAACGACTTGTGACCTGTTGTAGTGCAGCAGGATGCATTCACACCACAGTCATTCTTGTAGTTGAGGTAGTTTGAGCGATAACGTTTGTCCACATTCTGCTTCAACTTGGAATCTTTTGGATGAACACATTTATACTTTTACCACTACAGAAATGCATGGCGCGATGTGGTGCAGGTAAACATGATCAGTGGGAAGCATATATGAACATCCCTGTCATCAATCAGGGAATTAGAAATTCCATCTGCATCCTTACTGGGGTTATTCGCCGGACGATAAAATTTCATGTAGATATACCCCAGGATTGCTTCTGCCAGATGTAAAGTGAAGGCTGGCCATTTGTTCGCAGCTTTTGACAATTTCTGGGTTGGATTTGGACAGCGTAAACCACCTTCCACACACTCTGCTACGGCAAAAATATTCTTATTGTCTGCCAGAAGGGTATCAATGAATTCCAAATGCTCTGCGTCAGATTCCAGGAGGTGGAGATCATACAGCTCGGCTATGTTATCCCTTGCAGATTGAATAAAATGTAATGTAACCTTATCGACCTATGCTCGGACCTGGTACTGGTTTCAGCATGTAATATCCAAAGTCGGCCATCGCTTGAGCATACCCCTTTCAAGATCTCATTTGTGCATGCCTCAAATGCTATGGACCAAATGTTGTTTTGCCGCATAGTGGTGTTCCAGTACTTCTATATTATCTGCCAGTGTGGGGCATCAGCTGATGCTTTCACAATGCATTGCGTTACATCACTTGCCATCTTCAAGTCGCATTCACTTACAAATGGCCACCTTTTCCACATGTTGAGCTCCAGGAGTCCGCCCTTAGCAAATACAAGACGCATCATGTGAAGTGTTAGCAACGGGTCGAGGTATCCTGCCAGCGGTCCGGGTTTGGACCGCAAAAACAGGTCGGTTCAGTTTCAGACCATTCCAGAATCCCGACCCGCTGCCTCTTGGAAGGCCACACCTGGATGCGTACCCGTCAACGCGCGGGATTTCTTGGGTTTGGTTAGATGCGAAGCTTCTGATCTCCGGTTCTGCATTGCAGGTTTCACTATTTATCGTCGCATGCAGTCATGCTACTGTTAATCGCAAAATATTGACATTAGTACATCACTGTTTGCTTTCGATGTATTGGCCGCCATGATGAACAAAGTTGACCCAGACACGCCATACCATATCCCAAAAATATGCATCAATGGAGCGTCAACGATCGTTGGTAGTGTATTTTGGGTGATCTGGGGGGCGTCAGGTTGTACACCGTCATAAACGAAGTATTGGCAGCCTTTAAAGTTACAAGAGCAAGCGAAACGCTCCCTACCCCATCTTGAAAATGAGCATGAACAGAGCATCAGTGATTTTTGGTCTTGCGTCCTGGGTGATCACACTGGTGATACGTTGCAGACAGTCATAAACTAATTTCTGGCTGCCTGGATAGGCAAAACAGACTGCGATACCCTCCCTACCCTATTCCAAAAACGAGAGTCAATGGAGCATCAATGATTTTTGGTCTTGCATCCTCACTATTATGAGTGGTACTTAGTCACAAACATCCTTAAACAAGGATATGGCAGCCTTTATAGGCAAATATGTACCGGATATTCCTGCCACATCCTCCGGGACAGTAACACCTTATTTCACTTACACAGTTAACACAAAGTGTTCTTGAGCCTTTTGACGTACCAAAACAGTAAAATGATGTATATAGACAATAATGGCCACAACGTGCTGTGATCAACTATGATGCAAAGCCAACAATCGTTGACACTCCGTTGACGCTCATTTTCCAGATGGGGCAGGGAGCATCTCGCTTTCTCTTCTTCCTATACGGGCAGCCAATACATTGTTTATGACTGTCTGCAACCTGTTGACCAACAGATTACCCAAGATACACGACCAACAATTGTTGATGCTCCGTTGACTCTCATTTGCAAGATGGTGCAGGGAGGGTATTGCAGTCTGTTTTGCCTATAAAGGCGGCCAGGAATTCGCTCATGACTGTCTGCGACCAATTGGCGGTGTGATTACCCAGGACGCAAGACCAAAACTTGTTGACGCTCCGTCAACGCTCATTTCAATGTATTGTGTTGTCAATACCTGCTGCCATCGATAATTATAGAAGTCTATTTTTGGACTTATTGAGTGCCTTTCTGTCCGATTGAGACTCAACCAGTTGGCAATGCCGAGCTCAGTACTACTCTTGCACAGGCCTCTCTCATTCTACCAAAATTGATATATCTCTCTGAATATTACATATTGCTGGCTATAGTTATATTTATGAACAATTATCCTCCTGCGACTGCTCACTCTTCTCCCAAAATATTTCTATAAGTGAAATTCTTGGTCAAGCAACATATAAAACCTGGTGAAAACATATTGACCCAATCTATCCTACTTTTTCTTGTTTCCCTTATTCTTCCTTGTTTCCATTGCGCTGACAGTCATCAACCCCATTTCAGCCAATGTCTTTGACCTCCATGTTGGCCGAATCAATCCAGGAACATTTGGTGTGGCACTCACAACCCAGTGCTCTGGGCTTTCTGAATCCTTGATGCCATTGTGTGGCTCTATATCTGATTCATCGTCTGCCTTGCAGTCCCCTTCGCTGTTGTTTGGATTATCAAACCCACCATTCCAGTCAAGCCAGTGTCCAGTGTCGGAAATGCTTTCAGGCGCACTATCATCATAACTTTCGGCTGGATGGTCGTTGATTCGTTTGAGCCGGTGGACGATCAATACTTGAGTTCGTCCTCCAGGGAGGTCAATTGCAGACAAAGCTGGTGGCAATGGTGATCTCTCTGACGATTTAAATGCAGCCGGACCATCATGTTGAATGATTGACCAGGATGCTTTGATGATCTCTTCGGTATCTGAAATGTATCCTACGGCTGTCATATGCTTCTTTTGAGCGTGCGATTCCTTCTGCGTAGCATATAGGTTTTGGCTGCCCTGCCACATCTCCAAAAAGTCGTGGACCTTGGCCATTCTGTGCAATTTCCATTCCTCCGCCTGTTTCTTCAATTCCAAGTCATTTTCGGTGTCCGTGTCATCCAATGCTGCGCATTGGCCCACCCATATTCTGGTATTGGCTCAGGCAAACTGCCCTACCACGGCTTGATCCCACAGCGTCTCGCCAGTAGTTTCCGAGTGTCTCCAGTCAATAACGTCTCGCCCAAGGGAAAAACTGGCCTTGACTCCAACACCATGTGGTAAAATTGAAACTATGTCGTGCGCCACATTGGAGAGATCGGCGTACTTTAACAGCATTTCCTCTTGCTGGCCCCACCAGTCGGTTATCTCTGGTAACCACAATGTACTGCTAATCTCTCTGGGATCGGAGTAGTAATCATTAATATTGGAACTAATTTGCCCCCAGTTCTTTGGTGTTTGAGGCGGTAAATTCAAATAGAGCCTTGCTGTTGTCACTAAGCGTGCAGCGTGATCACTTCGTCCGGGTGTCTTTCAGCCACGCTGTTAGGTGTCACGTCATTTTCATCATCGCTGGACAAATAGTATGGATCAATAGACGATTGACCAAATCCAGAAGCCTGTGCAGAGGGGAAGATAATGCCGGGCGGAACATTTTCAGGTTTCAGGATGGACATTCGTCGATGTTTGGCACAGTATTCATTCTCCACATACTTCAGAACGGCCTGCTGGTATTGGGTAGTGTAAGAAGCCTCGTCCTCGGGATTATTATCCATAGCCTTTTCCCACTTCCTAAATCAACGCAACTTCCAGAAATGATCAAGGATATGTGCCAAAATGAGAAGCAGACCAGTCATTGGAGTGACATCAGGATAATATTTTGACAGCTTCTGGCACGCAACCTTTACGGTGAAGTATATGACTTCCTTCCATTGCATCTTTCTCTTAGCCAAAGCTCATATAACGCCATCCATATGATCGAACATGTCATTGTAGACAGTGATGACATGATGCAGAGTAATTGTATGCCTTTTCGACATCCACAGGGTCTAGTATTAGAATGCCCTCATAACTTCCATAACGTACTTGACGATTGTCCATTCATCCTGTGTCATTCAGAGTGGCCAGCAATCGCTGTATTGTAGATTCTTCAGCCGCTCCCGGGTGAATTCTCGTAATCGGAAGGCTCGCTCAAGCAACTCTACTGTAAAATTCCACTGTGTTCGGAAACACATAATCGGTAGTACTGCTATTCGTACTGTGGTCTTCGGACTGTCGATGAACTTGTTTCGATGACCAGGTGGCAGCGTAATCAACACAGCAAGCATTCTTCGCTATATGATAGTAAGTTTCAGGTCTTTCAAAATGTCTTGAAATACATACTGTCTTTATTATTTTTGCCAAAGCCGGTCGCATAGCCGACACCTTGTTGATTCAAGCATTGCCCTCTTTTCGTAGTGAATGACTCTTCCCAATGTTTGTGCTTTCATTCTCTCCAAATTGCTGATCGCGCTCATTGGCTTCCCAAGACCTGGTGCAGCCTTTTACAGTGAGATTGCTCATGAACGCACACAAAGCAAGCTGAATGAGGTGCGCCATGCACGGTATGTGGTTTCTCATTGGAGGCCGCCTGATGCCCGAGGCATGAAGGGTTAATTGTAGTTCCGGAGTCATCGAGTGATTTGAAGAAGCACTCTCTGTCGTAATTCTAAGTGATCAGCCGTCGGTACGCTCCAAATGATCCAGATCCTCCTTCAAATGTATGGATAGCTTTGCTCTAGTATGTTGACCCTTGACCTATTATTCTCAATTAGCATTCAAAATAGGAAAAGAACAGGCTATCAATCTTGTTGAATGGAAGTTGTACTTTTTCCAATGCCCAATTTCGATCCATATAGTATGCTATGACCGATGTTATCACTAATTTGTCCGTCGATGTCCACCCATCTACAGCTAAGCTATCTGTATTTCTTGCTGGCAATTGTTTCTTAATTGCATCCAATGTGAGTAAGTATTCCTTCCAGCAAATGTTGCTAAGGGTGCAGGCAGATGGCAGAACTAGCTCACCGCATAATGCCTCGAATGACCGTCGCAGCTCGAGGTTTGATATAGCATTCCATCCAATGTGAGCCGAAAAACATCATAACATGAGGTTGCGATTCCAGGTATCTTGGTGAAATTTGGCAGTTAGGTAATTCTTTGCTGCCAGTTTAGAGCGTTCTGTCTGTGAATTGTGCTAATATACATAAGATCTAACTGTCGAATATCAATTTCGTTTGCGAGCTTACTATTGTAATTCCGCGACTGCCTTGTCTCTTCAATATGGCCAAAGCGGTTTCATCAACGGATGTACTGGTCAATTCAGAAACCTCCGACTCTGTTAATTTGTTTAACTTTGCAATGTGCACTTTTGCCAGAAAGTGTTACCCCATGCAGCTGGTCTCATGTTCTGATGGATGGCAAAGAATATGATCACAAACGATACATATGATGCAAGGGCTGCCAGTCTCCTGAATTCCGCAGGGTAAATTGAAGCGCCACAAAGGCGCATGTCTAGAATTGCTCCATGCAACAGGGCGTTTCGAGCCAACATACATTGAAGCACACCAAGCATCGGATATGATTTGTAAAGTACAGTCTCTCAAATCGCGAATACAGACATGTTCATTTCTGGAAGATATTATAACCCCTAACAATGAGGTATGTATAGATTGGGAATCAGACATGGCTGTAGGAATTTGAATGCTGTCTAATTCCAGTTAAGAGACTGTCAAAAGTTACATCATTGTTGAGTAGAACGCAGGTGCCTGAATATTGACTCTTGAGCAACACGAAAGACAAAAGTAAGACCTGTGAGACATTACATGCTTAGTTGTGAAGTTGTATACAGGGTCATACTGACAAGACTGACCTTTAAAAACTCCATTTATGAATGACGCAAGGTATTTCATTGATGTGAAGCTTACTGAGCCCCGCAGAAACTGTTGCCGCTCCGCTGACACTTATTTGTAGGGGGTGGTAGCAGAATTGTCACAGGCATTTTTGCCCACAAAGGCGGCCTATATGTTGAATATGGGTGTATGTCAATGCACAGCCCTTGGATTTTGCAAGTTGCCTGACCAAAAATCATTGACGCACCATTGACGCACCATTGACGCACCATTGACGCACTATTGACGCACCATTGACGCGCCATTGACGCTGCATTGAGGCTCAGCTTTAGGACATATTTACGATGCTGTTGCAGGGATTATTGACTAGAATGGCGGCCAGTAGTTTGATTATGGGTTAATGTCGCCGCAAGGAGCTTCGATTTTCCAACATGCAAGGCTACAAATCGTTCACATTTTGTTGACGCTCATTTTCAGGACATAGTAGCGGTGTTGCCCGCGGCAGTTTTGCCTAGAAAGGCTGCCGACAATACAATTACGGAATAATTTCACCGCACAGCCCTGGGATTGTTCAAAGTGCAAGGCTGAACATTGTTGACGCTCCATTGACATTCATTTTTAGGGCACCGTAGCAATGTTGCCCCAAGCATTTTTGCCTAGAGATGTGGCGGATTTTTCGATTATAGGTTAATGTTGCCACACAGCCCTGTCATTTTGTATGATGCTAGGCCGAAAATTGTTGATGCTCCATTGCAGCTCGTTTCAAGGACATATTAGCGATGATGTCGGAAGCATTGTTGCCCAGCAAGGCAGCCAACAGTTCGAATATGAGTCAATCCCGCCACACAACCCTTGGGTTTAACAGGATGCAATGCCATAAATTGTTGACGCTTTGTTGACGCTCATTTTTACGACATTGTAGCGATGTTGTCGAAGCATTTTTCCCCAGAAAGGCAGCCCATATGTCGATTATCGGTGAATGTCCCCACACAGCCATTGGATTTTCCACAATGGAAGGCCAGAAATTGTTGACGCTCGGTTCACACTCATTTGTAGGATGGGGCCACGAGCGTGCCATTTGTTTTTTCAACCATAAAGATGACGAAATGATCAACTCTGGCAGGAGGTGACAATGTAGCCCTTTGATGGTTGAATGTGTAAGACTGAAAATCATTGACATTCCGTTGACGCTCATGTTTAGGATGGGGCAACATGCGTGCCATTTGCCATTTCGGCTATAACGCCGACCAACACATATACTTTGAACAGACGAGACAATGGAGCCCTTTGATTGAAGAATGTGTAAGAGAAAAACTTGTTGACGCTCTGTTGACACTGACATTAAACACATCGAAACAGCCTTCATACAGATAATCATTTTATGCAATGAATCGCATATTCGTTACAGACATCCACTATTCCGTTTCTAAGTATTATCAATCGCATCCAGAAGCTTTGTGGTCTCACAATTTCCGATAAACCTCAATCCACGTTATCTGAGTGAGTCATGATGTCGCCATATCACATTTCCGTGCTGTCGGCCGGCAATTGACTGCATGTAGATCATTTCACTTGTTTTTGATTAACATCGCTCGACTTCCTCACCTTTCCTCATCCAGCTCCTTTAGCTTGATTTCCATGACGTACCATAAGCAATTTCAAATATCAACCATGTGCACCAGGTCTGGGCGGAGAGTGCAGTTGGATGCGTGGATATATGCCGCATGTCGGTTGTCATTCAGACTGATTCGTGTTGAGCACAGACCGCTCCTTCTATGACTCATATGACATCACTCACTTAAATTTTGTTAGTATATTCAGTCACTAATATAGCTTTTGCTTTTTCACTTAACAGTAATGGGCAAATTGAAATCGAGCTTATTGGCCGACTTACATGATGAGTTGGGTTCAATAACATTCGCATGGTGTGTTCGACCCTTGCACATGCACAGACACATCCTCATGTATCACTATTTGGACACTGAAATTGAGAAAACGCTTAAACCTAGCAAAATTGGTACAAAAATTGCTTTTCATAGAGATATGACGTCAAAAATGCCACATTGATTATCTATTTCTCCTCTGACGCTCGAGCCGTCCTATAGTCTTTGTCCGAATTGTATTTCTATATGGTAATTAGCTGGGGCGGCATTATGCAGGGGTAACAGCTTATGCGTTCAACAGGCTTCGCATTTGGAATAAGTGATGAATCAGGCTCTGGGCCAGGCGCATGACTGGCAACATCTCTGTCCGACTGTGCCTTCCCAGAACATAGCCCACTAGGACTACTTCCTGGTTGAGAACTCCCTTGCGGCATTCGTGACATTCCGGGGACGATATCAAGACACTCCACAAGCTCTCCACATGTTGTGGGGGCAGGTTCAGCTGCATCATCGTCGGTTTGCGGTTTAACGATTGCTGGAACCTTCCATTTGAATGTCCCGTACCTCTTATCTCTATCACGGAAGTAGTCGGCTGTGTCCCCCCATACTGGTTGTGTCAATTCGTCAAGCGTCATCTACTACTGCTGAAACCTCTCCATGCACTGTTGTACTGTTTTGGAGATTGTGCCCATCACCCAGCTAGGGTTCATCACCTTCGCTCAGCTTGCGATGCTTGGTGACTCCATCATCCTCATCATCCCCATCCTCCCCATCGTCGGAACTTGCAAGATGACTCAGACTCTCCCCAATAGCCACAATCACCTCCTCAGACATCATTTCGGGCTCTCTGGTCATCAATTCCGCGTTTTCAGCTGTCCCCGTTTCTTCCTGCGTCTGCCTAATTGCTGGCTCTGCATCTTCAACTCGCTTTCTTTCCACAGCGGATTCTTTCTCAATATAAACCTCAATCCATTGTTCCTTCTCTTCATTGCTTAAGAAGTGCATTTCACATTGTTTCTCAGCAGCAAGCTTCTTTTTGGATTGCCAGCTGCGCAATGCCCAAAGGGTTCGGACTCTACTGGCTTCCAAACCCTTCTTGCCTTCATTCACTTGGTGACGCTGTCATGTGGACTGTTTTGTCGATTTGCCGTATTTGGCAGCCAGAAGTTGCGAAAAGTTCTTTTTCGGAGCATTGACCATTGTAGTTTGTGATGACTTTGTTGTTGGGTGAGATGTTGGATGTTGCAAGATATGAACAGTATGAAGGCAAGCTGTGCCTTGTACGTCAAGGTTGGTACGTTTACTCAACTTGAACAAAGTAATATCCGCCTTTTGACTATCATTTGAACCAGAATAGTTAAGCTAAACATACAACATGACAGGATTGTTGGTGTAAGTTTCATGTATCATCACGGGGAGTAGTTGAGACAAACATCAGCAGCCACCCTTTCGCTCGAAGAATGTCCAATTTAAATGTGACAATGATGAGTCTTCGGCTGTGGTACGCCTCAATTTATGCGTGGAAACAAATAAACAACATCGGACCAACTGATTGCAAATTGTGAGACGGTGGGAAACCAATGCAACTTGCATTCATACACCAAAGGATTCATGTTGAGTATAACGAACAAGTTGGCTGCTACTTATTCCATTCCGACTTCAAGCTCACTATTTATTAGTCAGCACTTCCCACTTCTTTTTGTGATCATCTTCCTCTCCTATTCCACACAACCAAATCATGGATACACAACCGCCGCAGCCAGGTGGCGAAGGATCCGAAGCTAGCAGATCGACGGGCGCTTTATTCAGTACATCACTCCCCGGCACGCAACAAGAACGCAGACATCAGTTAGTCCACCACAACACTGCCAATCAAGCCGCCAAAAATATGACCCAGGATTGACATTTAAAAATCATCCATAAGACCAGAAGCAGCAAGAATAGGAACCAGCATTCCATTGGATGTGAGTATACTCATACAGTGGGGAACGGCTGTCAATTGACTTTATAACGTACAGCGGGTGGATGCAGAGAGCTATGTGACCAATTTATTGCCACTCATAATGGGAAACCTCCATGGTCAACTGAGGCAGTTGTCATCACAGTCCGCGAAATGGAACATCCTGATGTGGTCAGCTCTGGGAATTTTGCGGATGATTTGTGTGATAAGCATCCCCGGGCGAGGACAAAACAGGCTTTAATCAGCTTAGAAGAGGCTTTGGAAGCGTATATGGTTGAGGTAATAGCCAAATCTCATTGTTAGAGTAGCAACTAGTTTCTTGTCGGTTTTGAACATGTCTGCTATGATGGCAAGGCAAGGAGGTCGGGTACAGCTGTAACAGTCCGCCATGCACCTCGCGTTGCATATGGCCAAAATGGCCAAACGCGGGTTTTCGGGTGCCGCAATGAAGGAAACACAATATCTGATCAAAACACCTCGCGCTGGAGTCCAAGAAGAGACAAAGCGGCCTGTTCAGCTTCCATGGCTTTTCAACGTAAAGGCTGGGATAGAACATCACCCGGCCACTCTGTGTCAAAACCAGCCGGACGGATGCTTTTCTTGCCAAAATGGCACTGCAAAGAGTCCGCTGACATGCTGGAGACACAAAGGAACTGGTGCATCTCCACCCGACTGATGGAGACAGCTGACTCCAGAGCCGACGCTACCTCTGCCCAGAACGCCAGCTCTGCCTTGAACGCCATCCACGCCACCCGGTCACACTTCTGGAGCTTAACAATCCCAAAATCTCAATTAGCCGGCCGGATATGTGTATTGAGATAGTTCGCTAGCCTGTGCTGAGTTTTTTGCACTTGATGCATATGCCCAGGATAGCCAGGACGATACAGATATTGATCCAGATATGCTTACTGATCAAGGCACATCCACTGGTTAGTACGCTATCTGCTGTGTGGTAATGCAGCTAACATCCATTTTGAAGACCAGAGCAGCCTATTAAGTGAACCTGCAAGTGATGATAAGCATTGATTGAGAGGAACGGGATTTTGTAGTGTTTTATTATCTACAATTAGCGGACACTGTAAAGCATATTTTGAAGGATATATTTATATGTATTATTAAAGAACAATGTAGTGATCAATGAGAAAGTGAATGAAAACGCTTGAAAGGCTTCCAGAACAATGTGAATGATAGACTACGCCAAATCAACTGATTGAATATTGTGGATACGCCCGTGGCAAAATGAGCGTCACTGGAGCGTCATCAATTTTAGGTCAAGTAGGATTGGCAATCGAAAAATGACTTGGTTGTGGTTATACATAATCGAAGTATAGGCCACATTTCTTGGCAACAATTGTAGCGACACCCTCTCTACCTCATCTTCAAAATCAGTGTCGACGGAGCGTCAACGATTATTGGTCTTGTAAACGAGGTAATTGTAAAGTGATCTAATCGCTGTTTAGCATAAGTGTTGTATTGGCTGCCTTTAGAGGCAACACAGCAAGCAACACCTTCACTGCCCCATTCTGAAAATGAGCATCAACCGAGCGTCAACAATTTTTAGCTTTGCATCTTGGGTTATGTAAGTGTTGATTTGTGATAGTAATTCATATGGGATGTATTGGTGGCCATTTCAGGCCAAACAGTGCATGTGATGTTGGTTACCCCATCATGAAAATGAGTGTCAACTGAGTATCAACAAGTTTTAGTCTTCTAAGTCAGGTAACTACAAAGTGATGTGGTAGTGATTAGGCTTAATGGATGGATTGGCTGCCTTTATAGGTGAAAAAGAAAGTGACATGGTCATTGCCCCATTCTGAAAATGTGCATCAACTGAGCATCAACAATTTTTGGCTTTGGATCTTGGGTTATCCAAGTGGCGATTGGTTGCAGACATCCATAAATTAGGGATCGGCCGCCTTTAGTGTCAAAAGCCACAGCGGCACGCTTCCTGCCCCGTCCTCAAAATCAGTGTCAATGGAGCCTGAACAATTTTTGGTCTGGTACATTGGGTACTCATGGCATCGCGTGGATATACGAGATCAGACCTGTACTATTGGCTGTTGTAGTACTGCTAAATACAGAACACATAAGGCAGAACATTGATTCCAAAGTAACCGATGTCGCAACCCGCACAGCGAGTAAAAAGGAACTTCTGCATGTTACTTATCTGATTTTGATTAAGTACAATCATCAAACAGCGAAAGCTAGAGCATTATATAAATCTACAGATGGACCAGCTGGGCAACCAGCTGACTACCAGTCAAATTCTGACAGGTTGGGAGATGTCTGTCGAACCGTACCCGAATCGACGGTTAGGGTGAATTGCTGACCTGCACCGCGTATTTGATGATGGTTTGGTTCCGACCCAGAGCCAGACCCGGAATGGTGGTCCCGAACCGTTGCTACCACTAGTCATGTCTGAGCGACCGAATTGCTGGATGCTGCAACTGCTGGAGACCACAGCTCGAGGTGTAGACACCTCTGGCCGTTGTAATGGCCACTCCCTTTGTCTCTGATTCTTTTCTGTAGCTCACATTCACAGTCGATTTGTAATCGCGCGCGCTTCTGGGTTTGGGATGCGGGTTGGCAGGATCTCAAAACCGCTGAGAGGAGTGGGAGTGCTAGCAATGCCAGATGCGGGGCTGGATTCATCCCAATGTATTGAGTCTGTCTGTGAGGTTACACTGGGTGCTGGTGTGCTACAACAGCTTGAACCCAGCATGGAGGTGGGAGTATTTGTTGACTGTCACTGTTTAGTGGATGGGGTGGATGTCACACGTTGTGAGATATCTGGAACACAAGAATTGTTCTGCAAAGATGAGGCGGTGAAGTCCTGACCTTGGATCGTAGAGGTTACAGAACTCTGTCCTTGAGATGAATCCCTCTCGCCAGCCGGTATGGCAACGAATCATTTACCAGAGGGAAGTGTAGGATTCCCCCAAGGCCAAGACTATTGTTCATCGTGACGATTAGCAAGACTTCAAACATTTCGTATGACCAGAGTCGTGTCAAGGTGAGCGCTGGGGGAAGGCATTGTCCGAAGTAGATATCCGACATTCAGAATGTAGGAATGATTTCATCTGCATTCATATGCAATGGCAGCCGAGGTAAACTCCTATTTGAGCAACCAGGGAAGGAATGGACAAAAAGTGAGGTGCAGTGTTGACCGCGCTAGACACTCAACGGTGAAAATCTGCGTCGACGAGATCCCTTGAAAAGCATTCAGATATGGTGTTAACTGCCATCAGCTTGAACTCAGATTGAACTCAGCATTGATATTCACTGTTACAGCAACATCTGAAGGTCTATTTGAACAACTTGAAGGGTGTTTATGCCTTCTGGGCACAGTTGTCATAGTATTGCACACGTTCTCGTCACAATACTTCGAACCATCGATTGTGTATATCTTCAGCTTCCCAGTCGAAATCCCCCCACGGCAGTGCTAAAAGCATTGCAAAGTGAAGAATGAAGTATTCTCTATCATATAACATCAGCTGTGTGTGCTTTTTCCACCGCTAGGCGTGTTGGTAGCCATGCTGGATGGTTGCAGAGTTGGGACACCCTGAGAACTACTCAGTTTGCTCTGAGATGCACGAGGTCTGAGCGGGAAAAGTGGTGTGTAATGCAAACACAATGCCAGGTGTCGTAAACTGTCCCCACTGCGAGGACTCAATCTCATCTCGAGGCTTCTCATTCATGAGCTGCCTGGTGGTTGTCCAGGATGAAAGCTGGGCCATTCTGTGTTGGTTGATCAAAAATATGCAGGATATGAATCAAACGTATCATATCTCACAAGTTGAACTAAGAAATCGCAGGAACTCGAGTATAGTTATCCCTTGTACCCGCCTACACCTCCATTCGCTTTTACACCCGTGTTCAACACACTGCCAGCATTCTGAAGTATCCCGAGATCTCATGACATGCACAAAACAACACCTCTCGTTCCAATTCAAACCCGATAACCTACAGTCCTTTGTTTGTTCCCTTTGGGCTTCCATCTGCTACATGCAACTTTATCATAATGCTAATGCCTCGGATGTAGATTCATATTCAACTCACAGTGATAGCACCAAAGGGCAGCCGCAAAGAAGAGGGGAAGGCAACTGCTAGGGTAAACAAGCTGACATCGGTAGTACAACAATGCCTGTTGTTGGTTCGGGATCTTAAGATGTGATTCATATCGGAACACCTCTTTGGACTCATCCAGATATACAATGTGTGCCGCATCGAGGGTGTCAGGGCATGGGACATCTTTTATGATATAATCGTTGTAGATGCAGTCACCACTCGCAACTGTACACAATTCCAGCTGATGTAGCTGCACCGCCAGAGCAAGAGTTCACTTTTTCGGGAATAGTGGGCAGCATTCGGCTCAGCAATGGGGCAAATATTTGAAAAAACTCGCGACCAAATGAACAATTGGATGTGGGACAACCCCCGTGACTTTGCGGATCAAGTTGATCACTCCAATTCGCAATCAACCAGCTCGGGGAAGGTTAACCAGACCTGCGAGCATTTCTCCTCGTGCAGTCGAGACGATCTCTGGGGAAAGATCGCGCTGCCAAGCTGCCGGAAGTACAAGCCAGGTGACATTCTGGCCGTTAGAACACTGAATTGGGATGCAATCATTGAAGAGGATGCTGATGATGAGAACTGGGCAGATCCCGGAGCGCCAAGCGGTGAAAGGAGCTGTCTTGGCGCTGGCAATGTCAATGACAATGGCAAGGGTGAAGAGAACACACTGGGCGGTGAGAAAGGGACCGGGGAAAAGAAGGGAACTCAGGATTGCAAGGGGAAAGGGAAGGCGACTGAGGACGGGAAGGGGAAAGGCCAGGGGAAGGGGAATGGGCACTGGAAGGGGAAGGCAACGGAGGAATGGAAGGGGAAGGGGAAGGGAAACGGTAAAGGGAAATTTATTGTTCAACAAACCCCAGGGGGAGAAGACATTTCTCGTGCCAGTGGTTTGCAGTTGCAGAAGGAAATGTATGAGGCAGACTTGGACACGGAGGGCTAAGTAGACCGGGTATATTTAGAGCCGGACGCATCGCCTGCCGTGTCAATTTCCTCAGATGATGATAGCCACACAACCGAGGAGTCAGACGGCAAATATGAGTCAGAACATGATTCTGATGTGGATATGTGCATGGTGGATGATGTGGACACACTGTGCGGCATTGATTTAGACGGCAATTTGGATATGGCATGGGATGGTGATGATGAAGAGAAGGAAGATGAAGAGGAAAAAGATGAGGAGGAGGAGGATAAGGATGAGGAGGAGGCTGAGGATGAGGATGATGACAAAGAACCTCGGACGATTGGCCTGGGAGAGATGGTAAATACATTGGCTGACGATGTTGATACTATGGTAGAAGATCAGCCAATCGTGCTACCTGAGCAAACCCAGGATAAGCGCGAGTATACCCCACGGCCACAACCTCTGTGACATGCCCCATTGCCACAAACCCTGGAGCCTCGCCCACTACCATGAACTCCAGAGATGTGTCCCCTCAGCAGGCTGGTGTTTTTCATCGCTGGGACACTGCACAAACCTAGCCCAGTGGTGCCAACTCTACGAGAAGCTGAGGCAGCCAGAAATACCTCAGATGTGGATGTTGATCAGCAGCAGCTCAGCAACTAGGCAAAGGGCGACAGTCTCCACAATGTACCTATCCCCGGTGTCCATCTCCCCGTTGTTCCTCTACCCGATGTCCCTCTCCCTGATTTCCCTCTCCCCATTGTCTATCGCACAGATGTGCACCTGGATTCCTCAGTCGGCAAAGTGTGACCCAGTCCTCAAGTCACAAAGGAGGTGATGGTTGTTGGGTCCGGGTTAGGGTCGTGTCCTTGTCTTGTGAGTTTCCGTTGTTCTAATCTATTTATCTGAGGCATTGATTAATACACACATTGGGAGGTTTTTGAATTGCTCAGGGTTCATTTTATGCATGGGTTTCGTATTGGTTTCATTTGATTCATAGTATTATGGGACATCGCGCATGCAGCATTTTTGCAACTCCTGGGGTCAAAGGAACCTCCTTGTGATGGTGTTGACGCTCAATATATCTCTCAAGTTAGCTGAAAGTATTGTGAGCTTACATTCACACCAGGCTGCCCAGGCCCAGCACCAACTTTCTTCCCTTTCTACAGTGTATACTGCACTCCTCGCTTGTCATCAACGATGCCAGAGAAGACCCCATTCTATTGGCCCGAATTTTCATGCCGAAAGAAGTTCACCTCAGACAGCTGGCAACTTGAAAATATCAAATTACACCATCCTGAACACTAGTGTTAGCAACGGGTCCGGGTAACCCACCAGCGGTCCGGGTTTGGAGCGCAAAAACGGGTCGGTTTGGTTCCAGACCCGTCCAAAAACCCGACCCGCTGACTCTTGGCGGGCCAAACCCGGACCCGTACCCGTCAACCCGCGGGTTTCGACGGGTTTGGCTAGACCCGGCGGTTCCAATCTCCGGTTCCGCGTTTCGGGTTTCACATTTATGGTCGCATTCAGATATGCTACTGTTGATTGTAAAATAGCGCCATTGGTACGTTACAGTCCATTTAGAATGTATCGGCCGCTTTAATAACCAAAACGTGTAGACATACGCGCCCTACCACATCCTGAAAATGAGCGTCAACGGAGCGTCAACGATTGTTGGTCGTGTTTCTTGGG
>Ga0307512_10001689_pt1 | contig 30218 bp, 41 predicted proteins | sample 14_EM_MG_FD_200267 | JGI IMG/M metagenome (GOLD analysis project Ga0307512, IMG submission 200267) | Populus trichocarpa ectomycorrhiza microbial communities from riparian zone in the Pacific Northwest, United States - 14_EM | ecosystem: Host-associated > Plants > Roots > Unclassified | place... | reverse complement strand
CCGAACCACACCTGGGGGGAATGGGATGGAATGAAACTGATTGGAAGCGTGTTTCTGAGACATGAGATTCGTGCCAGTGGTTGTCTAAGTATACATGTGCGTTGGAATCGTAGACCGTAGGTAAACAAAGCAAAGAAAAAAAAAATGAAATGAAATATACGACCCTCCTATCCTGATCAGAGGGGACCTCCGACTTCGCTCACCAGCCAAAGTCTAGCCCCATCCATCCCAGGTGCCGAATCGTCTAAACTCCATGAGCGTGCAGTCGCGACCACCATCTTTCCTATCAGAATCACGCGAGGAAACACCCTTTCCTTTATCCCCGCGCCCTCCACCGGCGACAGTCGATCCACTAGGCGATCGCGGTCTTCCCGACCGCACCGATCCAGAGGACGAAACATTCGTGTGCGCAGCACCGGAAGCCGTGGATGATGGCTTCTTGTTGGGTAACGCCAGGCGGTACCATCCACCGGTATATGTGAGGGCGATCAACTGGTATTCTGGTGCCGATGACGGCGCAGCAGTGGCGGAATGAGGAGTCGTGGTTTGGGGCGCTTCGATCCAACCGACAGTACACTTCTCTTCCTCAGCGAGGTCAGGGTTCGCGTCTCGCGCAGCAGCCTGCTGCGTCAGGGAGATGTGGGCAGACTGCGTTGGGATCCGGAACTGGGCATAGGACCATTCCGACTCGAAGTACTTTGGAATTGGAATAAACGACGTCAACGAGGACAGTTTCGACTGCCGATTTCTGGAAAAGAAGAAAAGCACAAAAGCATTCGGCCGTGAGTGACCCATGCGCGCCAGGAAACCACTTGTGTCACACTCACGAGGGGCCTGCACCCGCTGCGACCAATGAAAAGACGTGAATGGTGCCCTTGTCGCTCCAGACGCATATTTCCGCCTCATCTGGGCGAAACGCAACGCCATAGATCTCCGCTTGATCCGTGCCGCGTCGCAACTCACGTGTCTGCTTCCCAGTAGCTGTATCCCATACGCGAACCAGTGTCCCTCTGACTGACGTCGTCGCGAGAAATCTCCCTGACGGTGTCACTGCAAGTGCCGTAATGGCGGTATTGTGCGCCACTATGACGGAATGCGGGTGCCTCGTCGTTTGTGGTGGCGGTGGGCGCGGGGGGTTGGGAGGTGGCGGACCAATGGGGACGGGTGGAGGACAGGGTGGAAGGTGAATTAATTGCGCGTGCCCGGGTTGTCGCCCAGGCGCCGCCAACAGAGTCGAGTATGCTCCTGTGGCAATGGCGATGACACCTGACGCGTGCAAACCGATCAATGTCTAGGCAAATCCCCGGGTTAACAAGTGACACCGAGGCTCACCTCTCGAATTATCATACGTGTCCCATTCACCGTATCTCTTCACGCTCTCCCCTATCTCAAAGGCGACCACACGCCGGCGGAGTGCCACCGCAAGCCAGCCACGGCGACAGGCAAGTCCTCTGACCTTCTCCCTAAATTCGAGCTCTGCGACTTCTTTTCCGAGAGCCTCGTTCCAGAATATGACCTTATTAGGTGGGTATCGAGGGTCTCTGCCGCCGCCGACCAAGAATAATAGCGATGAGCAGTGCATCGGGACAACAGAGGATAGTACGCCTCCGCTGACCTCTGTTAAGGAGTGATGAACAAATAGGGTGGGCAGGGTGGTTGGACGATAGTTACCACGCTTCCTAAGGAGCTCCAAGGGAAGAGTGCGATAGACGGCGAAACCATCGGGGGTAGATGTAGTGAATATTTGGGAATCGGAGTCGAGTCGGACATCGTATAACACAAGGGGATCGGTGGAAGAGATCGAATGACGAGCAAAGTTCATCTGAAGAAGATAGATACAAAGACAACTGAACGGGGGGCAAGTGCCCAAGTGGTGGCACCGCCCATTGAGCCGCAGACTAATACAAAGTCGTCACTGCAACGGCTTATCACGGCCCGGCTTGAATTGAATCCCCTCTCTCGAGTTAATGTAGAAGTAACGATCAAAAGATACAGCAATAGTAGCGACACGTCCAAAGGCGACGCGCATTTATAGCAAAGAGCCCATATAAAAAAAATTGCAAGGTTTAGTATGCGTCAAAAATATTTCCTACCGTGCGTGTATGTATACCCTTAAGAGTGCGTCACCGAGCTCGGCCCACACCGACTGCGTCCACCTGACCTCTGGTCTGAGCTGTATATGACGAAGTCGAGAGCACACCGAAAACTTGATCCTGGGAACGGGGGGTCATCTGACCCGTCCCATTTCCAGGGCCCCAGGACCTGGGAGGGCGTAGGTCTACGCCTGCAAGCTGCTGACGAGCAGCCCTGAATTCCTGCTCTTCGGCGTGAGTGTGAGCAAATAACGCGGCCTTTGCTTCAGCCTGCTTTTGGATCTCGGCTTCCGACTCGTCCGATAGGTAATCCGTGAATGCGCCGTCTGAAGTGATTGTGCCGTCACTACTACCACTTTGAGAGCTCGAATCGCTGCTGTCACTGTGTGCGCTGACAGGCGATTTAGATGCGCCACCGCTCGAGATGCTTAGAACGCTGAAATCGATCTCGAGGCTCGACTTCTTGATGTTGGGCCTACTGGCCGAAATAGTCTCTCGACGTTCGGGGGTGCGACCGATTGGTACAGGAGACACGACGGAGGGCGAGGAGCTCTCCGTGATGGAAGCACGACGACGAAGAATGGGAGAGGTGTCCGGGGCCGGCTTGACAGATGTGGCCCTTGTGACAGAGGAACGGCGTGTGGCGCTGCGCGAAGACTCAACCCTCTCGAGTTCGATGCTTCGTCGAAGTGGGGATGGGGTATTCGGGGAGTCGCCGCGCTTCTCTGCATTATCGACGCTCGTCTTGCGGTGATGTGTCGGCCCGAAGTCCAGCAGAGGCAAATTAGACGCGGGAGGACTGTCCTTAAGGGGAGTACGTGTAGTGCCAGCGGCGAGCGAGGTGACTGGCTCCTTTGGGCTACCGGATGAACGTGACTTTGCGGGAATGGCAAGAGGCTGTGTGCGAGGTGCCGAGGCAGGCCGAGATAGGACAGAGCTCGCGCTACTCCTCCGGTCGAGGGGAGGGGGTAAGATGGGAGATGAGGAGGTCTTCCCAAGTAAGACGGAAGTGCCACTTTTGGGCGCGACTGAACCGATGCTCTCGAGCAATGCCTTGACTTCGGGTGGCACGGGAATATGATGAACCGTTGACACAGCATGCCAATCGGCGGGGGGGATTAGACGACTCTCGCCAGATTCCGGCTTGCGACAGCAGCCAGGCCAACCGGGGTTGGCATGTCCAGCTTGCTTGGCAGGTGGATTGGTACGCGCCCACTAATGGTAGCGACAGTGGTCCGTGAGCGCGTTATTAGACGCGACCAAGCGACGAAAGCGCACCTTGCAGTAGCCGCACCCATTAAATGTTTGAACTATGGCACACGAGGAGGGTCAAAAAACGGTGACATGAGGGAATTATGGAAGTGGAAGAAGGACGCTGGCGTACCTTCCGCATTGCGCATATGTACAACGTCATGGCGCGGGTGAAGCACACTATTCTTGCACACATCGTGCTTGTGGGGGCACCTGAAGGCGATGTGAGGCGACGGCGGAAGGGCGATGAGCAAGCAAAGGAGGGGGTATACCTCGCACCGCTAGGCTTGAAGACCTTGCACATAGGACAGACGCTGGTCGCTACTTGAACGGAGCCGGCAACGTAGCACATATTGGGGAGAAGGGGGGAGGCAGGACTGGGGGTGGTATGAAAGGGAGAGGGGGGACAAAGGTGATTTTAATGTAAGAACGGGAATGAGAGGGAAGGGGACAGATCCGACATTCCATTCGACATGCGGTTCCTTAAGCCTGTTGGGATCCAGAATTGAACTGATCGGTTCGATTTAATAAATAAATAATGGATACGGCATAGATGGATGACGATCTTTGAGGGGATTCATGGCATGGTTCACAGGACACAGAGATAGACATCTCATCGTGGTTTGGCGGTGCTCAAACATGGATCCACCACACGTAATTAACCCCCTCCAGTCAAACGTCGGTCCAACACGAGGCAGCTCATCCTCAAATCATCAATCCAAATCCAAACCCACACATGTGCCGACGCTATTCCCGGTCCGGCACCGCTTCCATTTACACACCCCGCCACACCACTTACACACCAATTTCCACCACTCTTCCACCACTACCACCACCACCGTCATCATCATGGGCAAATCTCAGAGCAAACTTACCCCAGAGCAACTTTCAGACCTCCAGAAGCACACCTATTGTCTGTCTCCCCTTCTTCCTCCTCCGTCCAACCCGTCCTTATATTTTCTTCCCCGCAGTCGACAAGCGAGAGCTTCAACAATGGTTAGTCTCTTTCCCCAATAAACTGCTCCATACTATATCCTCGGCCCGTCCAGGTATCAGGGATTCATCATGGATTGTCCCGAAGGCCGCCTAGACAAGAAGGATTTCGGGAAAATATACACCCAGTTCTTCCCATTTGGCGACCCTGGTGAATTTGCTAACTATGTCTTCGATGTCTTCGATGAGAACAAGAACGGCTACATCGATTTCAAGGAGTTCATTTGTGCCCTCAGTGCTACTAGCCGAGGTAGTCTAGAAGAGAAGTTAAAATGTCGGTCCCTATCTGACGTTTCCCTTCCCGACCTCATCTGTCCATCCACAGGGGCATTCCAGCTGTATGACATCAATAGGGATGGTACCATAACCTACCAGGAAATGCTGCAAATAGTTCAGGCTATTTACAAGATGACGGGCCAGATGCTGAAGCTCCCCGAGAACGAAGAAACACCGGAGAAGGTCCGTCTCTCGTATTTGTGCTCAATCATGCGTTGATTTTGCTGTTAGCGTGTGGATAAGATATTCCGGAGCATGAATAAGGACAAGGATTCCAAGATCACTTACAACGAATTCGTAGAGTGCAGCAAGCAGGATCCCACAGTCATGGACGTACGTCTTGTCCCTCGTACCTTGTACCTCTCTTTGTTCTCACCCTGTCTTAGGCACTCTCGCTTTACGACGGCCTTGTATAGTCCGGCAGCGTTTAAATATCGCCCTAGATGCGCATTGCAATGCCCTTGCCATTCCAATCTGTCTTCGCATCTTACATTACATCGGACACTTGGCACTTGTGTTGTATTCAACTAGATATCCCCGTTGCTTTACTCCCCTGTAGTACTTTACTCGCTTCCCATATTGCATTCTAATAAATACACGCACATAGACTCGCGGTCCTCCCACGACAGAATGTAATCCATTATTTCACAATCTACCGTACCTTTTCAGTATACGAGTTTCGACATCATCACCTATCCACTTGTGTAAGCCTTCTGCAAACTCCAGGTGATCACGCTCTGCTTTGAGCAGCTTGTTGAAGTCTTGAGGCTGTCCGGCCTGAGGCGTAGCCATTGCGAAAGGGCTAGCGGCGAGAGTCTGCGCAGCATCTGCCCCTAGAAGACCATATTAGGCACAGGACAGAATAGAAGCAAGGGATTCCAAGCACGCCCAGACCCACCTTCATCTCCACCCAGAATGATGCGATAGAGGCCATTTAGTCCGAAGAAGTTCAGGAAGTACCATGACAGTGATGACACCCAGCGGACGTCCATGTCCGGTGTCTGAATCCCGCGCTGAAGCATAGACTTGAAACCCAAGGTCAGCGGAAACGGCAGCTTGACTGTCGGTTCCCCAAAACCCATCATCAGTCGCGAGGGGAGCAGAATCGAACTGGGCCAGGACGTACTCAAGACGAATCCCTCAAAGAAAAAGTTGATCCAGCCCATCACGATCATCTGCGGCACCATCATGACCATTTGCGTCCGCATCCCTGCCATCATACCGTCCATGGCCGCGGGATCCGAGAGTGGATTAGGTGGTGCCGGTGTTTCGCCTTGCTTTGGGGGTCCATCCTTCAGGTACGTACCCTCGGCGAATGCCTTGGATAAGTCCTGCGAGATGGCCTGGTAATAGTAAAGTGGTATAGGAGAATTCGTAGATGTGGCGCGCAGGACGTTGGAGCGCACGAGGGCCCGTCTGGAAGTTGGGTCACATCATCTGCGCCACGGTGTACGTGTCAACTAAAGGGTCCTCACTGCTCTCGGATGGCCGCCCGTGGGAGTTTCGTCGGCGATGACTGTAGGAGGACGACAACGTAGTGCCTCAACACCCCTACGAGTATCTGAGATCACCAAGCATATAAGTACGGGCATAGTGACAGATGAAGAAACACACCATAACAAGGGTGATTGGGAATAGAACCCAGTCACGAATTTGGGGGTCAAGATAAAGTGATGGCACGCTTGTGGAAATGACATTGAGCTTCGAGTGCCGTAAAAATAGAAAGTAGACTCACGTAGACCCCATGGCGTCCTCTTGTGTTTAGGACGTCGCGATACAGAGTGGTGGAAATGGTCAAGCTTGTCAAGTCCAAAGTTGACTCGATGTGGCAATGAGCACTGGATGCCGGGCCGGCCGTCCCGCTTTCCAGTGCGAAGGCCTTGCGCACAGATTGGATTCACCCCTCAACCAGTGGTCCGTTCAACCTTCAAGTTTCAAAGTCTAAACATGCCCGATTTTCGTGAGCATGTTGAATTTTTGATCAGCGCCTCTCAAGATCACTCGGGCGATCGTGCACTGGAGCGCTGGACATCGTGCGTCTGGGTAGTTTGCACGCCGTGCAAAACATGCAGTTTCAAAGCTGACGCCGGCGCAATTACTCACCCTCAGTCTCAAGGTATCAGATGAACGTATCGATCGTGCGCCACGTCTCCTTTACGTTGCTGCAGAGTTGGTGCCAATCGCTTAAAGGTGGCAACGAGGTCGTGTCTGAACTACCCGAAGATCAAGAAGCCTCGTGTCTGGAAACGGTGCTCGACTTGTATCGTTCACAGGATGCTCCGGCACCGCGTGACAAGTTGATGAGCAGGCTACTTTCGTACGTGTACTGTTGATCACCTGGGGTGTTGATCGTTTCTTCAACCAACGTTGGGGTAATAGAGAGCCGAAATTGCAACCTATTTTGTCTCATTTACACGCTGCCCTCGCGTCTCGTGATTCAAATGAGGCAATTTCGGAAGATTTGTTTGACATGATAGGTTATGATGACATGGACGTGATTGTCGAGATTCTCGACAAAAGGTCTTTTGTTGCAGCGGAGGTGCGATGTCAACTTGAGGGCTTGTTGGGAGAGCGTCCTGTTGATATCTTGACAAGCTGGAAACAGCTCTGAAGAGACCTCGAGACGAAACACCGATCGGCGGACGGGATGCTGCTCCTGGTAAACTCTCACCTCCACGTTTCTATGTAGTCTCGGCGAATAAGTTTGCTTTTCCATATTAGACAGCGGGACCAGTCTTACGCATGTCGACGCGAAAAGACGGATTGAAGAGACCCTCAGGCACAACGCGGAACGACCGCTGTTTGCGGGACCAGCGGTTTCGTAATTCCTCCCACTTACCTTCACGCGGCCTCACATCGTCCATCCTAGCAGGAATCTGCCCCAGAATTTCTGCCACACGTCTATAGTGCTGCAGTTTCTCAAGGAAATATACTCTCGGATTCGGGTAAAAGGTTTACTCTTCCAGTGGGGACCACTCAGCATGTTCGAGAGGTGTGTGGATTATGGTACTCCAGGATTGTCCACGTCTGGTGCTAATCGGGGTACCAGTACTATGAAGAAGTCGTTGTGCCTCCTGCAAAGGCGATTCCTCCACGCACCACGGAAAGGCTCATTCCCGTGAACGAACTTGACGATCTGGCTAGGAAGTCATTCCCTGTACATTCAATCTCATTATGGTTCAGGTTCAAATTTGCTGAGAACAACGCGTAGGGTTATGCCTCATTAAACAGGATGCAATCCATCATCTATCCCACTGCTTATGGTTCGAATGAGAACGTGTTGGTGTGTGGTAATGATGGCTCTTTCTATATTGCTATCCAAGGATTACTAACACTTGCCCCTCCAGCCCCCACTGGTGCAGTACGTGAATCGCCGTCCTGACAGAAGACATCAACGTCTCATCTTCACTTCTCATTGTTAGGGTAAAACAGATGTGGCTATGCTGACGATCCTCCGAGTGCTAAATCAGCATCGCTCTCGTTCCGAGTCTGAGCCACTTCCTGCTTCTATTCGAAAAGATGATTTCAAAATCATTTATGTGTAAATGTCCAACTTTGCATACTAATAAGGTCAGGATTCTGATTGCTTTAAACGTTCAGGGCTCCCATGAAGGCCTTAGCTTCTGAGATCGTGAGGAAGTTCGCCAAACGGCTCCGGTGGCTTTCCATCCGTGTCCGCGAGCTCACCGGTGATATGCAATTGACAAAAGCAGAGATAGCGGAGACGCAAATCATTGTGACAACGCCAGAGAAGTGGGACGTCGTCACTAGGAAGCCGACCGGTGAAGGGGATATTGCATCAGTAAGCATGTCCCTCTGCGTGAAGCACATGGTCTTGAAAGGATTTTCCAACGCAGAAACTAAAATTGTTAATCATCGACGAGGTCCACCTTCTGAACGAAGACCGCGGCGCCGTCATAGAGACAATCGTTGCCCGAACTTTGCGCCAGGTGCGTGTCTTTGAATGTTGAATGGGTTTCGCTGGCGATTTACCCTTGTCAGGTGGAATCGAGTCAATCTGTAATTCGTATCGTAGGGCTGAGTGCCACGCTCCCGAATTACATTGATGTCGCTGATTTTCTGAGGTTTGCTACGTTCTTGATCAGCATCGTGGCGCTCATTCTGGTGGCAGCGTCTCGCGACAGACCGGACTGTTCTACTTTGATTCGTCATTTAGACCGGTCCCACTTGAACAGCGTTTTATTGGAGTCAAGGGGAAGCCCGGAAGCGCGCAGTCGAGGATGAATTTAGATCTCGTGACTTTCGAGAAGGTTTCTGAGCTTGTCCAAGCAGGACATCAAGTTATGGTATTTGTCCATGCCAGGAAAGAAACAGTCAAGGCTGCTTTAGCTCTCCAGGAAGCGGCCATCAAAGAAGACATCATGACGGAGTTTAGCTGTCAAGACCACCCGAATTATAGTCACTTCCGCCATGAAATAAACACTTCCAGAAACAAGGAGATGAAACAATTGTTTGATGATGGCTTTGGTATTCACCATGCTGGAATGCTGCGCGCCGATAGGAATATGACGGAAAAGATGTTCAGTGCGAAAGCCATCAAGGTAATACTACCTGTTCTGAATACTTCATCCTCCTCTTAGTGCATTCAGGTTCTATGTTGCACTGCGACGCTTGCATGGGGTGTCAATCTACCGGCTCACGCAGGTCAGCGCCCTTGACTTAACCCGAAATAGCGATCTTACATTAGTCGCGGAATTTAGTCATCATTAAGGGCACCCAAGTGTACGATAACTCCAAAGGCTCATTCGTGGATCTGTCTGTCCTCGATGTCCTACAGGTGTTTGGCCGTGCGGGGAGACCGGGCTTTGAGACCAGCGGACAGGGTTTCATCTGTACTACTGGGGACAAACTACAGCATTACTTAGATGCGGTCACTTCTCAGGTAGGGGGATCCCGCATCTTCTTTTACGTGTCCTTGTCTGACGACATGTGCAGAATCCTATTGAGTCGAAGTAAGTATATCCTAACATTCGGCAAAACTATGGCTGATGTCCTCTTTGGAGGTTCGACAAAGGCATGGTTGATGCGATGAATGCCGAGATCTCGCTTGGCACTGTAGCGACAGTACGCGACGCCGTTAGTTGGCTAAGGTACACGTATCTCTTTGTACGGATGCAAAAAAACCCCTTCATGCATGGTGCGTTTTCCCTCCGACGCACCAATCACTGGCATGAGTCTTATAGTAGCGTGCAGGGTTATCCCATGATGAGTTGCGGGATGACCCGTCGCTAAATAACAAGCGACACCAACTAGTTCTCGGCTCGGCAAGCAGGCTTGTGGAGGCTCGCATGGTTGATCATGTAAAGGACAGCGGTTCGTTTACTATCACCGACCTTGGAAGAATTGCGGCAAAATACTACATCCATCACAAGTCGATCGAAATCTTCAACCGAGTCCTCGGGACGCACATGACTGAGGAAGGTGTCCTCTCCATGATCAGCCTCAGCACTGAGGCAAGTGACTTCAGCTAAACGTTACACGGCCGCATGAATGACCCTTAAAATGGTTGCAGTTTGATCAGATCCAGGTTCGGGACAACGAGATAAAAGAGCTTACTTCACTACTTGATCAGGCTCCCTACGAGGTGGAAGTGAGTAAAAAGGGCCACACGAATGCTCAAATTGACTTCCTCCTGTTCAGAACGCATTTGAAAACAGTTCGGGCAAAGTTCGTATAAGTGGAGAAAGTTCTGGGAACAAGTCAGGAAAAGCCCCCGATGAGCCAGAATTATTGATCACACGACAAGGCAAAGTAAACGTATTACTCCAGGGCTACATCTCTTGGATTCCTGTGGACGACTTCGCTCTGATATCGGATATGCAATACGTCGCTCAGAACGCCGGGCGCATTGTTCGTGCCCTTCTCGAAATAACCATCAGCAAGAAGTGGGCTAGCACAACTGCTGTCTTGATGGCGATAAGCAAAGCTATCGAAAACCGTATCTGGCCCTCTGATCACCCATTTAAGCAGTTCAACCTGAAACGGGATGTCTTCTATGGGCTAGAGCGATTCGCTTCTGATTACTCCGTCTCAGACCTGGCGCGGATGTCGCCAGTGGAACTGGGAAACTTAGTTCATCTCAACCCGATCCATGGACAAGCTATTCTTAACGCCGCTAAAGAATTTCCTGCACTCGATGTCTCGTATTCTTTGCGCCCTCTCGGTTCCGATGTTCTCAGAATTGACACCCGTGTGCGTAGTTCCTTCTCATGGAGTCCAAAACACGGTCCTGTTGAACCATTCTGGCTCTGGGTTGAGGATCATGAAGAGGGAGTAATCCTACAAGTTTCCTATCTTCTTCTCCGACAATCGACAAACGTGTTGGACGTGGAGTTTCTAATTTCTATACCAGAAGGAGAGGTCCCACCCTTTGTGACCATACGCTACGTCTTTGAGAGATGGATGGGCGCTGAAGACGAAGTCAATGTTCCTTTCGACGATTTGGTCATGCCTGCTCGGTCTGACAGTCATACCCCACGTCTCAATATCCCGTTTTTGCCACTCTCTGTCTTACGGAATAACGTTCTCGGGGAGCTATTCGCCACGAAACTACGGTTCCTAAACGCAATTCAAACACAGGCTTTCTGGAGCACAGTAAATACAGCGAACAACGCCCTTGTCTGTGCGCCGAGTGGTTCTGGCAAGACTGCTTTGGGCCACATATTGGTGTGGTGAGGCGATCCTCATCTCGTCCGACCTGGGGTTATTGAAATTTTGGACAGTGAGACGCTAGCTCGCATGGAGAAGCACGGATATGTCCTGGTCATCGCACCACGACACAGTATCGTGATGGAGTGGATGTCGGATCTACGTGGAGTACTGTCGGTTATGGGTTTCTCGATGAGTTTTGTTAAGGGCTCGGGTGCGCTCGCACCTGCCAGGAGCAAGGAGATACGCCTGACCACCTCGGTACATCTTCTGGCCGCGCTCTCCGAGGAAAAGAATTTGGCTCAGTCGTACCCAGGACTGCAGCTGGTAATCCTCGAGAACCTGGAGCAATTGGACCCATATTATGAGCTTGCCATATCCTCGCTCCGCCGCGTCATCCAAACTCAGTCAACCCGCGTCGTAGGCTTCTCCGCGTCACTGACCGATGCAGCGGACCTAGCCACGTGGCTTGACGTGGCTCCGTCTGCTTTCCACGGCTTTAGACCGAGTGATCGGGACCAGTCACTCAGGGTGGTCGGCCATACGTTCGCGATCCCGCATTCTGCTGCTCTATTCAAGGCCATGGCCAGGCCCGCATCCGCTGCCATCCTTTCCGTCAGTCACGCTCCCGCAATCGTGTTCGTGCCATCCCGGACGCATTGCCATTCCGTCGCCCTGGACCTCATCGTCAATTGCACCCTTGAAACGGGGGCAGCGACCGGATATCTCCCCTCTGACGCATCCGCGGCATTCCTCGAGCAGCACGTGCACAGGCTGCAGGACCGCGGCCTATCCGATTTCATATCGAAGGGACTCGGCTTTTTCCATTCGGGCCTGCACAAGCAAGATCGCGCGACCATTTTGGAGTTGTACGCCGAGGGCGTCGTCCGGGTGCTCGTTGTGTCCAGGGACGCATGTTGGGCGCTCCCCGTCCGTGCTGCCGTGGTGGTGGTGATGGGAACGCAGTATTACGCCGTCCAGGAGGATGGCGCGGGGCGCCAGCTGCGCAACTATACCCTCGAGGAGCTAGTCCACATGCAAGGGCGTGCAGTGCGCCACGGGGAGGTGGGCCACTTCCACCTATTCTGTCAGGCGGAGGACAAAGACACCTACATGCGGTTCCTGGAGGGAGGGCTTCCGCTAGAGTCCCGGCTCCTGGATTCGGATCAGTTGCGGCGGTGGTACAAGTACCATCGCGACGGGGGACACATCAGAAATAAGCAGGAAGGCGTCCAGGCGCTCTCCTGGACCTTCTTGGCGCGACGCGTCGCTTCTAATCCCACCTATTATGACAGCGAGGGAACTCGGGACGAATGCCTGTCAAGAATCGTGGATAAGTTGGAGGATTCGATTATACATCATAGTCAGGATAGCTCATCTGCTGTTGATATGACTGCGGCTGCCGCTCGGCAGAGCTAGAGTTATATTCTGTACTCATTACAACACACTTGGGATTCTAACCACTACACTGCCTTGTCTACTCAAGAAATGACGTTCTCCATCTGAATCTCTATGCCAAGTACTTTTTGAGCTTCTGCAGGCGCTCTACGGCAGCACTCAACGTGTCTAGATCTTTGCAGAATGAAAAGCGAATGTAGTTTTCCCCAAAGGACACATGTTCTTCGCAGTAGAACTTGAGTCGAATGATGTGAGCCAGGACAATCCAGTTGGGGAACACTATGAGATGCGTACCTCGCTCACTGGGATCGAAGAGACTCCGACTTCCATCGCAATGAACCAGCATGCCCTAGTCAGAGAGTTAGCGACACAATATCCCATCAGGCCAGACGTGGGCGCTAAAAATATCACCGAAAATCGCGACCCCTTCCCAGCACACTTTCCGGAAAGGGGTAATCATCGGGAAATTTAACGCTGGATGAGTCCTGCGAGGAAAGTATGAAAAGGGGTAGCCACGACCGAAGCGCTTAGGACGGACCATCAAGACGAAGTAGGTCCCCTCTGGAAGTGAGTAGGATATTCCGAGTCTGTCGAACGCGCTGACAAAGAGGTCACGTCTCTCCTGGTACTCCCTCAGTTGAGTTTCGAAGAATCGGTTCGCAGCTGCCTGCTCAAGTCCAGCGGCGGCAGCTTCCTGGAGAGGGGAATTCGTGCAGAACACGATCCGAGTGCTGGCTGCCAAAGTCGGGTTGATGATGGAGGGTGGCCCAATGAGCCAGCCCACTCTCCATCCAGTAGCGGCGAACGATTCTAAGGCGAAGATGAGAAGGGAATACGCAGAAGGTAGAAAGAAAACTCGCTTCCGGCAGAGCCAACAGTGACAGTGCGATCCCACATCCCGGGGAATGTAGCGATGCGAATGTGTTCCTTGTTGTCAAAGACCAAACAGTCGTACTGGTATAACGACGTTGAGGGGATGCATGTCATGGCCAAAAGATTCTGAGCGCACCACTTCGTCTGCCATGACAAGAAGATTGAACTCCACTGCGAGAGCGGCAATCTTCTCTAGCTCATCGCGGGTAAAAACTTTCCCAACGGGGTTATGAGGGGTGTTAACGATAATCACTTTGGTGCGAGGGGTGATAGCGGCTCTGCAAGAACATGATTCGGCACAACACTTCAAGAAATAAACGAGACGCTGACCGTAGTTCTTCAAAATTGATGGTCCAGTCATTACTCGTTGGCTTTGGGATGTCATGCGAAGGGGGATGCAAGGGGACGTATACGGGCTTTCCGCCATTAAACGTGACGGATGGCAAATACTGATCAAAAAATGGTTCGAGCATAATAACTTCATCGCCATACTCCAGAAAAGCCGTGAAGACAGCATATTGCCCTGCGTGCCATGTGTATTAACATTATGCTAAGGGTATGCTGAAAAATGTATACCTTCATTAGCCCCGCTTGTGACAAGAATCTCAGTGTCAATGTTTAGGTCTCTGTTGAACTGGGGGCCGTAAAACTGCTTGATTGCTTGGCGCAGACGGGGACGGCCCCTGGGGTGGGAGTAGTGGTTTGGTCCCACGGTATTGAGGGCTTCTTCTGCGGCAGCTGTGATCCATTTGGGGGGGCCAAAGTTCATATAACCTTGACCGAGGTTTAGGCAGTCTGATGGCAGGTTGGCCGCACTAACAGCATGTCAAAAGGTATGGGGAGAAAGACAGGAATTGAGACATACTTGAAGATTGACCACACATCTTGTGCTAGGGCACGTCCCTCATGGAGACGTGAGGAGAATGGTATCACGGCGGGCTCGCGGTTTATATCACGTTGCAGACCTTTCGAAACATCATTCTGAGCTTGAGACATCTGTGAGTAGAGGGCAGCGAGAGGCCAGTTGAGTGATCTCTTGGTTACCGCTGAGAGGACAGTAAGCATGGATGTGACTTTACTTGGATCGTGGTCAGCGATTCAAGTAAGTTGTTGCAGTATTGTGGTGGTGTTGCTGCCACAGAATCACTGGTATGGTATTGACGCCGAGTGGAAGAGCAATTATCCCATCACGTGCGCCCAATTTGTCAGCAGCGTCTAGAAAAGCCAGTCGCGCCCTCACTCTTCGAGTCACCCCGTAACACTTTTATGAGAAAATAAGGCTAACTTCCACAGGCTTTTCTGTCTTCGCCGGTAGTAATGAGTGATACAGATGATAGACAACCCCTTGGAACAATCGAGGAGTACGTGTCCTATTTATCCCCTTCTCAACCACGTGCTGGTATCGTACATTCTGACGACGTGATGACACCTAGGACGGCGAGTACCAACTCCGATTCTTTCTCGTATCCTGCGAACGCACAGGAAGTAATCCAATCCCACGATGAAAGTAACGAAGAGGAAGAGGAGTTTGTCTATCCTGGCGATGAGGATGATGTTGGAGCTTCAGACGCGCTTCCTGTGCAAATCTCCGAGACTATTACGTCTACTCCGTCTCCTTCCGAGAGCCAAGTAGCGGTTCCACTCCAATCGTCAGAGCTGACGGAGTATCCTTCATCAATTGAAGCCCTCCACGAGACCTCACCTTCTCGCCCCCCTCCAAATCCGAACTCCCCTTCTCCCGCACAAGCTCAAGCATCACCTGCTCAGCTTGAAGCAATTTATGCTGCGGCCTCCTCTGGTGATTTACCTCTGCTGCAGCGAATCATACAGAATGCTCTGCACACTGGCAACGTCGAATCGTTTTCCCTTGTCAATGGCGCGTCTTCACGGACTGGATCGACAGCATTGCATGCTGCTGCTGGCAGAGGTTATCTCGATATTGTCAAATGGTGTAAGGACAGTTGCTCTCTCGTGCCACTTGATTCCTGACGATGCACACATAGTGATCGAGGGTTGTGGGGCCATTCCTGATTTAGAGGATAGGGAAGGAGAGGTATAATGCATCCTCGTTCACACTTGCTCTTTAGGGGTCACTAACTTCATTAGACCTCCTTACATAAAGCAGCCCTGCACGGTTGGTTGGAAATCACCCAGTATTTGGTCTCGAAGGGTGCGGATGTCCATGCACAAGATGCTGACGGTTGGACGGCCTTGCATAATGCATGCTCCAAGGTGTGTAATTCGTTTCCCGCTTTGCACACCCCCACGTACCTTCAGAAAGGGCTATCTGGATATTGTCCGATGGCTGTGTGAACAAGGCGGCGCAGTGGTGCCAGTCAATGGTGTGCCTGGCGTTGATACACGCAGCAAAGGCGGATGGACCCCTCTCAGTGAGTTTAGCTGGCTCATCATCGTCATAATACTGAGAGCCTTTAGTGAATGCATCTTCCAAGGGTCACCTTCCTGTTGTTCTTTACCTCCTGACGAAGCAGTCTGCGAACCCCCTCGTCCGAAACAATTGGGGTGAGACTGCCTACGATGCATCAGCTGCTGTATTCGAAGTTTGGATTTGTGAAGTAAGGCAATTGCGGTTGTTTACATTTGCCGTCTAATTTTCTTGCAGGTCCTTTCGAGGTCTGAGGCAGAGCAATGGCGACAATCCATCATCCCGTATGACCCGTTGGCTGTGCATAGCACGATTCCCTTAATCCTGTATGAGAACCAACGGCTCGATATTCGGCTGAAGACCCTAGCTGTTTCCGGTGGCCGGCCGAGGTTTTCGCCATCTGGTTTGGGGAAAGGCGGGCGTCGGCCGCCGTTTGAGTTAAAGCTGTTCAAGCCGGATGATGTGACGGGAAAGAAGCTCGCCCCTGCGTGGAGGAGCGCCGTGCTGCTTCCGTTAAAAGAGGAGCCGTTCAAGCTCCCTAAGCCCGGCGTCAAGAATGTCCAGAGTGGTGTCGAGAGGAGCCACTTCTGGCTGTGAGTCGCTCTTCAAGCTCAATTTCATCCAGTCACTAAAATTTGTTATCAGCTCTGACTGGACATTGGACGTGACGCTTCCCGAAGTCGATGCGGAAACGGGATGGCAGTATGCCCAGTCGTTCGATGACCCTGATGAACAGTGGACACCTGAACCGCCTCCTCGGCTAGAGCGTTTGTTGGCTGGGGGCTCTGCAGTAGCAGCACTTAGCGCCTCTGGCTCTAGTAGCAGCTCGCGTTCTCATTCCGGTTCGATCTCTGCTCACTCCTGGGTACGAAGAAGACGGTGGGTACGCGTAATGAAGCGGCGTTTAGATATTCCTCCCTTGCCGTTCCTTGGACCCGATGGCCGGTATTATCACTGGTTACAGGATGGCACGATGATGCCTTTCGAAGATGCTGTCGGCCTCGAGGATCCAGAAGGTCAAGAACTCTCACAAGTTCCTAGTAACCCTCTTGCCTCGGCCCAGGACTATGTTGCCCGTGCCCGTTATCTTGCGGGTCCGCAGATGGGGGATCTTGAACCCGTTGATCAGTTGAACTCTGCAGTTGAAGCTCGCAGAGCTATTGCAAAACTCGAGCGTGCTACGACAGAATTGAGACAGGGCATTCTGGGTACGCTTTAAAGTAATCATCTTTTCAATTCTGACTGAAGTGGCGTAGGCGATGATGACCCGGAACGTAAGACCCACGCAGAGGTTCTATTAAATGCATATAGTCGAGAACTTGAGCGGCGACGGTTGGCAGCCGGTGCTCAGGGTTTGCTTCTTAGCACCGGAGGTACAAATCTCTCCAAACTAAGTAGTACTACACTAAGCGCTTGTCATGTGCAGATGACGATCAAAGCGAGGAAGATGATGACGATGACGATGACTTTCATTATCAAGCCTCGTCACAGCAAAGTTCAATGCGTCCATCATCTGTGCAGTCGTTCTCGGGTGATCACCTTGGCAGGAGGCCTACACCCCGAACACCGACGGACCTTACACCCCATCTATCACAAGCTCCCGAATTCAGAGTCCCTACCCACGAAGCCCCACAAAAGGTGGTCGCACCAAAATATACTCCCCCTACCCCACATGAGATGCGTGCACGTTGGGAAAGAGATCACCACGTTCAAAACTGCCGCAATTGTCAGCGTCGCTTCAGTTTCTTGCTCCGTCGGGTACGTCTAACACTTCTTTCTCTTCCTGCACAAGACTGACCGCGACTCATTGTGCTAGCATGTGAGTTGTGAAACAATCCACTTCCGCCAAAACCTGACAAGGCCATAGCATTGCCGCCGGTGTGGGCGCATTTTCTGTGACCGTTGCTCATCGAACAGGGTTCCCCTCGACCCATCCGAGATCGTTCAGGATCCTACCTCCCCCGATTCCTCTGCATCGACGTCCTCCCAACGAGTCTGTCATTCATGCTACGATGCTGTGAGTGTACCCGCTCCCAACCGATTCCGTGATAGTAGAGTGGCGTCGATGGAGAGGATCTTCGTCGACCAGGCGAGGCTTTCAGTCGCCAATCTGACGAGAGAGACCAGCTCGCAGTTGAGCGATCTCGCGGAGTAAGCACGTCCACGCTTAACCAAGTGACTAGACCCCCTTACGTACCACAATTCCAGATGCCCTGTCTGTAGTCAGAACCTGGCTGAACTTGGCCCAGCTGCGGAACAAGAGGCGCACGTTAGGATCTGCTTGGACGGCGGCAAGGGACAGCCCCCGCAGACCGCCAAGTATTTGGTATACCAACTTCCTGGGGAGAGTACCCTTATTGGCATTGAATGTAAGATAACACGATTGCTTGCGGGTTAGGCTTACTCACATCTCTTAATTCCAGGCGTCATCTGTCTCGAGGAGTTTGCGGAAGGCTCTGTTGTTGCGCGTCTAAGCTGCCTTTGTAGTTTTCACAACGGCAAGCACCAAGTTCAGTTCGTGTGCTGCTGGTTTTCTGATTTATGCTGCAGCATGTTTGTCCTCCTGGCTTCAACGCGGTAAATCCTGCCCAGTCCACGCGCGGGATCCGTGATTCAGGGCTCCCTTGGTGCACACTATTTGTCACGTAATATCATGATTTGACGCTTGCGATGATCAACTTACGTATCCCACATGCCTAGTACACCATTTGGCTAGTCTGCTTGCAATATGATCGCGTTTCATGATACAAAGCTACGTCGAGAAATAATACAGAAACCTACAACACTGGTGCTCTGCTTAATTCTCGTCTCGAGGTTCATAAAACGTGTTGTAGTAAATCCTGCTGGTATCAACGCGGATAATCTCGGAAAGGTCCTCAGCATCAGGTTCGATGATGTCCTGACCCTTTCGCCCGTCATCTTGGTCATCGTCAAACCACGTTGATGGATCTTCATCCTCCGAGTCGTCATCTCCCTCATCTTCGAGGTCGGACTCCGAAGGTTTGTAATTCCTAAACGGAGTAGATATCAGAACAAGTAGAATTTTTCGGGGGGAGAGTGGCACGGTCAACGTACATGAATGCCCAGATGCGTGCTTCTTGTTCCTCCCGGGTCAATGCGCGGTCCTTCACCGACAGGAGCCCTTGTTTCTGCCGCCTCTCTAGCAAGCGTTGTTTCCTCTCAAGATCCGCGGCATGTGCCTGTTGCTCAAGTTCTACGGCTTCTTCAAGTGATAATGCTGGCACCTTGTCGCCATTTTGTTGGCGGAAGGCGCTGCCCTGAAAAAAAAAGGAAGAAAAATCAGTTTTTGAAAAAGAAACAAATCAGAGACATGTGGGGAATAGAGTAGAGCGAATAAATGACGACATAAAGAGTGAAGGGGAAGATGGGGGTGAAATGCGACACGCACGAACTTTTCGAGCGCTCGTAATTTAGCCTCGATTGGACGGGGTGGTCCAGGCGCCTCGTCGATGCGCATCTGCTCGTCCTCATTGATATGGGTGAGTTCGAGGCCGACCTGAATGTCTTTCATTCCTTCGAGTTCGTGCAACTGCGCTTCGATCTTGGCTTGCTCGGCCATTATGCGCGGAACATACGTCGATGTAGAGGGCGCCCTGAGAGACGGAGAACAAAAGAAAAAAAAAACGGCGTATATGCGTCAGATGTGGGTGGACGGACACGGACAGAAACGGAGAGAATTGACGGACGGTGTAGCGAGGATCTTAGCGTTTCTGTCATAGAGGTCTCTGAGTTCCCGAACGGACAACTCTTCGATGGGAGGTGCTTTGGGCTTCGGCGGTACTCTGAAGCCAGGTATGGGAGCGATCTTTCTGGATCGCATCGGGGAGGGGTGGTTACTTAGAGGACATGCAGCCTGCATGTGTGTAGAAATGTAGATGTGGCGTGCAGGATACGGTATGAACGCGGCGGGGCAATGAATTGACTATAAGTCAATGGATTATAGTTCCTGTTTTATAGACGACGACCAGTCGGCGACGGACCGGCGGTCGTCTGCCGTACAAGCGTGTACAGCGCTTTGCTTTACAACAATTCCTGACTCGTTACACACTATCACCAGGCTAGACAACAGTACAATGCTACGAATACACCACTCATACACGACCACACCATTTATTCACATAAACATGTCACCCTACAAACGATCGGCGTCATCAGTGAACATCATTACGGGAGACGAAGGAACACACGTACCGCCCCTGGAGGCATGAATTCGTCATTGTCTGGGCCACGAAGGTTTCCCCCGCCAGGAAATCCCCCCCTTGGGCCTAGACCAGTACTACCTGGGAATGGCCCTAGCCCTGGACCAACAGGGTCAAACCGAGCGCCTGGTGGCGCTCCCATCGGTGGCAAGTAACCATCACCGCCCCAAGGCCCGCGGTTTGGAGGGGAGGTCCCTCGCCCGCGACCAAAGATGGGGTGATTCGGACCAACAAACATCCCGTCACCACCAGAACCAGGAAACAGTGGCGGTGGGCCGAAACCACCCAGAGGATCGACACCCAGCGGATCAAGATCGCGACGACCAATCTCGAGCGTATTCCTAGATGGAATATGAGAGGGTTCGCCGAAGGGGCGCTCAGGAGCATAAGGAGGCGAGAAGGGCTGTGGACGGGCAGGATTGTTAGCTGGAGAGTCTCGTCTGGGTAAATGTGAGGACTGGGGAGGATCGGAGCCCTCTGAATAGCCTTCCTTGTACAAGCCAGGGATGACTTGCTGAATTATCTTCAGCTTAAGCTGGTCGGTAAAGTCGGCGACACGGTTAGATGAAATAAAGCCGTGGATGAGGGGTGAGGGATTATCAGCTTGCGCATCAAACGGGAAAAAAGATGGAGAGGTGAAATCGTTTGTGGAAATATCCAAAGAAGCCGTTTTATCGCTCTAATGCCATCTGTATCAGCTCTCTGACGACGGGGAAAAGAAAAGATGGTCACGTACCCCGACCGCGATGGCGTTGATCAGCGTACGGCTACCGAGCTTGACAGCTTTTATAATGAACTCAAGGCTGCTCTGTTCGTGACGATATCTGAGTGTGTAATTTCCAGGTCCATTTGCATTCCAGGATTCTGGAAGTACGCCATTCACAGTGGTACTCGGTAGAGATGTATCGTCGACGGCGATCAGTCTGAAGGAAAGGGCGTTGAAGGCAGAGTGAATTAGAGCAACGATGGCGTCTTGTTGGGAATCAAGTCGTTTTTGGCTTGACGGCAACAAGTTAAGAAGTGGTGAAATCAACGCCGAAGGGTCCAATATGTCTGGAGCCATAGCTCAAGACTTTGTGCAAGTTGGCGGTTATCCAAGGAGGAGATTGACTACGCGACTGACGAGCGACGACGTAATATTACATAAGCAAAGCGTGGCAATGGGAATGCTTTTCGAGGGTTTTGGACCTTCTTGACCTTCTTGATCGTTGACCCCCGACCCCGCATTTATCTAGCGCTTCGACTCGTCTTCAATCTTCAATCATGCCCCGCAGGGACAGGTCGTATTCTCCAGACTCTCCAAACAAGAGGGTGAGACCTTCACATCGCTCTCGGTCTCCGTCGCCGACCAGGCGTAACTCCCAAAGGCCTACCAGCTCAAGGTATACCGACGACAGGGATCGTGACCGTTACAGAGACCGCGACCGCGACCGGGATAGGGATCGTTATCGAGATACCAGGGGTCGCGACTCGAGAGATGACAGAAGGGACGAGAGAAGAGATGACCGACGCGATGACAGAAGAGATGATAGGCGCGATGATAGACGTAGGGACGATCGGAGGCGTTCACGCTCTCGCGACCGACGAGACCCCAAACCCTCACCTGCCAGGGATACCCCCGAAAAGACAGAGTCGACCCCCCTTGTGGAAGATGAAAAGCTCAAGGCGAAGAGGGCAAAACTGGAAGCATGGAAAAAAGAGAGGGAAGCCAAAAAAGCCTTGGGTGAAGCCAAGGCCAAAGCTATGGCACTTGCTGGAAAGTCTGCTCTCCCAAGTGAGTAGGTTGTTTTCCTCGGCAGAGTATTGTGATTTCATCACTTGATCCGTTCCTTTACAGCACCGTCATCCACAGGCACCGCGAAGCTAGCTGGCTCTTTGAATCGCTCCGCTTTCGGGGGTTTGGGTCTGAAGGGCCTACCCGTTAAGCCCGATTTACTCAAAGGCAGCAAAGCGGCGCCTTCTATGGACGATTCAGTCGAAACGAAGCGTCAGCTTGAGATGCTTGGTGACATGCCCGCCGTCGATATGACCATGGCCGACGGAGAGGCCACCATTGGCGACCTCGAAGTTGACGACGACGACGAAGACGCGAACCGCATTGATGCGGAGTCCAAGGCCAAAGCTCGTGCCAAGGCAGAAAACTCCATGGACGTGGATGACGACGACGACGCAGACCCATTGGACGCCTTTATGGCTGGTGTCAAGAATGAGGTAAAGAAAGTAAACGCGGAGGATCTCAAGAAGATGGTAGGCTCTGGTCGTTTGCCTGAACAAGGGGATGACAGGATGAACGAAGCCGGTGCAGATGATGACGGAGATGTTGAAGTGGAAGACGAGTTGGACGCGACTGATCTCAACCCTGAAGATATTCTCGCCCTTGCAGCGAAAAAGGCCAGAAAGAAGGATCTGGCTGCCGTGGATCACAACAAAGTCAAGTATGAGCCATTCCGGAAGGAATTTTATATTCCACCTCCAGAAGTCGCAGCTATGACCGATGAGGAGGCCGAATTACTGCGACTTGAGCTCGATAGTATCAAAATTCGTGGCGTTGATTGCCCGCGACCAGTGACTAAATGGAGTCATTTTGGCCTCCACGCTAGCGTGTACGTGGTTTTTTTCATCGTTTGTCTTGCTATTCCATCCATGTTGATCAAAATTTCAGTTTGGATGTGATCAAGCGACTGAACTACACGGCTCCAACGTCAATCCAAGCCCAAGCGATTCCTGCCATTATGTCTGGCCGCGATGTCATAGGTGTAGCCAAGACAGGCTCTGGAAAGACCGTCGCGTTCCTTCTTCCCGTCTTTCGTCACATCAAGGACCAGCGCCCACTCGAGCAGATGGAAGGTCCAATGGCAATCATCATGACACCAACTCGTGAGTTAGCTGTGCAAATCTACAGGGATTGCAAGCCTTTCCTAAGGGTGTTAAATCTCCGGGTAAGTGTCTTGTTATGTTGCCACCTCATAAAGTTATTGATGTCCACTGCCATCAGGCTGTCTGCGCATATGGAGGTTCACCAATCAAAGACCAAATTGCCGACATGAAGAAAGGCGCCGAGATTATTGTCTGCACACCAGGCCGCATGATCGACTTGCTCACTGCAAACTCTGGTCGCGTCACAAACCTTAAGCGTGTAACATACCTTGTCTTGGACGAAGCAGATCGTATGTTCGACATGGGCTTTGAGCCGCAAGTTATGAAGATCGTCAACAACATCCGCCCCGACCGTCAGACACTTCTTTTCTCCGCGACGTTCCCGAAACAAATGGATTCGCTGGCAAGGAAGATTCTGAAAAAGCCCCTCGAGATCACTGTGGGCGGCAGGTCTGTCGTTGCTGCGGAGATAGACCAAATTGTGGAGGTTCGCGCGGAGGACACGAAGTTTAACCGCCTGCTCGAAATCTTGGGCCAGATGTACAACGACGATCCGGAAGCGCGAACACTTATCTTTGTAGACCGCCAGGAGGCGGCAGATAATCTGCTACGCGAACTACTTCGCAAGAGTTATCTCGCAATGTCCTTGCATGGCGGGAAGGACCAGGTCGACCGAGATACCACCATTTCCGACTTCAAAAGTGGGGTTGTCCCCGTCGTCATTGCCACCTCAGTCGCTGCAAGAGGGCTGGATGTAAAGCAACTTAAGCTGGTCATCAATTACGATGCGCCGAATCACATGGAAGATTATGTCCATCGTGCCGGCCGAACTGGACGGGCTGGGAACAAAGGCACATGTATCACGTTCATCACCCCAGAGCAGGACAGGTACTCAGTTGACATTTTCCGTGCTCTCAAGGCAAGCAATGCGACAGTGCCTACGGAGCTAGAAGAGCTCGCTAATGGTAAGTTTGACCCATATGTACGTGGGACATATCTTATTTACCCGACGCTCCGCAGGTTTCCTCGAGAAGGTCAAAGCAGGCAAAGCTCAGGCCGCGAGTTCTGGCTTCGGAGGAAAAGGTCTGGACAAACTTGACAAAGAGCGTGATGCTCGAGAAAAGGCGGAGCGCAAGGCCTATGGCGAGCCAGAAGAAGAAAAGGCTGAGGTCTCTACCGAGAAGAAAGATGGGGATGACATGACGTTCGGCAACTTCAAGGTCGAGATTAAACGTGGTCCAGCACCTGATACAAGCAAGGGTCTGCTTGGAGTCGCAGGCGCTGCCGCTGCTGCTCGACGTCTCGCACATGCGAAGGAAGAGGAGAAGATGCAGTCTTCTCTTCGCGCCGCAGAAGAAGCCGCAGCTCGAGCTGGCAAGGACAGTCCCGCTCACAAGCAGGCCCTCAGCGTCGTGGCAAAGCTCAACGCCCAACTCCGCGCATCGAAGCTTGCACTCCAAGCTCAACTTCAGGCCGAGGACGTCAACCGGAAAGTCAACCCGGATGCTACCGATTTCCACGCCATTGTGCCAATCAACGATTATCCGCAGAAGGCGAGGTGGAGAGTTACCAACAAAGAAACTATGGTCCAGGTAAGTCTGGGAGCTGGGTGCTTTGGGGCGGTACGCTGACTCCCTGTCGTTTTCTAGCTCATCGATATGACTGGCGCATCGGTGACAAACAAAGGTGAAGCATCACAATTGTATGCATCCGAACTGGATAGCTGACAAGTTTCCCTCCAGGAATCTACTACGAGTCTGGAAAGGAGCCCCCACCAGACGCACCCCCCAAGCTCCACCTTCTCATCGAATCCAACGAGGAGTTTCGGGTACGTCGTTTGACCTGTCGTCACCGTTATATGCTGAAATGACGATCACATAGGTGGAGAATGCCGTTCGAGAAATCAAGCGACTGCTTATCGAGGCTTCTACAGCTGCACTCCAAGCCGAGATGCGCAACCCTTCTGCACCATCCGGTCGTTACAGCGTCGTTTAAATCGCAATCGTTCTCGGACGTGTCTTCATTTGTACTTACACCATTTGTCGATTAGTTAATTTTATTTCCTCTCTAGAATGGATTGAAATCTCATTATCTCCACCTGACCGGGCGAGATGGTTGTACGGAGATAGATATGTGACAGCTCTGACAGAAGGAAAGACTGCGTTGTGACACGTACGAGTTCCACGCCCCAAATCCTGGAACGATAAACCACCGTTGCTCATACTTGACCCATCTTCGTGGGACCTCTCTTCCTACGACCTATGAGAGCCAATATCTGACGTACGTTTACTCTGTCATTGGCGCGAACGCTTCATGCACGAGAAGTCAGGCCTCTAGGTGCAGAAGTTTCCGCCCCGCGGGCCAACCTTCGTGCCAGCAAAGCGTGGCCCCAAGTAGAAATGGGACTATAGGCACGATTTAGTCCCCGACCCGCTGACCCGAAATCCCATCGCCTTTCCGTTGGCGTTCATAGAACGTCGTGAGTTCCATTCTGTGGTTCTTTAAGGATATGGATAGTATCACGCGTAGATGAGAGGGGAACAGATGATGCATTATGTTTGATATCACGCAGCCTAACATACATGTGCCCTCCAGTGAGGGTGCTGGGATCCGAGGATCGGCGGGGAGGCCACACTTGTGAGTGCGTGTCCTAGCATTACGCCGCTGATGTATGTACACTGATACTTGTATCAGGTCGGCGCCGGATCGGACTCTAACGGGTTCTATCCCTTGTGGGAGTCTTCTAAAAGTACCGTTTCGGAGATAAGCACGTTTGACAAGTCCCGGGGCTAATCTATGAATGGTGATAATGCTACAGGTAGGGGAGCAGGTAAAAAAAAAAGTGACGAGAAGGGTAATGTCGAGCGCCCACTTTTTTCCGATCAGCTCCTTTCGTATCATGGCCTTTGGAGTAAGTACCTGTACGACCAAATTGCCTAATGTGGTGCGGCGCTGAGTTTCTCGTTGTGGCGTCGTACTCTAGTTTGAACAGTGAACAGTGATAAATTCGGCCTCTAGTTTGGATATACATGCGACACACCTGAACTCGAGATCGTAATCGCCTAAACAGCACATAACTCATGACGTCAGGTTTCCCCAGTCACCACCACTAGTCAATAACGTACGTCGGCTGGGCGATATACTGGGACAACGTATTCTGGGATAGTGGTCCCACATGGCTGGAACTCGGAACTCTCGTTCGGTCCAAGTTGACCCAACTCGGAGCTGAAACGCCGCGACCCATCGCACCCATGTGCCAGACCACGTTTTAGACATCCTCCGTAGATTCGGTGAACCCTACGCTTGGTTGAGGAGCTATCCCCGTTTACAGACACGAATTCAGATATATCCGTCGTTTAGATTTTCCTAGGATGCTCTTCTCTCCACTCTGTGACTCATGGATATCGACAATCGTGCAACTCACCATGTCTCCCCACCGCTGTCACCTATGGCCGCGAAATTCGGGCGCGAATTGGACGTGATGATGAAGAGTGTTTCTGATATCTCTCTTTTGCCGGTGCCAGCAGAATGTCAAGAAAGCCGGATCGCCCTCACGAAAGAGACTAAAGCTTCCGGAGATGTCGAATGTGACGAGGACTGGGCGCTCGACACAAGAAATCCACGCAACTGGCCTTCACAGAAAAAGTGGGCGGCAGTAAGCGTGGTGAGTTTCTCCTGTCCCTTCTACAATTGAGATGCTCAAACGTGTCCTTGTGGCATGATAGGTCTCAGCTTATACCGTCGTCGCTGCTATTGTCAGCTCTATGATGGCACCTGCTTTGCCGCAAATCGCGGCTCAATTTCGTATCGTCAACAATGCAGAAGTCGCTTTGATGCTGTCTATATTTATGCTTTCCTATGCTCTGAGCCCGCTCCTTCTTGCGCCGTTATCTGAAATGTTCGGTAGATTCTGGGTGGGTTTCCCGTCTTACCGTCCTTTTGGGGATGTTCTTATCCATGGCTTTTCTAGATTCTCCACATCAACAACTTGTTGTTTATGTTCTTTAACCTGGGTTGTGCATTCGCTCCATCTAAAGCCGCCCTCCTCTGCTTCCGCTTTCTCTGTATGTTTAAAGAACGATTTCTACTGAACCGACCCTGAAATTAGTGCAGGCGGTTTCGCGGGTGGTTCACCCAACTCCCTTGGTGGAGGTATTGTCGCAGACGTCTTTGCAGCCGAGGACCGCGCTGTGGCGATGGCGGTCTTTACCTTCGGTCCCGTTTTTGGTGGGTCCAAATACTCCGAGGTTGCCTACATTACTCTGATATCCTGTCTCCTTGAGCACCTGCGATCGGTCCCGCAATTGGTGGATTTATGACCGAAACTATTGGGTGGAGATATCTCTTCCTCCTCGTCTCTGGCCTTTCTGCACTTGCCCTCGTAGGTGGTATCCTTCTGTATCGTGAGACGTATGCTCCTGTCATTCGCCGACGGATCATGCAAGAGACAAGGGCAGCTGGGCAAGCATCAGAAGCCCAAACACATCTTCCTCAGGCTCGGGGAAATCGTAACAGCCTAAATTACTTTCTCGCTAACCTTCAAAGGCCGTTCATGCTGCTGATTGGAAGCGTCGTCTGCTTCATGTTTAGTTCATATATGGCCTTGTGAGTCCTTTTTAGTCGTTTCTATGCGCACTACTGAGTCAAGTAGCATGTATGGTCAGGCTTTTGCACTTTGATTTACTCACTTACCCCGGACTGATTCTAATGTCTTATAGGCATTTACTACCTCATGTTCACCACGTTCCCCGGTACTTCTGAGAATCTGTTCGCGTCAGGCAAATCTAATTAACCGTAGATTTGTTCAATGACGTGTACCATTTCGGTACCGGAGTCGCTGGCCTGGCATATCTTGGTGTAGGCATAGGTTTCACGGTGGCGTCAGTGGTGGGAGGGCACTACGGAAACAAGACGTATCGACACGTACGTTTCCTATCCTTTTCAAGCTTCGTCCGTTTAATGCACACCTGGGAGGGTTACAGCTCGCCGCCCGCAACGGTGGTCAAGGAAAACCAGAGATGCGAGTTCCGGCAATCCTTGTCGGGTCATTGATCATCCCCATCGGGCTGTTGTACGTGTCTATCTTTAGCAGGGCCGAGTTCGGGCTAATGACGACGTTGCACGCTATCCCCTGGGCGCTTCCATAGTTGGTATGGATGGTCGGCCGAGGCGAAGACACACTGGATAATGCCTGTCATCGGCACCGGTATTTTTGGCTTTGGAACGATGATGACGTTGTACGTCCCCTTCGAGGAGCATTTGGACTGATATTAACCTTATCAATCTTTTCACTTCTCTGTTTGCACTTCAGCCTCCCGATTCATCTATACCTCGTGGATTCATTCACCTACGCAGCTTCTGCGCTGTCCGCAGCATCGGTGCGTCTCTCTGGCTATCTTTCATCCGATATCGTCTGTTCCGAGTGAGCGATTAATTGTCGTATGCAGGTCAGCAGGTCCCTGCTCGCTTTCGCATTCCCCATGTTCGGAGCCCAGATGTTCGAGGCTCTGGGCCTCGGCGTGGGCAACTCGCTCCTCGCTGCAGTCGGAATTGCCATGGGAGTGCCGTTCCCGATTTTTATCTGGTTCTATGGCGAGCGGCTCCGGGCATGGAGCAGCGTGATGAAGTAAACGTTTTTCCGACTGTCATGCCGTTGTCCATTTTTTTAATTGCCCCTCGCGCCCACATAGGTGAAACAGCAAGCGGAAAAGCAAGAGCGACACGCATCCTGGCGAGAGATTCGGCGGGAAAAATCGAGGGGGCTGGCCCCTGCGACTCGCGAAAGGTGACATATAATTCGAGGTTTGAGACCTGACCAATACGTTATTTGATGTAATGAGGGAGTCTGTATTATCAAAGACATAATAACATGTTATACAAAAAAACCCGCAAAACAAGGCAAAGACCAGAAATGGACCCGAGGGAGGATGTTTCGACCATGTTCGTAAACCCTGCAGAGTAGGCAGCTGGCAGAAGCAAGCTCGGGCACATCGGTCTCGATACCACCAGAATTTCAAAGGAATCAGATCGCCCTCACGAAAGAGAATAAAGCTTCCGGAGATGTCGAACTTGATGACGAGTGGGCGCTCGATACTAGGAATCTACGCCGCGGCAACTGGCCTGTACTAGTACGGAAAAAAATGGGCGGTCGTAAGCGTTGTGGGTTCTCCCTGTCGCTTCTACGATTGAGCGGGCACTGCAGAAACAAGCAGCATCGAGCCGTACATTTCCCGTCTTTCCAAGCTTTGTCCGTTTAAGTATACTCGGGAGAGGACTGCCCGCTGCCCGCTACCCACAACGGTGGTAAAGGAAAGCCCGAGTTGCGAGTTCCGGAAATACTCGGTGCCAGTGGGTCACTGATCATCCCCATCGTACGTGTCGATCTTTTGCCGGGCGGATTAATGGCTTGACGTTTATACTACCACTTCCATAGCTGGTATGGATGGTCGGCCGAGGCGAAGACACACTGGAAAGTGCCTGTTATTGGCACGAGTATTTTCAATTTTGGACAATTGATGGCGTTGTACGTCCTTTTCCGAGACATTTTGGACCGTTGCAGCGGGGACAGACATCAACTTTGTCAACTTTTTATTTTATTTTTGCTTATCCAGCCTCCGTCGTAGAGCGACACGTCACTTACACAGCGTCGGCTCTGTCCGCGGCATCGGTGAGTCCCTTGCTTGTCGTCTTCCATCCAATGACCGTCTGTGCGGAGCGAACGATTAATTGTCGTGTGCAGGTCACCAGGTGCTTGTTCGCCTTGGCATTTCCCCTGTTTGGGACTCAGATGTTCGATGCTCTGGGCCTCGGCGTGGGCAACTCGCTCCTCGCTGCAGTCGGAATTGCTGTCCCCGATATCTATCTGGTTCCTATTGAGAACGACTCCGGACACGGAGCGGCTTGATAACGTGAATATTTTTCCGACATTCTATTGTCCATATTTTTATCGCCTCTCGGATTCAACTGCGAGAAAAAAAAAAAAAAAAAAGAGAAAAGCAAGAGTGGCATGCATCCTGGCGAGAGTTTCGGCGGTAGGGAATGATCCGTTAGTTACGACTCGCGTGGGCTGACAGCGAGCCATGGAAGGTGACGGATGACTCGAGGTTTGACTCCTGTTAATACGTTCTTTCGTGTAATGTGGGAGTCTGTGTCGTAAAAGCCATAATATACAAAAAGACTGCG